>Ga0208363_1000193_pt1 | contig 17220 bp, 20 predicted proteins | sample LakMenEpi03May11_FD_150666 | JGI IMG/M metagenome (GOLD analysis project Ga0208363, IMG submission 150666) | Freshwater microbial communities from Lake Mendota, WI - 03MAY2011 deep hole epilimnion (SPAdes) | ecosystem: Environmental > Aquatic > Freshwater > Lake > Epilimnion/Euphotic zone ...
GAAAAACTGCCAAGTCATGCTCGATTTTTTATTTAATAACATGTAAAATATATTGTAACGAAATAAATTTGAAAAACTGCCAAGTCATGCTCGATTTTTAATAAAAAACTTTATTTGACCAATGGTTAAGTGATTTAAATTATTTAACAGAAATTTTTCACAAATTTAGTAAGGTTTGCAGAGTTGACGTCGTTAAAGATGATTCCACCTCTGCAAGGTTTCATATCCTTTCTCTTCTTTTTCTTGTTACTATCGGCGGGTGCCTTTGGATCGTTGTTGGCGTCAAAATAAAGACGCAACCAAATCCACGGTTTTTGATCGTACGTGTTTAGAAAAAACTTGGTTTCAAAATTCTTGTAGGAAGAAATAAGATACGTCTTCCAAGTTTTGTTTTCGAGTTGCTTAGAAGGTTGTTTAATTTGATCATCAGAATCATCGGAATTGATGCGACGTCTCTTTTGAGCCTTAAAGCTAACATTTTCCTCTTCGTCGGACGAAACGTCATGTTTATCCGACGAATTATCTCCCCCTCCGTCCACCGATTGCATAAGTTTTTCCATTTCCTTTTGAAGAACGGGAAGTTTTTCGCAAAGAAGAGTCATTTCGCTTTTAGTTAGAGAAATGGGTTTAGTGCCCTCCTTATGGCTGTAGAGTAGAAAACGATAAGTTTTAAACTCAATCCTAGCATTTCCAGCTTCGGAAAGAGGAAAAATGTTGTCCTTCATGTTTGATGAATTCATTGCAAATGATGGAGTTACCTAAAATTGTAATCTATTTATACTTTTTCACAAAAACGAATAAAAAATTTACAATTTTTTTTCAGGATAAAAGGAATCGAGTATTGGAATGGCACCGTTAGTCTGATTAAACATGCCCAGAAGAAGAGAACAACTTTTGACAGTGGATTGTATAGCCTATAATTCTATACAAGAAGGAAGAGATAAAAATTATTTTGTTGTTCAGTACAACGTAAATATTCCTGCTGACGTTGTACAAGATCCTCTCGCCAGACTAAACGCAATAGAACGAACAAAAAATTTGATTGAAAATGATTTTGGGTTAAACGAAAATGTTGATTTTCAAATTACTGGTACATACGAGCTGAGAAACGTTGAAACAAACTTGGTGAGGGAGTGGGTGGGAAACTTTTATGCCGGTCTAAATAACCCAGCAATCATTCAAGACTTTCAGTTATTTGACAGTGGTTCGTTTGTCAACCAAGTGTGGCCGTTGCTAGAAAATGTCAACGCTCAACTCTTGTTTAATGGAAGAGATTCCAAGTGGAAGTTTGAACGTTTGCAATCAATTATTTTCAACATCCAATGTACCGTCTACAAAAACCATCCAGTGCTTCAGCAACGGCGTCTCGTCCAAGGAAACAGAAAATTCAGAAACGTTTTTATCTTGCCGTAAAGCTTTCAATTTGTTTCCCAACGGAAAAATAATTTTAAAAAATTGGAAAGCAACTGAAAAAGAAAAAGATGATTCGTTTTTAAAATTAGTCAAAGATCAGCATTGGCAATTGCGAGATATTGAAATAAACATGCAGTGTGATTACATTGTATTGCAAAAACAAAATAAGAATCAATACAAACTTTTGTTTGACAATCGGTTTTTAATTCAACAAAGAAAAAAAAAGAAAAATCAGTTTGTAGGAATAATTTTAAATCAAAAGGGAGCTTTAGTTCAAACTATTTTTAGATTGTCTCAAATGCCAGTGTTGAAAATAAAACCCTTAAATCCGGAAGAGCCACTTTGGAAATTGGTCGATTTGCAAAAAGAACAAAAAAATCCTACTACTTATCAAGAAACTTTACAGTTTTTTGAAACCAATGAAAAACTAAAAGAATTTCGATTAGATTATCACACTTCTCTAGAGTGTTGGATTTTTAATGATCGATCTCGCCCCAACATTGAAGCTTTTACTAAAAACGATTACACTTTGGGATTTCGTTGGTTAAAACCTATTCCAGTTTTTAAAATTAGAAAACCAAAACCTATGCTCGACGTTCCTATAGAGTACAACGAATTTCAAACAAACAATAGCGCTGCAGTTAAAGTGAGAATGAGTGGACTAAACCAAGCTTACAATTTAGGCTGTCTAACTTTGCAAGAGTTTCACAATTTGTCTAATCAATTGGCAGAAACTATTGCGTCGCTGTGGATTGAATTAGACGACCAAAACGAAGCTAGATTTGCAACGTACAAAGATGACACGAGAGAATGTCACTTTGAGTTAAACAAGGATGAAAAAACTTGGATAACAATGTTTGATTACATTTCTAAATGTCAATTGTTAATTTCAACAAAAAAATCAACTATTCTTTCAGACGTCGTACAAAGATTGCAACTTTTTCCGGGCAACGTCACCAATCCTTGGAAAAATTGTTTGTTGAGTCTTAAAAAATGCATTAGAGAAATGAAAGTTGCAGTGTATTCTGTAGAAGACACTGTTTTACACTCAATCAAAGCTTACTATTGTTTTTATGCTGATCAAAAATGTAAAAAAAACTTTAGAGGAGTGTCTCTCAATTCTAACGCTAAAAATGATTTGACAACAATCAAAACTCCCGGATTAATGTTTTTTAACTTTGGCAGTTATTTAACAATGAACACGTCAGCAGTGGATGCTACGTTGCCAATACCAAACATTAAAAATTCAGTTCAATCTATTAAACGTCAAAATGTTCAAAATCAAATGTCAATGTTGAATCTTTGTCGTGAAAGAGGAAAGTGTTTGTCAAAACAATTGAGACGGGATTACATTGAAAATGGAAAACATTTTCTTAAATTTTTCAACTACGACATATTTTCGTTGCCGTACATTTCCCTGTCTAGTTTAGCTTTCAATACCATTTGGCACAAGTACACACAAAGAGCCGGAACGTTTCACCAGGGATTAGAAAAAACTAAGCTATACCAAGAAAAATTTTTGAGAAATTATTGTAGGGGGGGATTCTCTTATTCATGCAAGGATCAATTGAATTGCGGAGATCCTCTGAATCCTTCTTTAGACAAAAATTACTTGGCTAAATCAATACAAGAATTTGATCTCATCAGCAGTTACGGTTATGCAGCAAGCAACATGAAATGTCCCGTCGGGTTTTGCACGGGGTACGCTAATTTAAACAACAAACATAAAATTTTAACAAAAGTGGATCGAAAATTAAGATTTCAGAGTTTCGAATTCCTCAGTGTTTACACTACACTGTGGAAATTGGAAAAGGAAGATGGCGTTAAAATAAAAACCGTTTATTCAAACTTTCATCAATATGGATTTTTACAATTGGGAAAATTAACTTTAGATTTAGTCGTCATAACGGAAGAAGGAAAAATAATCATGTTTGCATTTGACGGAGCTTGGGTGCATGGATGTCGTTTGGGATGTGCCAATCTGCAAAGTTATGCCGGAAATCAATCGAGATTAACGCTGGAACAAAAATCTCAAGAAAGAGATGATGTGATTAACGCTTGGTGCCAAGAACTAAACAAAAAAACAAATGTACCTAATTTTGCAACTTACACAGTGATTGCCGATTGTCACGATTCAAATTACGACATTAAAAATATGATGGAAAAAATGAACAGACCAGAGTTGAAACATTTAATATTTTCAAATCCTCATCAAAATTACATGTATGACGAAGCTTTTACTTTGGAAGTTGGACCTGAATCAACTTTTATTGCAGTAGTGGACGGACACTGCCCAAAAAACACTAAACCTTTGTTGTTACTTACTCAAAAAAACCAATGGAAACAATGCAACTCTACTGAATTGACGCATAAAGGAATGTTGCTTACTCAAGATTTTTACAAGTACTTACAGCGAGAACACAATTTTGTAGTTGACAAAATACATAAAATTTATTTTTATAGAAATTGTACCGTTTTACCTCAAATATTTAAAGAATTGGTGGAAACAAGAATGAACCCGTTAATTTCTCCAGAAGAAAAACAGTTGTTGAAAAATATAGTCAATTATTCTGCAGGTTTTTTTGGTTACAACGAGCAAAAACACGAAACAAAATCAGTGTGTCGATTGGTAACTAGAGTTCCGGCTAGATACGGACACGAACATTATTTTAAATCTCGACTTTCTGATGTAACTGTTGTAAGAGACACACGAATAATGTTTTTACAAACAACTAAAAGAATTCGAAAAAAAACAATGTCTTGTCAGTCAGCTTTTCCTCTTTACATTTGCATTACAGAATGGGGAAAAAAACGAATGTCTGAAGTTTTTCATTTTTTTAACAAATTTTTAGATCCACGTTCTTATCGAATTTTATATAGCAACATTGATAATGTCATTATTGCTTTTGCAACCGAAACCATGGAAGAAGCTTCAAATCAAATTTGGCCTATTGATGTTTACAAAAGCGAATTATTTTCAACGACTCAACCAGGTTATCTCAAGCAAGAATTTTGTTTTACTTCAAATAACGAGTGGAAGTTTGTCAGTGGATTTACACAAAATTATGCCATTTTAACTAATCAAATAGAAACCGGAATTCACAAAACTGCCGCTTTAAATCGGATTAGCACTCGGCAAGCTTTTGACGCTTCTTGTGCTCTCTTAAAAAGTGAAAGATTTTCTATTGAACAATGTAGGCGCATTAACAAAATGGCTAACATGGACACTGAGGTTCAAATTTTTCATTTCTAGTCAGTTGCAAAGTGATCTGGCTTCAAGATGGACGTTACCCGCACCAAGGATCAAAAATTATTTTCTTTGGGCAAAAAATTTGCTCAATTGATTGCCGATTGTAAAAAGTTGCGAGCCACTACTAGAACTTTTTATTTGAAAAATTGGAAACTGACAAATTTTGACGAAGATAAATTAAACCAACTGGATTCCCACATTAACAAAATTGAATATGAACTGGAATATATTGAAAATATGTATGAAATTAAGCCTGATTTTTTAACAACGATTGAACCCATCATGGCCGACTTGCAATCTACAATGTTGGATTGCAAAATTAATTTGATTTCACTTTTTGAAGAAAATTCATCAGTTTAAACATGTTTTGTAAAAAATGTATTAAATAAAATGTAAAAATAAATTTTTGTTAGTTTTATTTCAACCGAGTTCAAGAGTAGTCGTTGAGATGGAAACGATTAAAAAATCAAAACTTTCTTTAAAAGAAAAACAAGAACAATTGCAAACATTAATGTCATGGGTGACTCGACAGATTCAAGTAGGATATGTGCCAAAATTTAGTGAAGTTAATGACTATGCTAATCGAGTCTTGAAATTTAACCAATTAAAACGACCTTCTATTGTAAAAGAGTTGAGATTGCACAAAGCTTACTTGATGAATTCAAGTCAAGCCAGAAAAAAATTTAAAGGATCAAAACATCGACCTATTGTAGTAAATAATCTAGGCCATTTGCACGGGGACATTGGTTTTTATTCAATTACTTCAAAATATCCAACTCCGCTTGAAAAACGGGCTGGCTTTTTGGTATGCAAAGACATACTTTCTAGATTTACATATTTTTCAGTGTTGAAAAGAAATCGAACCGCAGATTCAATGATTAATGCTTTAAGAGATATTTTTAATCAATTTCGACAACAAAATCCAGGTTTAAAAGTGTTGAGTTTAGGTTTCGACCAGGAAAGATCCATCATGAGTCACAAAGTTCAAGATTACTTGAAAAAAAAAAATATTGCTTTTCATCCTTTTTCAAACACGTCGAGCAAGTCAAAATTTGCTGAAAACGTCATCAGTTTAATACGAACAACAAATGCTCGATTAGAAGGAAACATTTCAAAATATGAAGGTGTCAAAGAAGGAGAAGAACGTTGGTGGAAATTGATAGTTCCCACTATATTAAAAACTCTCAACAACAGACCTATAGAAATAAATCATAAATTTTTAACTTTTTCCAACGGAACCTTTGATCATCCTTATTATACTCCTGCCGATGTCAATTCCAATAATTTAAAAAATTTTCTTTTGCAAATTAAAAAAGCCAATGCAGCTTATTATTTTGCTCAGTTTGATTTATCAACCCGAGGAGTAAAGTTCAAATTTCAGATTGGAGATTATGTGAGACCAAAATTAATAATTATTTCTTCTCAAGTAATTGGAAACAAGCGGTCGGAAAAATCACTGTCTGACGAAGTTTTTGTGGTCTTGAAACAAAATTTGTACTTGAGCAAAAGCAGAACCATCGAGCGCTTTTATCTTGTAAAAAGTTTAGACACGGGAAAAAAAGAAGAATATAGCGAAGACGAAATAGCATTAACACTGCCCCCGTCATGATTCAATCCAACATTAATCAAAGATTAGAAACTCACATTTACAGACAAAGAGATGACCAAGGAAATTTATTGCGAAATGTTGATTTTAAAGATGTTTTTGTTCCCTTCAAGATATTTGTACCGGCAGGATATTCTACTTTCGATGTGCCCATTCCAAAAACTTACTTGAGTCATCAGTTTTCTTTTGACAATTTAATGTTGATTCCAGATTTTTATGAGCAGCAAGCTGCCCTTTTCGACGAAGACACTGAGGAAGATTGGAACGAAATTTTAAGTTATCCTTTGCAAATAAAAATGTTTTACAATCTTACAACTCCGTTTTACGGTCCCACGTATGTAGGAAAGGTGGACGCCAAAGGAACGAGAGCTTTGATTAAAGCCGTCAATGTTTATTTTGAATTTAACAAGCCCAGTGGAATAGTTCACACTGGTTTTTATTTCGACTGGTATGATTTACGTTTTGACAATGTCACAGACGAAACAATGGACGAATACATTCAAAAAATGGCTTTAACATATTACGACGAACCGTATGATGTAAACAAACATTACAATGCTTTACCAGAATCTGCCAGATCTATTAAAGGAGCCAACAATTATTTACTTCCTGTCGTTTGGTCTGAAGAAAATTTAGCTAACATTAGAGTCAGAATGAACATAGCACCAAACACTAAAGCTACATTTTCAACCAACAAGCACTTGAACTGTATGGGATTTACCGACGAACAAATTGGAAAAAGATATAGAAAACAATTTGTGATGGGAAATTTTGACGACTCTGGCTATCTCCACTTTTTAGCTGATGATTCTTTTAAAGAAAAATTGACTGATTCTCCTAAAAATTTTAAGCTAACGGTAAACATTCAAAATTCCAATTACGAAACCGACGTTGTTTACATTAAATTGACAAAAAGAGAAGCAATGAAAAATGAAAATTATCAAGTGGCTATTCAAAGAGCTTTTGACGAGTTGAAAGAAATTTGCAATTTTGAATATGGCGTTAACTTTGATGCAAACAAAAAAAATTTTAAATTTCATTTTCCGACAAACAGTTTAATTTTTAAAATTAAAATAATAATTCCTCCAAACTTGGCAGTCATTTTAGGATTCATAATGTTTAAAGACATTACTCCAGTGTATTGCGAAGGACAAAAAATTGAATTACCCAATGTGTCAAATCTTGAAGAAAAATCTAGAGCTCTAGTTCACGATACTGGATTAGTGATTGTGTCTGATTACAATACTGGAACAAACACAAATTCTGGAATCGGAGAACAATACATGGCGGCTTTGTATCCCACTGAAACGGGTTCCATGATTATTCACATGAACGAATTATGTCACGAGCAACCCATTATGAATTTGCGAGCAACAAATATGTCTCATCAAATGATTACAGCTACATTTTTACTTTCAAAATTTTCCAACGACAACAGTTTGATAAAATTAATTTGGAAAGAAGGATTCAAGATTCAAGGAACTTTGAGAGGAGTTCACCCTTTAAAAAATCAAAAACATAATTTAAACTATTCTTAAAAACATGAAAAAAGTATAAATAGGCATGTCATTTATGCAAGTCATGTTCAGTTGTGAAAAGACCATGCTCGGAATGACATGTCCTATGGTTCTGAGGAAAATAAACTTTTGTTAAATTATTCAGACACTTTAGAACGAGCGACTCTTGTAAACCCCAATCAAGACAACGACGAAGACGAAGACTCAATGCCTTCTCGTCGTCGAGGGCGAAAAGGAAGCAAAGGTGGGCGAAGGAGAAAAACTGGTGGTTCTTCTAAAAGAAGGGGTGTTCGGGTTAACAAGGGAAGACTAGGTATTCGAGTAGCCGGTTACCAAGGAGTTCAATCTTTGACAGCTTCTGAACTCGTGCGTCACATTCCTCTCTCCAAACTTAGAGCAGCGGCTAAAAAGGTTCTCAAGAGATCCGGAGCCGGAAAAACCAAGAGAAAGGGAAAAAAGAGGGGTCGAAAAAGGAAGCGAAAGCACTAATTAAAAAATGCCTAAACGGGGAAGGGGTAGGGGGAGATCTCAATCTTTTAAAAAAAAACCAACTGTCCCTCAAGATGGAACTTTTAATTATAATGTTAAGAAGAGTAAATATTCAGATTTAGAAAAGCAGTTTGAATTTCCGGACGTCAAAAATGTTTGGCAAGAAAAGGGAACTTCTCAAAAAATTATGGGTTCTGATTTTGTCGTCATTGATTCACTTTCTCCCATCTTGGACGGAAAACCTAAAATTGTTGAATTCGAACTAAAAGACACTGAAGAAGTATGGAGCATGGGACCCAACACTCGATTTAAAATTAAAGGTCAATTTCAAGTGGCCAAGCCCCCGGAAGGTCAGGCAACTCAGTGGGTTTACGAACCTTGTTCAGTTTTGGAACTTGACAAGGTTGTAGTTCAACCCAATTGGATTGAAGCTTTGATTCAACAAGCGGAACAATTTCACGGGTACACTAAGATTAACACGTCTGAAGAAACTAGACACGTTCCCGCTTACCTCAACGCTTGGAAATATAATTATATGGAAAAATCTCAAAAAAAGTTGCTTTTGCCTCAGCCTTCTTGTCCTGGTTTCGGAGTACCCAACAAAAAAGATTCGTGGACTGTGGCTGCAACTTCCGAATGGAGAACTTTGTATGGTCCCCAAATTTTCAACGAAAAAAAAATTACCTTTGATTATCTCCCCCTAGATTTTCCCCCACTAGTTCAGGGGTCAAATTACATGGAAAATCAACAAAATATTTTACCCATGCCTCTTTTGGATAAAATGTTGATTCGCTTTACATTTATTGACAACATGGAAGCCATTTTTAAGAAAGAAACAGGAAATGAAAATAAGTATCGATTTTATTTTGATGAGATAAAATTGGTAGTTGAAAAACTAAAGTTGAACGACAAAACTAAAAGTTCACTCATGGCAAAAAAAGGAAAGTGGGATTACGCGGGCGTCACTAGAATTATGAAGACTGAGAATATTGTAGCCAAAGAATTAAATCACAAGGCTAAAATTCAAGGAATGCTACTGCCAGAGGGACTGTTTATTTTTGCTCTACCAAAAAAGATTCTGAGTGGAGATTATTCGTATCAAGAATCGGACGGCAATGTATTTGCGGCTCACAACATTAAAAGTGTAGATATCAAGTACGGAAATTTGGATTTATTTACAAGCCGTCCAAATTTGGGAATGATTCGAGACGACATTATAGAATCTAAGCTGTTTGTCGATTACCTCACTGCGGCTCCGTTTGGACTCGACATTGATCCTAGCAAGATTACTGTGGCCAACATTGAAAACGGTTGGAGCAATACCCCCTATCCTCACGTGTACATTAATTTGTGCAATTATGGAGACAAGTCGAGAATTATTCCGTATCTCAACAATGGTTCTATGCTAAAAGTACCCAACGAAATGGAGCTCTCAATTTCTTTCAACGCTACCGGAGCTACTCCTGATGTGACTTATATTATTTACTATTTCTACACCGACAACAATCTAACTTTGGACACTTCTCATAAAAATCAATCTTTTTTTGTATCTCCCTATCTAAAACTTGTGTAATTTTTTAACGAAATAAAAATTTGAATAAAATGAAAAAAAACTGTTTTTTATTTACAATATTTATTGGCCAATAAACAAAAAAATACACGTTACAAATTATTTAAACACATTTTATTTTCAATTTTTTTGGAATTTTCTTTTTTTTAAGCAATGGGGGGTTAAACACAATTCATTTTCAATTTTTTTGGAATTTTCTTTTTTTTTTGAGAAATGGGGGGTGGGGGAACACTTAGGTCCGGCAACCCTTGGTTCGAAGCAAAATCATTAAGCAAATAATCTACATTTACACCAGCTCTTTTTAAACTAACTTTGGGGGTTTTATTAGGGGGCACAAATTGAGATGGGGGGGTCATTTGGAGAAGTGGGGAACCATAGTCAACTTTTTTTCTTTTGGGGGGGGAAACATTTTCTTGATTCATTTTTCGTTTTTTGCTTTGGGGTTTGATGCCGTTTGGTTGAGAAGTTACAATGTGAAGAATTTTAAAAAACGAGTTAATGTCTTCTCTCAGATTTGAAACGCAATTGTACAAAATAGAAATTGCATCTGCTGCATTTAAAGGTTGATTTTGTTGTTGCAAAATGGAGGAAAGTTGTTTGGTGTTATTTTCCCATGTAAAATCGTATCGAAAACTATTTTTGTATGCAATCCATTTTATTGCTTCATCAAAGCTATCAAAATCAATTGACCCAGTATGGTTCATAGGTACCGATGACTGTTGTTGTTGTTGTTGCTCCTGTGGACCAAACCATGGGGGTGGTTGATGATATTGTTGTTGTTGTCCCTGAAAATGGTGTTGTTGTTGTTGTTGTCCCTGAAAATGATGTTGTTGTTGTTGTTGTCCCTGGAAATTGGGTTGTTGCTGTTGATGTTCTGCAATGGGTTGAATAGACTGTTGTCCAAAAAATTCTTGATTTTCCCAAATGACTGGTTGTTGCATGATTGAATTGAAATCTTCAGTAAAATATTGAGGGGCAGTGGGAGGAGACATTTTAATGCGTGTTTTCAATTTGGCTGTTGAAAAGAAACTAACAAAATGTTAGTTTTCTTCAGCCATCACCACATCGGAGCGGCGAGATTGCGGGCGCTCTTCTGGCTCTTCTGGCTCTTCTTCTTCTTCAACTTTCCTTCGTTTCGACTCTGGCTGGTCTTGGGTTAGATTTTCCTTTGGTTGCCCCGGCTGGTCTTGTTTTCCCTTTGGAGACTCTAATTCGTTTTCAGAATCAGACGAGTCTGATTCGTCAGAACTTTTTCGAGTAAGGAAATGTTGAAGGATGGCACCCGCAATTCCAGAAAAAAATTCCTTTACTGCGTTGTCATCGCTCTTTTCTTTTTCATCAGTCTTAGATGTCGACTTCTCTTCAGAGTTGGTTGAGGTTTCCTCCTCCGACTTTTTATCTTTTTCGTTTTTTTCAGAACACTTTTCCACCAGATATATGCGAAGAGTAGTCATGATGATGTTGGTGTTTTGACTTTTCAAAAAGAACTAAATGTTTGAAGCAAACTTTTTTCCGGGAAAATAACGTTTTTTTCTTTTTCGCACCAACTCGTAAAAGGCCAGCCTTTTCATGTCATCGCAAACACTGCAGTCTATATGGCAATCTGCAGTACCGCACTCGCTCATTTCTGAAAAGGGGTTTACATCAGGGGCTTTCTCTTTTTGAGGGTCTGCCTTTTTAGTTTTTATCCACTCTTGGAAAGCTCTCTTGTGCCATTGCAGAGCGCCGCCTGCGCTACTACGTTGCAGTCCGTCTACCAATGAGTCATTCATAAAAGACCAATCAAATCACTTGGCGCCTTTTTTTTCTTAACGGTTTTTCCAACGGTTTTGAGATCAAGACAGTTGGAATTATTGTTTTTTTTGTCCGTTAAAAACGATAAAAAAATATAGTTTTTCAACAACACTTTTCCAATACGAGGCCATAAAATTTTCTTGTTTAGTACAATCGCAAGTTTGACAATTTTGATGGTGACACATAAAATACTGGTTTTTCATTTTTAGTTTTTTTCGTTGACTGTTGTGTTTTCATTGGATGAAACAAACAATTGAGAAAAATTGTTAATAACACTTTCTAGCTGAATTATTTCCCAGTCAATGTAAGAAAATAATTTTACAAGTTCTTTTAAACTCCAACGTTCAAAATTAGAAACGTGCAATTGAGAGGGACAATCACTGTTACTCAAATAATGACACAATTTGCAAGGCAAAAAAGAATTGTCACAAGCGCAAACTAAGTTTAACACTTGGCAAATTTTGTCCAAATATTCTTGGTCTTTTTTTTCTGTCAAAGGAACAAAACAAGAATCTTTCCAAGTAGGTAGTTGAGCAAGGTAAAATACATTGTTATTACCAAATTTTTGATGATCTGGATTTTTGCATTCCGATTGATTTTCGTGAAATCGAAACAAAAAATTTTTTCTTTCTTCTGTGGTTAAACAAGAACACATGTGAGAATAAAATGGATTGTGAGGGCAAATTTTATAATCAACCATTCCTTGTACCATCTTGATTCCACAACGGATTAAACGCAACTGGGTGCAACTTTATGTCATTCCATTTTATGAACGGAAATAATTTTAAAAGAAAAAGAAGACTCATGGAACCTCCAGTCTTGGACCAAGTGAGCGATTGGCACTGGGAGATTCTCCAACAAAGCAAACAAACTTTTTCGTTTTGACAGTTGCAAACAAGATTAAAAATTTTGCAAAGCTTTAGAATTTCCGTTATAAATTTTCCTTTAAAAGGTTGATGGCAAAGATGAGGCCACACTGGAGATTTACCAACGTAATAATGTTCAGTGCTATGCCAATTTTCATGATTTTTGTTTTGACAAAACATTGATTGACGATGTTTGTGAGTTGCGTAAAAAGAACAAAGATTTTTAAACACTTTTCGATGTTTTTGAATGCAATCACATGTGATTCCTTCTTTTTCGCAAGGAAAATTATAACGAGATTTTGTAACTGGAAAAGTTTTAGATTCCTTCACGACGCAAAAATTATTTTGTTCCATTAAAACATAACCATTTTGTCTTTTTAAATTAGCTGTATGATTTTCGTTGCAACAATCTTTTTCTTGGTGATATAACCAAGTCATTTTTTTTTCACTCGGTGACAAACAATAGCATTCCTCAAATCCATTTTTACTGTCGCAATGGCAAAATTGATATTTTGTTAAAACCATTGTGATGTTGATTGTAGCTAGTTTTCTTGACGACTAACTACAGTTTAAATATTCTCTTTTTTTTTTCTCCAAAATTTTTTCGCATTGAGAATGAGCGTTTGACACAGTCATTGGTTGGGCACACAAATGGCATACGTTTGAGTGACATTCGCTCATGTGAATGTAAATTTTTAAACTAAAAAAATGACAGAGAGGACAATAAGTCAAGTTTTGACTACTGTTGTAGTAATGCTCTTTTAAATAATGCATAGCCATTCCCCCGTGAGTGTAAAACGAAAGTTCACAATAACCACAATAAAATGACTTCATAATGACGTTGAGAGTTTCGTGTTTTTATTTAAACTGAGACGACCAACACATTGGTACATTTGGAAACAGCAAAGAAACATATTCGTTCATTGCATTATCAACAAAAATTTCGCAGTCTGCGTGTGTAGAAAATTGAGTCATTTTTTTAGTACAATAATAACAATGTTTAGGGTGCGTTTGAACCACATGGTTTATTATATTTAAAGTTTGAAAATTGCACAAAGGACAAATGCAATAATTTTTAGCTTTATTAAAGAAATGAACGTAAACAAAATGAACCCCTAGGTTTATTAGAGTGTCAAAAGTCAAAGAACAATAATTACACTGATTCATTTTAATACAAACGAACAAATCTTTTTCTCAGTTGATATCCTTTCTTTTTAAATCTTAGCATGTTAGGACGACCAAAAGTTTGATAAAAACAAGTTTCGCAAAGTTCATTTTCTCGTTGAAAAAAAATAAATTTATTACACATTTTTGGCTCACAGATGCAAGGTTCGTTAAATGTTTCTTCCTTACAAATAAAACAAAAAGTGTAAGTTACAAAACACATGTTGTTTATTTCAAATATCAATGGCAACTAAACACGTTAGGTTACAAAATATTTCACACATGACTCTGGCAAAATTTCCAACAAAATGGGATTTTTTTTAAACGCGATAAATTTTTTTTCGTTGTAATGGCGAATTCCTTGATTGTAGATTTTGTTGTGATTGATTTTCATGTGTTTTTCCCATCCATGGGTTGACAAATAAATGCGAGGACAAAAAGGACAGTGAAAATATTTTTTGCTATTGTGTTCACGCACGTCGTGCGCAATCAAACTTTGCATATTTGAAAAATATTCTTTGCATGTTTGACATTGCAACCAATAAGAATGATTGGATCGCACGTGAAGTTCTTTGGATTTTTCAGTTTCAAATTTTTCATCACATTCTGCGCACGAAAACGGTTGATGAATTTTGTCTCTGTGTTTTTGGAGCAAATGTAAAGGGTAGAGAAAAGAATCCAAAAATTCTCCACAATGTTCGCACAAAATAATTGTACCATCCATTTTTTTCTCTACCAACAACGAATTCTTGGTAGCAGTCATTTTCCAATGTTTCACGAATCACATGAGAATGATTTTTTTTTCTTCCGCACAAGCACACATAACCATTATAAAGTTTTTGGTCTTCTTCTAAATCAATTTGGTCCATTGCAGCGATTAGAAAACATTGGCAAATACACTAAATTTCCGCAAATTTCTTTTACAGCAGCTTCGACTGTTTCAAAACAATGCAAATGAATTCCGTCAAAAGTATTTTTTAAACAATAGAGGCAAGTGGAAGGATGATCCATAAAGATGTGAAGCAGTACGTTTTCGGTCAACGACTGGCAAACGGGACAAGGGGTTTCGGCCGAGTCAAAATAATCGAATACATGTCTAAGAACAAAATGTATTCCGCACCCTCGATTTTCCCTAAATTTCGTTATGCAGTAAGCACATTGCACATCCCATTGAGAGCACTCGTCCACAACATCCATGATGACAAATTTAATTTTTCTTTTCTTGTTTTTCTAATTTCTTTCTGTGGAATTCAAAATGATTTGCTAATTCCGTAAACACTAAAAACCATTTCTTTTCTTCTTTAAATTCTTTTTTTCTTTCTGCAGACCAAAAAATGTAGTTTATAAGATCGCACAAATTACAACAGTACCTTGTAGTACACTCACATTTTAAATTAGAAAATTGACAAATTTTATTTAATTTTGTTACAAAGTTATTTGTTATTTTATAAGGGCAAAAACAAGCATACTTCCAAGTAGGTTTTTGAACTTGATGATATCCGTTTTCAGAAAAAATTAAATGTTCTGGTTTTAAACAGGTGTCATGATAATGATAACGCAAAAGAACATTTTTATTGTTTTTTTCTTTTTTAGTTAAACAAGAACAAAATTCAATGTCCGAATGATTGCAAGGCACAAAAAATGTCATTCCTGTTTTTTCAAAAGTTTACAAAATACTGAACGCAGCTAAAGTTTCAAACAAGTTTATAAATGTTACTATTAAAGAATGAGATTCTACTTTCAAATTGATTAACATATTACAAAGAGTGCACATTTCGTCACCAGTACAAACACATTGAAAGTCACAAACGTTACATATTTTTTCAATTTTTTCTGCAGTCGCATCGTCAACAGTTCTCTGGGTCGAATATTTCCACACTGGTTTCATTTTGCTTTTTGTTCCAAGAATGTTCGTAAATGGGATAGTCGTTGAGGTGATAAAAAAAATTGTACCAAATCAATGTTTCCTTTTCTGGTCTTTGAGCTTTTTGTTTAATGTCCAACAAAAATATATTTGAGAAGGTTGCACACAAAGGACAGACTTGCAGGGTAGTACATTGACAAATTAATCCTGCAAGCAAAGTTATTTTTTCAAATTTTTGAGTCCAATGATATTTGTCTTCATAACTAAAAAAACAATTTTGTTTCCATGTGGGTTTATTCACAATGATGTAACCGGGAGGCAAAAGACTGTGATCAGTTGTTGTACATATAAATCCCATCCAGTGATAACGGTAGATGATGTTTTTGTTATTTTTTTGTTCTTCACTAAGACAATTACAACTTTTTATATTCTTGTGAAAACAAGGAATAACTGTTTTTATTTTTAAATTTGACTTTGTTTCGTCCATCCAATTGTAGAGGGGTTTATTTGCACTTTTATCCCAATACGAATAAAAAAGATCCTTTTGATAAAAGTCCAAAGAAAAAATGTCGTACAAAAGTCCAAACAAACAAATAAATATATCTTTGCTTGAAATTTTTTGAAACAAAATAATGCTCTCGCAAAGATGGCAAGTAAAAAATCCCAATTTACGACAAATACATTCAATATGGCAAAGATTACAAATGTATTCAATTTTGTCTGATGTTTCTTTATCCCAATAGTTAAAGCGTCTCCAATAGGGTAAACTTTTGCGAAACCCTTTCAACATGCTTTCACTTCCAATGAAAGTTGTCAACTAAACATTTTATTACTAGGTGGCGCTCACTAAAACATTTTTATAGATAACGGTTTTAACGGTTTTTTCCCCCTAACAGATTAGTAAGCTCTTCCTTTTTTCTCTTTAATAATTTTATTCATTTTTGGTTTGCACGTGGGTTCGCCATGAAAAATGGAACGAAAATAACACCAATTTTTTTCGCAATTTTCACAGCAGCCGTATTTTTCTTGAATAACATTAACGGTCCACTCCCAACACAAATTGTCCCCATTGGTGGCGGTTGCAAAATGTTTCATTTTCTCGCAATATATTTCGTTGAAATATACACCAAAATCATGTGCACAGCAAACGCAAAAATATTTGGATTTCCAGCACATGGTTAGGGTTTGAAACAACAACAACTAGGGGAAAAAATGTACACACGCATCCCTTTAAATAGTTTCCCGCAATATTTTTCCGCCATCACGCAACCTTTCCCCCCTTTCCCGACGGATTTCCCGCCAAATTTCGGAACATTTGGTTTTCACTCACGCAAACCTCTCGTTTACGAAGCGAAACAATTTACTTGGGAAAATCACTCAACCTTTCCCGCGAATCCAAGCCGAATCAAAGCCGATCCACCCAAAAGGAAGACATAAACGTTCACTTACCTAAAAAATAACACGATGATAAACAAATAAGGCTTATACAGACAAACAAACAAACAAAAATATCAGTACATAACGTAATTCAAGCCAAAACAGGCCTACAACAAACAAATAAGCTAGCGCTTTTCTCTCTAAAACAAATAAATACGCTCTAAAGCAACGCGCGCCCTTCTCAAAAAGGGAGAGGGGAGCGCGAGGGGGAGGGAGAGGTTCGCGACCCATTTTTTATTTACTCTATGCC
>Ga0208363_1000194_pt1 | contig 16992 bp, 17 predicted proteins | sample LakMenEpi03May11_FD_150666 | JGI IMG/M metagenome (GOLD analysis project Ga0208363, IMG submission 150666) | Freshwater microbial communities from Lake Mendota, WI - 03MAY2011 deep hole epilimnion (SPAdes) | ecosystem: Environmental > Aquatic > Freshwater > Lake > Epilimnion/Euphotic zone ...
CGGAAATGTCACTCCAAGTGCGAGCCCGAGTGACAAACCGGAATCAGCATCGGGTAGGGCGATTCGCACTGCTGCCGGCGCGGCGATGTAGGAAGCGCTTGCGGCCATGATGCCGAAAACTGCAGATCCGCCGATGGATAAGCCAATTGAATGTGCAGCAAGAATGCCAGCGGTTCCAAAGACAATCGGCGTGATGATGGCGAAAATTGCCATACGAAGCGGCGGTTTTCCACTTGTTGCGAATCGAGTAGCAACTGTTGCACCCATGTCGAGCAGGAACAATGTGAGTAATCCGGAAAACATTCCGACAAAGAATGGTTCAACGCGGCTAAATGAATTGGCACTGCTGACAGCACCGATCACTAATCCACCAATCAAAAGAAGCACGCTTCGGCCTGTCAATACTTCATGTACTGCGCTACGCCAATTGACGCCTTCAGACTTCATGCTTGCAAGTACCAAAGCGACCACAATTCCAGGTACTTCGAGAATTGCCACAAGTGATGTCATAAACGGTTCAGTGATGAAATCTGCTTCGGCTGCAAAAACCATTGCAGCAGTGAATGTGACAACCGAAACTGATCCGTAATGTGCCGCAATTGATCCGGCATCTGGTGCGTTCAACTTCAACAGTTTTGTTGTCACAAAAAAGACAACGACGGGGATCACGATGCCGAAGGCGATTGTGAGTGTGGCAGGCATCACCAGACTCGAAATGTCTGTGCCCTTGAGGCTGTGACCACCTTTGAGACCAATTGCGAGAAGGAGATAGGTGGAAATCCACGTATGGATTGGGTCTGGCAATCGAAGATCGCTGCGAAGGATGACAGCGAGGACACCAAGGACGAAGGCAAGGACGGGCGGAGACGTGAGATTTTCAACAGCTAGTTCGAGAGAGTTCATATGACGAATAATACCTGAAATATGTATCAGGTATCAAATGACATCAAATGTGCCACAATGAGCACATGACTGCTGCGCCAGAGCCCACCTGGACTTTCTTAACCAATCACGCTCATGTCCTTTTGGCTATTTCCGCAGAGCCACAGATTCGTATTCGCGACATCGCTGTTCAGGTAGGAATCACCGAACGTGCTGCTCACCGCATTGTGGCTGATCTTGAAGGAGCTGGGTATCTCCGGGTAACCAAAGTTGGCCGCAGAAATGAATACTCCGTTCTGCGTGACTTGCCATTACGTCACCCGGCCGAGAAGCACCATCGCATTGGTGAATTACTCAAAGTTCTTGCCCACGAATCAAAGTCGTAAGTTCGTGGATTCTTTAGATCAAGTCTGTGCAGATATATCGGCCTGCCGTACCTGTCCGCGGCTAGTGCAATGGCGTGAAGATGTTGCAGCTGAGAAGCGTGCATCATTTCGTGATGAAGAATATTGGGGTAAGGGAGTTCCTGGGTTCGGAGATCCGTCTGCAACTGTGTGGGTGATGGGGCTTGCGCCAGCAGCTCATGGTGCAAACAGGACTGGTCGAATGTTTACGGGCGACCGCAGCGGTGATTGGTTGTATCGCGCGATGCACCGCGCTGGCCTCGCAACACAAGAACATTCGGTTGGTCGTGATGATGGACTCCGTCTTACTGGCGCGTGGGTGTCGTCTGCTGTGCGATGCGCACCGCCCGATAACAAACCATCAACTAAAGAACGTGACTCGTGTCGCACGTTCCTTGTGCGCGAGCGTGAGTTGTTGACAAAAGTCCGTGTTGTCGTGTGCTTAGGAAATTTTGCGTATGAAGCAGTCTGTAAGGAATGGGGTGTTAGACCTCGGCCAAAGTTTGGTCACGGAGTTGAAGCCACTGCTGATGGCGTCACAATCATTTGTTCGTATCACCCCAGCCAGCAGAACACGTTTACGGGAAAACTGACAGAGCCAATGCTTGATGCTGTATTCACCCGCGCTCGACAACTGAGCAGTTAAAGCTTTCTTTGAACTATTTGGTGCGCGGTGGTGCAAGCGCTGCACGAATGGCACTCGACACTTGAGACACCGCTGCTTTGCCGTCGTCCAGCCATGGGAACAGTGAGAAGAATCCGTGGAACATGCCGAAGTACCGAACAATGCTTGCCTCAACACCGTTAGCGATGAGCGCGTGGCCGTACTGTTCGCCTTCATCGCGTAGTGGGTCGTGACCCGCGGTGATGATGACTGCAGGTGGGCACGATGCAAGTGTTGAAGGGGACGCCATGATGGGCGACACGCGAGGATCTTCAGGCGACGTGATATCGCCGATGTACAAATCAATGAATGACGCCATGTCGGCGCTGCGCAGAAATGGGCCAGCAGCATTTTCAACGTATGACTCTGTGCCCATACGGCAATCGGTGACCGGGTAAATCAGCGCTTGAAACACAAGAGGTACCGGTTGCAACTGCGCAACAACTGCTGCAAGGTTTCCTCCAGCACTGTCGCCACCTACTGCGATACGCGTCGGGTCAATACCAATGTCATCTGCATTCTGGTGCGCCCACAAAGTGGCACGAATGCAATCTTCTAAACCGGCTGGAAACGGATCTTCTGGTGCAAGTCGATATTCAACTGACAGAACTGCATGACCAGATTGATTGGCAAGCGAGCGGCACACACCGTCGTGCGATTCGATTGTGCCAATGACCCAACCGCCACCATGAAAAAACACAAGTAAGCCCATGTCGTTTCCTGCGCGAGGCTTGTACAAACGGCACTTGACGCCCAACGCATTGACATCACGCATTTCGTGAACGTGTTCGTCTGACTTGTAGTCAGTAGTGGCACGTGCTGCACGAGCTTCTTGCGGCGTTTGCTCTGAGAAACTCTTTTGCTGACGCGTTGCCATCAACGCAATGAGGCGTTCTGCTTGCGGGTGCAGAGTCATGATTTATTCAACAGGCTTTGGAGCTGCTTCTGCAGCTGGTTCAGCCTTTTTCTTAACTGCTGGAGTTCCGACTTTTACAGAAGTCTCAGCCCAATCCGGCCAACGACGTCGACTCACGATTGACAATGTGCGAAGAAGTTTCATTGCTACTTCGTCTTCTTGTGCGGGGCGAGCGATGATGACGTTGTCGGCAATCATGCGGTTAATAACTTCTTCACCAAGCGCAGTACGAACAATTGTGAGTGTCCAGTCGTTGTCTTTACCAATACCGCCAGTAGCGATGTCTGAATGCTCTGCAGCAAAGTCCGGGCAGTTCTTGCAACCGGTACGAGTCCAGCCGTGGCATTCCTTCAAGTCGATTTCGTGGAATGAGCCATCTTTCATCCAGATCTGAAAAGCGCCCTTGATGTTCATCTTGACCATGTCTTCTTTTTTCAGGCCGTACTTGGCCTCGAAGAGTTCAGAAAAGATTGCATCGTCGAAAGTCTTAGAGCACAGAAGCCCAATGTTGAAGAGGAATGGCTTTGACACTTTTCCTGCTTTGCGATCCCACATAACTGGGGGAGACGATGTCTGGCATCCCATGCCAACAAGCGCAAGACGCGACAAGCCTTTCTCTTTTGCTTCTGGCAACGCAAGTGGGTTTGCACAGTATGTGTAACGGCTACCAGCAGTAGCTAGTACTTCTTCGCGATTAGTGACGACTGCAGGCTTTGCTTTCCACTTGTCGTCTTCTTCAACGCCACTGACAAGTGCGCCATCGATGTAGTCGTTCTTGAGAAGCCAGATCAACATGGCGGAAACGAATCCGCCGTCCTGGCCCTTTGTGTGCTCTTCGGTGTCTACTGCGCGAGTGAGAAGCAGTTGGCGCCAGATGCCTGACATTTCATCTGGTTCGCGTGTGCGACCGAACAAGTGCATGTCTGCAGATTCTTCCCACTTACGGAATCGTGGACACGCACGGGTGCATGTTGTGCAACCTTTTTCTCCGTGAATGCAATTGTCGAGGCCGAGCTCTTCCTCGATATGGAAAGGAATGTATTTGCCTTCTTCATGTTCGTATCCGATGACATCGTGTGGGCACGTTACAACGCATCCGGCACATCCGGTGCAGAGCCCGGTGGTAATAACCTCTTCGTAGAGTTCTTTCCATTGAGCTGTCCAGCGAGGTGCTTTTGCGGGGGTGTCTGCCGTCATTGTCATGCATGCAGACTAGGGGCTAGATGGCGTCTGCTCCATGTTCGCCCGTACGGATGCGGATGATCTGTTCCACGTTGGTGACCCAGATCTTTCCGTCCCCGATTTTGCCCGTAGAGGCTGCCTCGCGAATGACGTCGAGTGTCCGCTCGAGGGAGCTGTCCTCTACGACTAATTCAATGCGCATTTTTGGTACGAAATCAATTTGGTATTCAGATCCTCTGTAGGTCTCTGTATGTCCGCCTTGGCGGCCAAAGCCCTTGACCTCTGACACTGTGATGCCTTGGACGCCTGCTGCTTTGAGAGCCTCCTTAACATCATCAAGTTTGAAGGGCTTCACGATTGCTGTAATCAACTTCATGGTCTTAGTCTGCCTTTTGTGTAGTGGTTGGTGTGATCATTATTGGTAGGCCGATTCGGCGTGTTGGCTTTGGTCAAGGCCGACGAGTTCATCTTCTTGGTTGACGCGCAACCCGATGGTGGCATCAAGGATCTTTGCTACTACCCAGGTCACAACAAATGAGAAGACAAAAGTGGCTCCGATTGCAATGAGTTGATTGACCAATAATTTTGAACCGCCACCGAATAACACGCCGTCAAAGCCGAGCGAGTTGACCTTCATGTCTGCGAATAGTCCGAGAAGAAGTGCTCCGATGATTCCACCGACAAGGTGGACAGCGATGACATCAAGGCTGTCGTCGAAGTTGAAGCGAGTCTTCAATGTAAGAGCGAGGTAGCAGACAGCTCCTGCAACAAGACCGATGATGATGGGGGCAGCGCCACCAACAAAACCAGCACATGGAGTGATGGCCACAAGACCGGCAACCGCTCCTGATGCTGCACCCAGCGTTGTTGCATGTCCGGCACGTAATTTCTCAACAAGCAACCATGCCAACATTCCGCTTGCAGCTGCAAGATGTGTGTTCACAAGTGCTTGAGCCGCAAGTCCATTTGCCAACAGTGCAGAGCCGGCATTGAATCCGAACCAACCGAACCACAAGATTCCTGTGCCAAGCATGACGAACGGAAGGTTGTGTGGTGGCATTGCCTCACGTGGCCAGCCTTTACGGTTACCCAACACAAGGATGACTGCAAGTGCAGCAGCACCAGCGTTGATGTGAACTACTGCACCACCTGCGAAGTCGAGTGCGCCGCGTTGGAACAACCAACCATTCGGGCTGAACACCCAGTGCGCAACAGTGGGGTAGACGATGATCGCCCAGATACCAATGAGAATTGCATAGGCAGAAAACTTCAAACGGTCTGCAGTCGCACCTGTAATGAGCGCAGGCGTGATGACTGCAAACATCATTTGATAGGCAAAGAACGCAAGAACTGGAATGGCCAACGCAAAGTCACCTGTATAGCCAGGAAGGGATTCAATAGTTGCGAGGTCTTTCATCAAGGCAAAGTCAAAGTTGCCGATGTATTTGCCAGTGCCGCCAAACGCGAGGCTGAAACCTGCTACTGCCCACAACACGCTGATCAGTCCCATCGCAAAAAAGTTCTGCATCAACATGCCCAGAACGTTCTTTGAGCGAACCATGCCGGCGTAAAAGAACGCGAGCCCTGGGGTCATGAAAGCTACGAGGGCTGCTGAGGTCAGCACCCACGCCGTAGCTCCTGAATCAATAGTTGCTCCAAATATCATTTCTACGTCTCCTGTACTTGTTATGACGAGGTAACTCTAGAAGTGCGTTGTTTCGGGATTGTTTCTAAAGGGTGAAAGGAATATCAAGCCCGATTTTTATTTTTTTTACTGAGAGTGTCTGATGCGCCAGCGAAGAAGTGGTGGTGTGATGACAGTTGTCAGTAGAACAACAAGTAGCACAACTGCATACAACTCATCATCGAATACTCCAATTGCTACTCCGATGGATGCAAAGATCAGACCAACTTCGCCACGTGGAACCATTCCAATCCCGATCAATAACTTGTCGGCATTCGCGCTTCTTGCTCCGATAGCAGCAACCATTTTTCCAATGACAGCGATAACCGAAAGAATGGCAGCTATGAACAGAACATGCTGTGAGAAGAATTTGGTGACATCTGTGTCGATGCCGATCTGTAAGAACAAGATCGGAATGAAGATTGCGCCCAGCGATTTAAAGTCTCGAGAAATTTGGTCATGTTGAGGCGTGCGAGAGAGCGCTGTGCCAGCGATAAACGCACCAATAATCGGTGCAAGTTGCGCGCCGCTGGCTGCTGCAGAAAATCCAAAAGTTAAGCTGGCTGCAAGAACTCCGATAGTCGCAGGTGAAACTGCGCGTTCACCAATGAATGCGAATAGTCGAGGGATAACAAAAATTCCAACGGCTCCAGTAATTGCGATGAATCCAACGGCTATCCCAATTGTGCTTGCCACGTCAGCTAAGTCAACTGAACCTTGCTGGACAATTCGAGTTACCACCGTCAGGATGATGAGTCCGAGAACGTCGTCAGTAATTGCCGCACCCAAAACAATGCGTGCTTCGGTAGACGAGAGCGCGCGTAAGTCAGCGAACACTCGAGCGGTAATCCCCACGCTGGTGGCGGCAAGGGCAGCTCCGAGGAACAGTGATGCATTGAAAGATTCGCCGAGAACAGTTCCAGCCAAGACCCCCGAAGACATGGGGACAACAACACCGATGATGGCCACGAGCATTGAGGCACGTCCAACTTTTCTTAGTTCCGTGAGATCCATTTCAAGGCCCACTCCGGCCAGCAAAATAATCAGGCCAACTTCGGCCAGCATTCGTATCGCGTCGCTGGGGTCTATGAAGCCAAGCATTGATGGGCCAATGATGATGCCCGCCAGAATCTCCCCCAGAACTGCAGGGACTCGAATTCGTTCACATAGTTCCGCTGCAATCTTGGCAACAATGAGAATGATTGCAAGGTCGTTGAAGATCGAGCCGAAATCAATAGCGCTGCCGGTGGCTAGTAGCGCTGAATTCATGGTTCTAGTTATATCTCACGACTGAGGCGTTTCACGGCGAAGGTGCCCGCCCTTGGGGCAGGAACCGTGATGGATGGCTTAGTCCGTATCTTCTCGGCATGTAGCCCATTTCTCGGGTTTGTCTGCCCCCTGTGAACGGTGTGTAAACAGACACATTCGTTCAATGTGCGGAATTGGCGCTTTGTACGACAGAATTACCAACCATGGAACTTACCTACGCCCCCGAAGATGAACTGTTCCGCGCCGAAATCCGTGCGTGGCTCCAAGAGAACCTGCCGAAGGGTTGGTTCGACAAAGGTTTCGAGATGAGCAACGATGCTCGCGACAAGTTCAACAAAGAATGGCCTGGCAAATTGTTTGAAGGCGGATGGATCTGCGCGACATGGCCAAAGGAATACGGCGGCAAAGGTCTTTCAACAATGCAAGGCGTTGTGTTGTCAGAAGAGTTTGCAAATGCAAAAGCTCCGATGCGTGCCGACTTCTTCGGTGACACTCTTGTTGGTCCGACACTTCTTCAGTGGGGAACAGAAGAGCAGAAGAAGGAATTCCTCCCGCAAATTCTTAATGGTCAAATGCGTTGGTGCCAAGGTTTCTCCGAGCCAAACTCTGGTTCTGACCTTGCAAGCTTGAAGACAACTGCTGTTCTTGACGGCGATGAATGGATCATTAACGGCCAGAAGGTATGGACCACACAGGGTCACCATGCTGACTATTGCTTCCTCCTCACACGCACAGATCCTGATGCTCCAAAGCACAAAGGCATCTCGTACTTGTTGGTGCCAATGCGCCAGCCTGGTGTTGAAGTGCGCGGAATCGTGCAGCCAGATGGCACCGCAGAATTCTGTGAAGTGTTCTTCGACAATGCACGTTGCCCTAAAGACAACGTTGTCGGCGGAATCAACAATGGTTGGATCGTTACAAACTCCACTTTGGCTTTCGAGCGTGGAATGTCTGCTACCACTGGCTACCGCCGTTTCGAAGCGGAATATAAGGCAATGGTGCGTGGTGCAAAAGAAAACGGACGCATCAACGACCCAGAAATTCGTCAGCGTCTCATGCAGTACTACACCAAGATTCAAATCTTGAAGATCAATGGGCTTCGTTCACTTTCAACCACACTTATGGAAAAGAAAGATCCGAGCATGGCAGCACTTGGTGCTAGCAACAAGATGTTCTGGACTGAAATGCACCAACGCGCAATGGAACTAGCTCTTGATATCTCAGGTGCAAACGCCATGCTTGTTGACTACGCAATGGGCGATGGCAACTGGCCCGGAACTTCACGCGACAAGCGTCGTGACGGTTACCCAGTCAGCGGCATGATGTCTTCATTCTTCTTCTCGCGCTCAGAAACCATCTGGGGCGGCACAAGTCAGATTCAGCGCAACATTGTTGGTGAACGAGTACTTGGTCTTCCTAAAGAGCCAAGCAGCAAGTAGAACTAGGTTCTGTCAGCATCAATTGATGCTGACTCATCATCTTGATACGCGGCGTGAGTGCGCAACGGCAGTTCTTTCACGCGAAGACTGAATAGAAATGCAATGATCATAAGTGGAATTGCAAATCGGAAAACAGTGGTAATCGCGTCTGACATTGCATTGATGACGTCTGTGCGGCCTGGCTCGGGAAGAATATTTATCTTGCGCGGTGCCCGAAGTAATTTCGGGTCAACTGTTCCAGACAATTGTGCGTTCAAGATCGTTCCGTAGACAGCAACAGAAATAACGCTTCCGAGTGAACGACACAGTTGGGCAGTCGAGCTTGCGATGCCGAGGTCACGAATATCAACGCTGTTTTGAATAGCGGTGGTTGATGTTGGAAATGAGGCGCCAGAACATAAACCAATGAATGCCATTCCGATCAGGCCTACTCCAATGCCCATTCCAGATTTAGAGATGAACGCTACGAGTGTCATTCCCACGATTCCGAGTGCAGTACCAATGATGGGCCAGATGCGATAGTGGCCGGTAGCGGTTACTTTTCGTCCGACGAGGGTGCTCGAAAAAGTGAGGCCAAGCATCATTGGTACGAGTAACAACCCAGAATTTGTTGGCGAGATGCCAGTAACAGCTTGTAAGAAGAGCGGCATGAACGAACTCACCAAGGTCATGGCTGCACTTACGAATGTGGTCAGTGGAATCAAAGTATTGACTGTGGAATTTTTGAAGAGATGCAGCGGAAGCATTGGGTTCTCTGCATGCGGTTCCCATAAGAACAGCGCAATGATCAAAACAGTTGATACGAAACCGAGGCTAAGAGTGGGGCGTGATGTCCATCCGTATTCAACAGAAGCCCATGAGATAGTGAGAATCAATGTGCCGATTCCTCCGACGAGCAGCACTGCACCAAGTGTGTCGATGCTGGTGTCGCGACGTGTCGTTGGCAGGCGCAGATATTTTTGGGTCATTAAGAGAGCGACAAGTCCGAATGGCAGATTGATGATGAAGATCCATCGCCAGGAAAAATTGTCGACAATAATTCCGCCAATGAGTGGTCCGAGTACGCCGGCGATTGCAAAAACGCTGGTGAAGGCACCGACGTATCTGCCCCGCTCACGCGGAGGGACAATGTCGGCGATAACGACAAAAGTCATGGCCATAATTCCGCCGCTTCCGATTCCCACGAAAGCTCGCGCCGCTACCAGGACAGTCATGTTGGGCGCCACCGAACAAAAGACAAGTCCGAGTAAAAACACACTGATTGAGATTTGGGTTAATTTCTTACGCCCATACAGGTCGCTCAATTTCCCAATGAGAGGAGTGGCAGCTGTTGACGTCAGAAGATACGCAGTAAGGACCCACGTGTAGGCCTTCGTGCCGCCTCCGCCAATTTGACTCACGATCTCGGGGAGTGCGGTGCTGACGATTGTCCCGTTCAGGGCCGTGAGGAAAGCTGCGGCCATCATGGCTGCATAAATCAATTTGATGTCACGCTGGGAAAGCGAAAATGCTTGTGTTTCGATAGTTGCATTCTACAACTAGTGTGATTGTGCATCACGAATCGTGGCTAATCTTCCGATGTGCAGTCCGATGTCCTAATTTTTTCACGTCGAACATGTGAGGCTCCGTTCGGTGTTGTCACCGTCATAGGTTCGAACTTCGGGATTAGGTTTGTGATGTTTAGCAATGACGCGCATCCGAAACCTCTTGAAAAGCTTCACATTTCAGATACCGACATTCATGATTCAGTCAACGATGCTGTCATACAACTTGATGAATATTTCGCTGGGTCCAGGCGGGATTTTGAATTGCCGCTTGACCTACAGGGCACAGAATTTCAAGTTGCTGCATGGAATGCGTTGGCCGATATTCCGTATGGCCACACCGCGTCGTATGGGCAACAGGCGGCATCAATTGGTCGACCAAAGGCTGTGCGCGCAATTGGTGGCGCAAACGGACGTAATCCAGTCGGCATTGTGTTGCCGTGTCATCGAATAGTCGGTGCCGATGGTTCGCTCACTGGTTTTGGTGGGGGAATTGCGGTGAAGAAGTGGCTACTTGATCACGAACAGAGCATCCTCCACAGTGCGACTGGCAATCGCGCCTAGATTGTTCGCATGAGCACTATCTCAACAGTCCTTGCAGTTCTTCTGATCATTGTCTGCATCGGCTCTGCGTTAATGGATTTTCGCAAGCAGGAAAAGATTGTTGCATCAATGAAAAAGCTGAAAGTTCCGGCAGAACGTTTGCCGCTACTCGGCGCAATCAAAATTCTTGGCGCGATAGGCGTTGCTATCGGATTTCAAAGGGTTCGTCTTGGTGAAGTAGCAGGTGTCGGTTTGTGTTTGTACTTCGCAATTGCAACAGTGACTCACACCCGGGTCAAAGATTCAGTAAAAGACACTGCGCCTGCATTCATTCTTTTTGTGATGTCAGTGCTGTACGTCCTGACAACAGTTGCCAAATAGTAACTACTCGCGCCTCTTCAACCACTCGGATTCATCGCGGCCCAGTTTCTTTGCGCGCTTTGAGATCCACAACGGGGTCTCCATAGGCAGACCTGCCTCAATGTCTGTGACCATCTGGCCGTTTTCATCCCACATATGGCATGTGTTCAAGTTCATTGCATACGAGCGTTTGCGCTGCTCTGCAGTAGTGGCACTATCGAATTCCTCATTGCCGAGAGCATTTCCCATTCGCATTGACCAACCACTTTGAATAGCTACTGGCGCCATTGCGGCGAGCAATGCACCGATATGCGTGCAACCTCGCGGACCGCCAAAGAGATCCTTCACTTGTTTGTTGAACCCACGAGCGATTGAAAGACCAACAAGCTTTTGGTAGTCAGGTTCAATGTCGGTGCAATGAGTGTGAGGACGCTCATGGAAGGTGACACTAACTTTTTGAATGACAAACATTGGGAAGCTGATTTCAAGATCCACCACCATGTGATGCACCCACAAAGGGTCTGGATCGCCAGACATGTACAGGCCTGCAGGCTTCTCGTCGCATACAACTCCGCGCAATAAGAAGAGGTCATCACTCATCTTGTATGTGCGTGCTTCATAGAAGCGAGTATGGATGAGTTCGCCACCTTCAGGGGCTGGAGGGAAATAATCAGGAGTTGACACGCCTTCTACTGTGGCAGAGGCACCGCATTAACTACGACTCGAAGAGCAATTAGTCCCATTTAGGTAGTGCAAATAAGACAATTTGTGTGACAAAAAATTTACGCAAACCATGGAACTTATGGAATGCCTAACACGACTTTCGAAAATACTGTGATTAGTGACCAGATTGTTTACACAGAGAGTAGTAACAAAAATGTCAGACAAACCCTCCAGAAATCCATTTCTCGCAAGTAGCGATTTCCTATTTTCCTTAATGATGTTGGCAGTTATTGCCATGGTCGTTTCCATCGGAGCTATCGGGATTGTTTCTGTTGCGACAAATGGTGGCGCTTCTACAGAAACAGCAGGCTCACCTTCGGCAAGTAGTTCTTCCACAGTAGAAGTGACGTTGACTGAATTCGCAATTGCATTCAGCCCTTCTGTTATTCCGCCTGGCAACGTTGTTTTCAATGTGCATAATGCTGGAGCAGCGCAGCACAACTTGGCAGTTGCGAGTCTCAACAAGCGCACGGCCACTCTTGATGCTGGTGTGCACGTTTTACTCGACCTCGGCAATGTAACAAGCGATATCAATGTCATCTGCGAAATTCCTGGTCACGCAGACTCGGGCATGAAGGCAACTTTGAAAGTCAGTGCAGATGCATCCGCTACTCCTGACACTGTGGCCATGATTTCTAATGAAGAAATGGATGCAGCAATGGATGCTGTTGCGAAACGGTTTCCTGAAAAGACTGCTGGCCTAGGTGGCCAAGAACTAAAACCAACGATTACTTCTGATGGTTACAAACAGTTTGACCTCACCGCCAAGATTGTTGACTGGGAAGTTGAAGCCGGAAAAATCGTGAGGGGTTGGGCATATAACGGCCAAATTCCCGGACCACAGTTACGTGCCAACGTCGGCGACAAGATTCGAATTCGATTGAAGAACGAACTTCCAGAATCAACATCAATGCACCTTCACGGTGTTCGCGTACCAAACACAATGGATGGTGTTGACCCGTACACGCAACCAGCAATCAAGCCTGGTGAGACATTTGATTACGACTTCACTGCCACGGAGGTATCGGTCGGTATGTACCACTCGCATCACAATGCACAGGTGCAAATTCCAAATGGTCTCGCAGGATCAATTCTGATTGGTGATTGGAAGACCTCAACTATGAAGGCCGCCGGTAATCGTCTGACTGATTCAAACGGCAAAGTTGAGCAAGAAGTTGTCATGGTGTTGAACGATGCCGGAACAATCGGGTTGTCGCTGAATGGCAAGTCATTTCCAGCAACGGCTCCGTACACCATGAAGCTTGGCGAAACCATGTTGGTCCACTATTACAACGAAGGTTTGATGTCGCACCCAATGCATATGCACCAACCTCATGGACTTGTTGTTGCTCGCGATGGAGTGATGCTCGAAAATCCATTTTTTGCTGACACCATCAGCGTGGCCCCGGGTGAGCGTTGGTCTGTTTTGTACACCGCGCAAGACGCAGGCGTCTGGGCATGGCATTGCCACATCCTGACCCATGCTGAAACCCCAATGGGTATGAAGTACATGGTTACAGCAGTCATCGTTAGTTAGATCCCCTCAAACGAGAAAGGGGCCCGAGATGCAAATCTCGGGCCCCTTTTCTATTTCCGGTGCCTGGTTCGGGCAGACTGAATGTATGACCACGCTTAAAGACACCCTGAAAACAGATCTCACTGCTGCCATGAAAGCGGGAGATGACGTGTTGAAGTCAACATTGCGTATGGCCATTGCCGCCGTAATGAACGCGGAAGTTGCTGGTTCTGAAGCGGTTGCGTTGTCAGATGATCAGGTACTGAAGATCTTGCAGGCTGAAACGAAGAAGCGTCTTGAATCAGCAGAGATCTACACCCAGGCGGGTCGCGTAGAGGCAGCTGCCCAAGAGTCTGCTGAAGCTGAGATTCTGTCGCGGTACCTTCCCGCTGCAATGAGCGATGACGAATTGCTTGTGATCGTGAATGAAGAAGTTGCAGCTGCGGTTGCTGCCGGCAACGAAGGTGCAAAGGCAATGGGCCTCGTAGTGAAAGCAGTTCGTGGCCGTGCAGGTTCAAGCGCCGATGGCGCAAAGATTGCTGCATTAGTGAAGAGCGCACTCGGCTGATGACATCGTCAACGCCAGGACCTGACGTTGCGCCCGTATCTTCAACAATGCAGCGCACTGTTGAATCACTGCGTCGCACCATGAAGGCGATCTATCACGTACACCCAGAGCACGACAGTGAAGGCATTGCGTCGATTGCAGAACAGTTAGAAAAAGAGATTGTTGCTGCTGGCACGATGGGTCTTGGTCAGCCATCGCTCGAGCGTCACACACGCAACCCGCTGAACGGTGCAATGAATCCGATGGCACCGCCAATGACATTTGAATATGGCGAGAAGAGCATTACGGCAAAGGTCAGATTCCATGAGGGTTACCAAGGTCCACCCGCATGCGTACATGGGGGAATCGTGGCAGCGCTTCTTGACGATGCGCTTGGCCGCACACGCCACCTCACGGGCCGCAACTGCGTCACAGGCTCGCTGAACATCACGTATAAGCGACCAACCCCGCTGAATGCTGATTTATTGGTTAATGCCAGAATCGATGAGATTCACGAGCGCAAGTTCATCGTGAGTGGGGAAATCACCTACGACGGTGAAGTCACAGCCTCCGCTATTGGGGTTTTTGTGTTTCTGGATACGGAAAAATTCAATGCACTCGTTTCTGATGCCCGCTCTGCCTCGCGCTGAGGCAACAATAAGTACAAGCCCACTTGAAAGGTCATGACATATGTCTGATGAACTAATTCTCGATTCACTTCGCCGCCGGTTTCGCGCACTGTTCTCTTTGTATGAAGATGCCACCGCAACGATGACTCTTGAGCAGGTGAACCATCGTGAGAAGGCCCGCGTTATGCCGATCGCTTTTTCCTTGTTCCACTACGTCAACATGATTGACGCTTCAATGATGATGTTGACTGGTGAGATGTTCATCTGCAATGACGAAATTCTTGATGCGATCAACCCTGGCATTCGTGACCACGGTAAGCACAAGACCGTGGACGAAATGGATGTTCAACAAATCGGAAACTACGAAGCGTTCCTTGACTACATGAATCAAGTCTTTGCTCGCATCGAAACTTGGTTGGCAACATTGAAGCCCGAAGATCTCACTCGTCTCGTTGTGCCGCGGCCATTCGGCCCACAAGTCATCAATACATTCTCGGCTCGTGTTGCTGGCCCAGAGGGAATCACTGTTCTCGACGGTGTTGAATGCTGGCTCTACCAACACGGCATGCGCCACATGGGAGAAATTGAACTGTCTCGCGCCTTCGTTGGCCTGCAAGGCATGACTTCCTAGAAAATCGGCTGGCGCCCACGGCAGGAATTGAACCTGCGACCCCTTGCTCCGGAGGCAAGTGCTCTATCCGCTGAGCTACGTGAGCGTGACGTGAAGAATCACGATTGGGGTCAGTCTACGCCACGAAATATTGGAACCCCGTCTGCGGTGTTGCACAAGGCAGAATAGAAGCCCATGGCTGATCCATTCATTTCCGTTGCCGAACGCTTGGCACCCGCATTCGCGGCTGTTGCCGGCGGAGCGTGCGACCCTGTGGTTCGGCCGAGTGACCGGGCAGACGGTCAGGCAAACGGCGCACTAGCTCTTGCGAAGAAATTGGGTCTTCAGCCTCGTGAAGTAGCGCAACAGGTACTTGATGCTGCGGGTGATGTGTCCGACATGTTGGCCTCAACAGAAATTGCTGGCCCCGGGTTTATCAACCTCGTCTTTTCGAACACATTTATTGCTGAGCAATTATCTTTGGCCACGCATAATCCGCGACTAGGTGTGCGCGCATCATCAGATCCACACACTTTTGTTGTTGATTATTCCGCACCGAACGTTGCAAAGGAAATGCACGTCGGTCATCTTCGTTCCAGTGTCATCGGTGATGCATTAGTGCGGGCGTTGATGTTTGTTGGCCACACGGTGGTCCGTGAAAATCACATCGGCGACTGGGGCACACCATTCGGCATGTTGATTGAACATCTCATTGACATGGGTGAAGACAACGCTGCTAATGAATTGGGTGTTGGTGATCTTGATGGTTTCTACAAAGCTGCGCGTCGCAAGTTTGAAGAGTCAGATGAATTCAAGGGTCGAGCACGTGCACGTGTTGTCATGTTGCAGGGCGGGGATGAAGACACATTGCGTTTGTGGCGCACGCTGGTCAGTGAGAGCACGCGGTACTTCAACCAGGTGTATCGCCAACTTGATGTATTGCTAACTGATGATGACCTAATGGGGGAGAGCGCATACAACCCGATGCTCGCCCCAGTTGTCGAACGCCTTCGTGAAGCAAAGTTGTTGGAAGAAAGCGACGGCGCAGAAGTTGTGTTCGTTGAGGGCTTTACTAACAGAGACAACGAACCGTTGCCGCTGATCATTCGCAAAGGCGATGGTGGGTATAACTACGCAACATCCGACTTGGCGTGCGTTATCGATCGTGTCGAACGCCTTGGTGCGCGTTCACTTCTCTATGTAGTAGGTGCGCCCCAAGCGCAACACTTACAAATGGTGGAAGCTGTTGCTCGTAAAGCTGGCTGGTTGCCAGATGGGTTCATCATGAATCACGTGTCGTTTGGCAGCGTGCTTGGTGCTGACCGCAAAATGTTGAAGAGTCGCTCTGGCGGCGAGACAGTGAAATTGAATGCACTGCTTGACGAAGCCGTTGAGCGCGCAGAAGTGTCTGTCGCTGAAAAGAACCCAGATATGTCTGCTGCAGACAGAACAGCGGTTGCGACAATGGTTGGTATTGGTGCTGTGAAGTATTCAGACCTCAGTTCAGATCGTGTGAAGGATTACATCTTTGATTGGGATCGGATGCTTTCATTCGAAGGCAATACAGCGCCCTATCTGCAATACGCACATGCACGCATCTGCAGCATCTTTCGTCGTGCTGGCATTGATAGAGCATCTGTCCGTGATGTCGTACCAACATTGGTTGAAGTGCAAGAACGTGAATTAGCTTTGCGTATTCTGCGTTTCGATTCGGCTGTGTGGGAAATGGTTGACACGTTGGGACCACACAAGTTGTGCACGTATCTGTTCGACCTTGCAACTGATTTCACATCGTTCTACGAGCATTGTCCTGTGTTGAAGGCAGACAATGATGCAATGCGTGATTCGCGACTTGCGTTGTGTGATGCCACAGCACGAATTATGTCTGAGGGGCTACTGCTTCTCGGAATTAGAGCACCGGAGCAAATGTGAGCGCAATCCCACTTCGACTATTGCCTGATAACTCAACAATCGGCACAGATGATTCGTTATCCATTGGGGGCGTACGCGTGGCAGAACTTGCCGCTCAGTACGGCACACCATTATTTGTGTATGACGAAGAACATTTGCGGGCGCGATG
>Ga0208363_1000196_pt1 | contig 16886 bp, 15 predicted proteins | sample LakMenEpi03May11_FD_150666 | JGI IMG/M metagenome (GOLD analysis project Ga0208363, IMG submission 150666) | Freshwater microbial communities from Lake Mendota, WI - 03MAY2011 deep hole epilimnion (SPAdes) | ecosystem: Environmental > Aquatic > Freshwater > Lake > Epilimnion/Euphotic zone ...
CTCTTATGCGCATCGCTATCAAACCCAAAAGTATCTCAGGAGAAAAATTAAAAGCGTTGATTCGCAATGGGCTCGTTTCATACCTCGAAAACTGGACTGATGAACGCTGGAAAGAGTTGCATCACTCCATAAGTAAAGATCGCATGGCTAAAACAAAGATTGAACTTTCTTTTGAAGCTGCAGATGTGGTTAACGAAGTCATGAGCTTTGGAGCTGCTGCACCCGTTGAAGTTGTGGTAAGTGGACCAAAGATGGCAGACAACCGAGCCTTCGCCCATACCATTCGGAAGTCGATGGAAAAAATCGCAGTACTCAAAGATATCCGCTACGGGCAGACTCTCGATTACCCCACCGTAGATGTTAAAATCGATCGCGAACGAGCTGCCCTTTCAGGCGTGCATGCTGATGATGTTTCTAAATCTCTGGTGGCTGCTACTTCTTCTTCAAGGTTCACCACTCCCAACTACTGGCGCGATCCCGCCAACGGTATCGGATACCAAGTCCAAGTTGAAATCCCCCAAGCTATCATGAACTCAACCACGGAAATCGAAACCATTCCTATAAGCCAAAAAGGACCTGAACAAAGGCTTCTAAGAGATGTCGCGCAAGTAAAAGCTGGAACCATGCCAGGCGAAATAGATCGTTACAATATGCGCAGGTTGGTTAGCATCACCGCCAATGTTGTAGGTACAGATTTAGGCAATGCTTCAAAATTACTCGATGCTGCACTCGCAGAAGCAGGCGCACCACCCACAGGAGTTCAAGTTGATGTTCGTGGCCAAATCTCCATCCTAAAGGAATTATTCGCAGGCCTATCTTTGGGCCTTATCCTTTCGATAGTTGCCATCTTCCTCATACTGCTCGCTTATTTCCAATCAATCAGACTTGCTTTAATCCCCATGCTTGCTTTGCCTTTTGTTCTCGCTGGTATTGCAATCACCTTGAAACTTACCAACACCACGCTTAATTTACAATCGTTCATGGGAAGCATCATGGCGATCGGCGTCGCCACCGCTAATGCCATCCTTCTTGTCAGCTTCGCCCAGAAAGCAATGATCGAAGGGGCACATTCTGGTTATGATGCTGCAACCCTTGCAGCGACCCAACGCTTTCGTGCAATCTTGATGACTGGCTTGGCAATGATAGCAGGCATGATACCGATGGCACTTGAGAACACCAGCGGAGGCGAGCAAAGCGCAGCACTGGCCCGTGCGGTTTTGGGTGGCATCGCAGGCGGATTGTTTGCATCTCTTTTAATGCTTGCACCTGCATTTGCTATTCTCTTCCCCAACCCTTGCAGCTTCAAGGTTTCGCTTGCGCCTGAAAATAAAAATCTCAACAAAGAGACTAACCATGTTTAAAAAAGTAAACCTTTGCTTCTTGGCAATGAGTCTTGTTTATCTTGTCGCCAATGGTTGTGCAGATAAACCAGTTGCAATCAAAGATGAAAAAACAGCAGCAATGAAGCAGGTGGAAGTGAAGCTAGTCACTCCGGTGAAGCAAAAACTAGTGCACACCATCAGCCAACCGGGAACCCTGCGGGCCAACGAAGAAGCCATGATTCATGCAAAGGTGGTTGGGTATGCAGCATTAGTAATGGTGGACATTGGAGCCAAGGTTAAAGGGCCGGTTTATGAAACAGGGGGCAAACTCGTCAAACAAGGTTCAAAGCTTTTGGTTGTCGATGTCCCTGAAATTGTCGAGGAAGTACAGCATAAGAAGGCTCTGATGGACTTCGCCAAGGTTGGTGTTGAGCTTGAGAAAAAGCAAGCTGAAGTAGCGGATGCTTTTCTTTTATCAACCGAGGCTGGCCTTGTTGAAGCAAAGGCAGGTATCCAAAGGGCTCAAGCCTCCTACGATCGCTGGCACTCGGAAAACAAACGCGTCTCCGCACTTGTACAATCCAAAGTCCTCGATGAGCAAACCCGCGATGAAGTTTTAAACCTCGTCAAAGCTGCAGAATCAACCAAAGATGAAATCATGGCAAAGGTCAAACACGCTGAAGCTACGGTTGCTAAATCAAAGGCAGAAGCAGCCAAGGCAAGAATCGCAATCCTCTCTGCTGAATCAAGATTAGATGTTACCAAAGCGGAACTAAGAAAAGCAGAAGCACTTGCAGCATATACCACTATTTACGCACCCTTCGATGGCGTAGTAACCAAACGATCCGTTGATCCAGGCAAACTTGTTCAAGATAACAGCTCCCCAAACACGGAACCCCTTTTCATCATCAGCCAAATTGATCCTGTTCGTGTTGTGGTTGATGTTCCCGAAATTGAAAATGCCTATGTCAACCCTGGTGAAGATGCGCTCGTTAACTTTCATGCACTGCCCGGGAAAGAGTTTTCATGCAAGGTATCTCGCATCTCATGGGCCTTGGATTCATCAAGCAGAAACCTTAGGGCGGAAATCGATCTGCCCAACCCCGAGGGAATTTTACGCCCAGGCATGTATGCATCCATTCGCATCAAAGCAGTGCTTGCAGAGGCTTTTGTGTTGCCACTCGGTGCTATCGTTCGCACTCCTGATGGAGCGTTTGGTTTTAAAATAGTAGATGGAAAAGCACAGAAAGTTGACCTTAAGATTGGAAGAGTCGAGGGAGAATGGGTCGAGTTGCTAGGCACCCGCGAAGCAGGATCAACCTCGGATTGGAAACCCATCGATACCAAGGAAGCATTTATTAGCGCTAATGTTGCAACCCTTTCGCCAGGCCAACCCGTGGGCATCGCAGCCCCCGCTGCAAAATAAGTACTCCAACTATTTTTTTAACAACCAGATTGTTTCACTTGCAAACCGCAATAAAAGAACGAATTAGAAGCGATTTAAGCAAATGGAAACATTTTGAGGTATGATATGAAAATGATGCGGATTCGTTTTTCAGGAGATTTGAAATGAAGATCACTCGGATTACGGTCGATTCGAATCAAATGAATGGCGTACCTTGTGTGCGGGGACTTAGAATTCCAGTTGCCACGGTTGTGGAAATGGTAGCCCAAGGCATGAGCGATACGGCAATTTTAACCGCATATCCCGATTTAGAACTAGGGGATATTCGCGAAGCGCTCAGCTTTGCTGCCGCCGCCTTGCGCGAACGGGAACTACCTATTGTTGGCGTGGCATGAAATTCCTTATCGATAACGCCCTATCGCCTGCAGTAGCGCAGGGATTAATAATGGCTGGTCATGATGCGGTGCATGTGCGTGAATATGGAATGTCGAGCAGAAGCGATGCAGCCATTTTAGAACGTGCTGCTTTGGAAGATCGGGTAGTAGTTTCTGCCGATACAGACTTTGGAACTTTGCTGGCTTTGCGGAAGGAAACGAAACCTTCTGTGCTTTTGTTTCGAGGCGCAACACCTAGACTACCTCAACAACAAGTAAATTTATTGTTGGTAAATTTTCAAAGTATTGAACAGGATCTTTTACAAGGTGCGGTTGTTGCGATTGAGCCAGGTCGGATTCGAGTGCGCCCTCTACCAATACTCCCACTTGAATAAGTTAAATCCATAATCATCAAAAACGATTAAGTAGATGTGCCGCTTTCAAATATGCTAAAAAGCGATTGATTCCAATTCCTGCAACAGCTCAAAAATAAACGCTCCAACTATTTTTGCAACAACCAGCTTGTTTCGCTTGCAAACCGCCATAAAACACCCAATTATATGGTCTAACAATTAATCCCTTGGAGAAACGAAACATGGCTGCTAAAAAACCCTCTTCCAAAAGAATCGTATTGCGCACAGGCGAAGCCCTAGTTGAAGGCGATCTCGATTACCTCTGCGCAGAACCAGAAATCGTGATAGGCGAAATGGATGGCCCTGTGGGTATCGCTTTCGCTAATCTCCTAGGCAACCAGATCAAAGGTCATACCAAGGTTTTTGCAATTCTCAACAGCGATGTTCAAGTGAAACCAGCAACCATCATGGTAAGCAAAGTCACCGTAAATGATGCCCGATACACCAATATTTTAATGGGCACCGTTCAAGCTGCCATCGCTCATGGCGTACTGGATGCAGTGCGTGAAGGGATCATCCCCAAGAAAAAAGCTGAGGAGCTAGGCATCATTTACTCGGTATGGCTTGATCCTAATATTCTTAAAGTACCTGCGAACAAAATCGATCATAAAGCTTTGTTTGCGGTTCATCGTGAAGCCACCACCAAGGTTATTCGTAAAGCTATCCTTGGCGAACCAAGCATCGATTGGCTATTAAAGAACCAAGATAAAGTCGAACACTACTTCCACCAATTGGGTGTGGAAGGAAAACTTTAGTTTTCTTGGGTAGAACTAAAAAGGCCCGTGCATTGAATTGCATGGGCCTTTTTCATTTCAACATAGCTCAACCAAATATTACTTGGTACCTATGCAATAAAGAGCATCACGCGTTCGAAGCAAAAGATTACCATTAACAATTGCAGGCGAAGCAAGAATTGGTGAACCAAGATCATTCGTCGCTACCAATTCAAATTTGTCAGACACTTTAAGTACATAGGTCTTCCCCGATTCGCCACTCACATAAATAAACCCACCCGCTTCGATGGGAGAAGCAGTGAATTGATCTGGAAGCCTTTCAGTCCAAAGCAGTTTACCCGTGGTTGCATCAAGGCAAGTTGAAATACCCATATCATTGAAAGTGAATAATTTGTCTTTAACGAGAATGGGAGAGGGCACATGAGGGCCATTGCGCACAGATTTCCAAACGGTACTGGAAGCAGTGATATCACCTTTTTCACCCAGGCGGAATGCAATGGTAGGGCCGTTTCTACCCGAAGCGCTGTACGCAAGTTCCGTCCCGACTACGATGGTCGGTACCACTTCAGATGTAGGGCCCTGAAGTTTCCAAAGTTCGTTGCCTGTTGCGGGATCGTATCCACGAACGGTGCCACTGCCTGCAAAGATAACTTCATCATGATCGCCAACTTTGATGACAACAGGAGTACACCAGGTCATGCCCTTATCGCGCTTTTGCTTCCAGATTTCTTTTCCCGTTTTTTTATCAAGAGCAATACAGATTGAATCAGACTGGTTTTGATCATGAAAGAAAAGCACCAAGTCACCATGAATAACAGGGCTAGAGCCGGTTCCATGAGTGGTCTTGATGTTCAGGTTGTTATATTGCCATTGAATTTTTCCTGCGAAGTCGAGACAAACCAAACCAGAGCTTCCCAAAAACACAATGACCCTTTCTCCATCGGTGACTGGAGTTGATGAAGCATAACCATTTTTACCAAGTACGCTGGTTTCAGGAATACTTTCGGGAATAGGAGTGCTCCAGATTTTAGCACCGTCCTTCGAAGAGAAACAATGCACTGTCCTGCTCGCACCCTTAGAGGTTGCAGAAGTGATGAAAATTTTATCCTCCCAAACGATCGGGGAAGAGTTGCCCAGATCCGGAGTGGTTATTTTCCAGAGGATGTTTTCGCTTTTGTCGTTCCACTTAGTGGGAAGTGAGTTTAACCCGGTTAGGCCCTGGCCCGAGGGGCCACGAAATCGGGGCCAGTGCTTTTCTGCTCCCTTTGCCACCAAGGAAGTTGAAAGCGTTGCGCCTTTCTTGATTGCAGAACTCTTTATGGTTGTCCCCGCAATTTCAGCCTTGGCGCCCTTATCGAATGGGGGCACCGCCTTATGGCGTTTATAACCTTCACGCATGAGATCAAGAAAATCATTCTGGATGGAAAGGCGCCTATCGTAAGCAGCCTTGAGATCAGGATTCGCAAGCACTTTTTCCCTACCGCCGTTCTTTTCGAGGAAAGAATCAGGGTTGTCCGCAGTGAACCCTCGCTGCCATTCTGCAGCAAGATCTGTGGAAAGCATTTTCTTGGTTACCATCTCTCTGTAGCGTTCATTTTTCACATCTTCGCTTAAAACTTTAAGCTGTGGATCGAGAGGAAACTTTTTATCGATTTCCTCAGCAAAGATACTAAAGACAAAAAGTAGGAGTGAAAGAAAAACAATCGGTCGCATGGGAATGATCTCATTAAAGGCGGATAAAATTACAGGCAGAATTTCTATCGTACTATCTTTGAAGAGGGCAAGACAAGGAAAAACAAAGAGATCAGCCGCCTACTTTTTTGGTTTTGAAACCTAGCTTCTCCAGCTCGATAATGATGCGTTCTCTTTGATCGCCTTGGATTTCGATTTTTCCATCTTTCACTGTACCACCGGTGCCACACTTTGATTTCAACGTGGTTGCAAGTTCATGAATTTGCTCTTCATTCATGGGAAGATCAGAAAGAATGGTAACGCCTTTGCCTTTACGCCCTTTGGTTTCTCTACCTACGCTGATGACTTGTTTTTTATTAATCGGTTGCACTGCTGGAGATGAGATAACCTTTTGGGGCAGGGGGGTTAGATCAGGCGGCCCCAAGCGAGGCGAGCCTGTAATCAACCTTGCGATCCAACTGTTGACTTCACCACTTACCAACTCCTTGGTCGCCTGTTTTTCTGTCATATCCCATAGTTCAAATGCGCATGCACCTGATTCTAGAATTCCTTTTATAGCCTCTGATTCTTCGGGCAAACAAACCACGATCAATCTATCTGCAGTGATCTCAGGCTTTACAAAAGGTAGGGAATAAGAGTTGATCACTGCAACATAGGGCAGGCCCATCATCTTAAGGGAGTTTTCAATGCTCACCTTCAAGATTTCGCTAATGTTTACTTTGTTGTTAACAAGAAAGAGCACAGATTTTGCAGATGACTTTGCGATGGGAAACCCCCAGAATTCAGATCAATAATTTTGAAAGGAGTCTGGAATGAAAAGAGTTAAACAGGCGTTCGAACCAATCTGCGGCCAGTGATTTCTTCAGCAAGTTTAGCTAAAAGATCAGCAAGAGGCATAGCACCCAAATCGCCATCGGTACGGTGCCTGACTGCAACGGTGGATGCGGAAACTTCTTTATCACCTACCACGAGCATGTAGGGGATTTTTTCAAGGCTTGCTTCGCGGATCTTTGCGCCAACTTTATCAGAGCGATAATCGCCTGTTGCACGAAGACCTGCACTTCGAAGTTGGGCTTCAACTTGTTTGCCATAGTCGTTGAATTTATCACTAACGGGCAGAACACGAACTTGTTCTGGTGAAAGCCAGAGTGGGAATGCGCCACAAAAATGCTCGATGAGAATGCCCATGAATCGTTCCATAGATCCAAAGGGTGCCCGATGAATCATGATAGGGCGATGCATTTTATTATCTGCGCCAACATACTCGAGATCAAATCGCTTGGGCAGATTGTAATCGAGTTGCACAGTGCCTAGTTGCCATTCCCTGCCGATGCAATCCTTGACGACAAAGTCAATCTTAGGGCCATAGAATGCAGCTTCGCCTTCTTCTGCGGAGAATGGCATATTGAGGGATTTGATAATGTTGATGATAGCGGCTTGGGCATTGTTCCAATCTTCATCAGCGCCAACATACTTATCGCTTTTTGGATCGCGTAAGCCAATGCGGATGCGGAAATCAGTTAAGCCGAGGTCTTTTAATACGAAGAGAACGAGCTCGATATTGGCCCGCATTTCTTCTTCGACCTGATCTGCAGTAACGAAAAGATGCGCATCATCCTGAGTGAACCCACGAACACGGGTCAAACCAGAAAGCTCGCCCGTCTGCTCGTAACGATAAACGGTGCCAAACTCCGCCAAGCGAACTGGAAGGTCACGATAACTGCGGGGCTCTGCCTTATAAATTTGAATATGGTGCGGGCAATTCATTGGCTTAAGCAGATAGCCTTCCTGATTCACCAACCAACCCAGAAGGGCGGTGGCGCGTTCAGGCGTGGTAGTTGCAGCAAGGTAAGGTGCAATTTCTACCTTCATGGTATCTAATAGCTTCAACACCAACTGATGAACACAATCTAATTTCTTGGCATTGGTATCAGCATCAGCATAGCCAGGGATAGTAAGTTGCGCCCGATCGAGGAACAAAACCATATCACGTTCTTTGGCTTCATCGAGTTCACCTGCTGCAAGTCTGTATTGGCATAAGTCGAGTGCAGAAGCTGCGGGATGATAATACAATGGCGGGAACTGGGCATCGCGATAATAGGGGAAATGGCCAGAAGTACGGTAGAGATCTAGCTTGCCCACATGCGGAGTATAAACAGGGGAGTAACCCCGTTTGACTAATTCATCTTTGATAAAGGATTCGAGCAAGCCGCGGATGATGGCCCCTTTGGGCATCCACAAAATAAGGCCTGCGCCCACAAGATTGCTGATGGTGAAAAGGCGAAGTTGTTTGCCTAGTAAACGATGATCGCGTTTCTTGGATTCTTCAACTAATTTGAGGTAGGCATCGAGATCTTTTTGGGAAAAGAAAGCGGTTGCGTAAAGGCGTTGCAATTGCTTACGGGAAACATCATTCTTCCAGTATGCCCCTGCGATACTGAGTAGCTTGAATGCCCCTACTTTGCCTGCATGAGGAAGATGGGGGCCTCTGCAAAGATCGACAAATTCACCCTGGCGATAAAAACTAAGGATGGGGTATTTCTTTAACTCATCATCAATGTGTTCGACTTTATAATCTTGCTTAAGATCGTTGACAAGTTCGCGACCTTCGCTGGTACTGCGCTCAAAGCGCTCGAAGGGTTCAGCTTTTTCGACAATCTTGCGCATTTCTTCTTCGATGCGGGGAAAATCTTCCTCGCGAATCGGAGTCGCAGATTCGATATCGTAATAGAAACCGGTTTCAGTTGCAGGGCCAAACGCAAGCTGGGTGTTTGGAAACAAACGCATGACAGCCCGAGCCATGATGTGGGCACAAGAATGCCTGAGCACTTCTAATGCATCGGGATCTTTTTCAGTGAGAATTTGAAAAGTGGATTCTTCCTTGGAAGGAAGTTCGCGTTCCAAATCAACAATGATGCCATCGACCTTGGCAGCGATGGCTGCTAGAGCAAGTCTTTTACCAATGGATTCAGCAACATCCTTAGACCTAGTTCCCACGGGGACTTGCCTAGTAGAACCATCTGGCAGTTTCAGGGTGATCATGGGGTGTTGCTTAATAGATTAAAGCGAGATTACTCGCCAATGTAGGGCATTAAAGCCATGAAGCGGGCACGTTTGACAGCATCTTGAACAGCGCGCTGGAAAGCAGCACAGTTGCCTGTACGCTTACGGCTGAGCATTTTGCCTTGCCCGGTAGACATTTTCTTGAGGGTGCTAACATCCTTGTAATCAACAAAAGCGGGACGAGGGCAACCTTCCTTGGTGCAAAAACGACAACGATTCTTCTTACCTTTACCCAATTTCTTGCGAACCATGGTTACTCTCAACTTTTCGTGAATAAAAAATCAAATACACCTAAGGAAGTCAAATTACAATTTTAGAGCTTAAAGTCAACTATCCCACAGGAATTGATTTGCAAGGTAGAACTGTTTTCCTGTATAAAATAATTGTATTCAATTCTTTAATTATTCATCGTTTCTTCATTAAATGGACGTAAGTCATGAAAAGAAAAGGGTTTACGCTAATAGAGCTATTGGTTGTCATCGCCATTATTGCCATTTTAATTGGTTTGCTTCTACCTGCAGTGCAAAAAGTCAGGGAAGCAGCTGCACGGATGAAGTGCCAGAATAACCTTAAACAACTGGGGCTTGGGGTACATTCCTATCACGATACTTTTTCCCGATTCGTTCCCGCAGGAAACATAAAAATCGGTCTTAGTTGGCATGTGGGAATACTTCCTTACATCGAACAAACCGCCCTATTTAATAAAGTAAGCCAGGTTGCGGGTAGCTATTTAACCATTGGCAAATACGATATTCCTGTAAACAACAGGGTTGCAACCTTCCTTTGCCCGAGCCAGACCGAGGGTGAAAAAATGATCCTCTCCCCAACACCACCCCACAATGTAAATCTTCCAGAAGTCATCAACAACCAGCCCCCTCACACCACCCATTATTATGGCGTAGCAGGGCCAGCTGGACTAAACCCAATCACTGCCGCCAACTATATTAATGAGGCCAATGATGCCACCCATGGCCGAATGGGAAAACAAGGCATGTTCCAAAGAACCGATACGGTAAAGCTTGAAAGTATAACGGATGGCACCTCAAACACTTTGATGGTGGGTGAAATGTCTTGGTCTCCCGGGGCTGTAACTCCATCCAATATTGCAGGCACGCGGTTTCGTGGCTGGGCCCGCGGATGTGAAGACGCCCTAATCACTCAAGTTTGTGGCGGTATCAAAACCATAAGCAACGCAATCAATGCCTATTCCAACACCCTTTTTAATGAAATGCCTTTTGGCAGCCAGCATACAGGCGGTACTAACTTTGCCATGGGTGATGCCTCGGTAAGATTCTTAAACGCTAGTATTAACATTAACGCCTACCGTGCTGCAGCTAGTTACAATGGTGGCGAAGTCTTACCTCTGGATTAATTCTTATGCTAAAACCTTATCGCAAAAGACTTTTCGTAATGGCAACCCTTTGGCTGGCCATCTTGGGATGTAGTGCCGAGGTTCCAACTTTTCCGGTGGAAGGCATGGTAACCTTCAAAGGCAAAGCTATCCCCAAGGGAGAAATCTACTTCGACCCTGATATTTCAATTAAAGGTCCCCAAGGAAGAGCATTGATAAGCGAGGGGAAATTTTCTACTAAAGATCTTAACTCGGGCATTGTTCCGGGGAAATACACCATTCGTATCCACGGATTCGATGGTAAGCCAAGAGAAGAAGCCCCAATGGGAAAAGCACTTTTTTTCGCCTACGAATTACCCATGGAACTAGTTGCAGGCAAACCTCTCACCATCGAAGTACCTTCGAAATAAATGCTTTAATCGATCAAATCATCGCAGGCATAACTCTATTTAATAAAGCTGGGTTAATAAGAAGAGCTCTAAAATTGCCCGGGCAGTGTTTTGAAGCTATGGTTCAAAAACGATAAATATCTTTTCTGTACCAGAAAGGCTTTTAGGATCATGCACTTTATTCGTGCCAGCGCACTTGTGTTAATGCTGGTGCTTACTCCAACTCTTTTAGCTTTCAAACTGACCAACCCTTTTTTATACAACAGGGTAAATCGTAATCTTCATGGAACGATTGTTGATTACACCAATAATTCTAGGATGGATAATCGAATTTGGTCGGAATCGCTCTGTGAGAAACGCGATCTGTATGTCTATCTACCACCCAATTATGATTCCAGCAAAGCATACCCACTTTTAATCTGGCTGCATGGTTTCAGTCAGGATGAAAATGTTTTCCTCGACTATGTGGTAAAACCTTTTGATTGCGCAATTGCTTCAGGGAAACTGCCCCCAATGATAATTGCAGCCCCTGATGGCAGCTTGAATAAAAAACTTAAATTGATTCCACCAGGAAGCTTCTTCATCAATAGCAAAGCGGGAAATTTCGAAGACTATTTCATGAAAGACGTGGTGGGCTTTCTCACCAAAAATTATCTTATTCGCCCTGAAAGAGAAGCTCATGGCCTAGCAGGAACCTCGATGGGGGGCGCAGCTTCTTATCACCTTGGTATCAAACACAACCAGTTTTTCAAAAACATTGCAGGTATATCCCCACCTCTGAATCTCCGTTACATGGATCAAAAAGGCTCTTACATGGGAGACTTTAGCGCTGCTTTCACCGAGCTCCGCACCGATTTTTCTAAAGGTCACATGACTGTAGGGAAATTCTTTGGCTTCTTTCTTATAAAAGCAAAAGATATTCAAGCTGACTTGTTTAACTTCAAAGACCCAAACATTGCTACAGAAATCGCTGCGGTAAATCCGACCGAAATGCTCGACTTTTATAACATCAAAAATGGCATGCTTAACATGTATTTGGCCTATGGAAGAAAAGATGAATTCAACCTTGATGCCCAAGCAGAAAGCTTCCTGCATCACGCCCAAACCAAAGGCATTCATGTGGATGTTGATTACGATCCGCACGGTAAACATAACACCGCAACCGCAAAGAGATTCATTCCCAACATGATTGATTGGTTTGCAATCCAATTCAAAGGAATGGAACCCAAGTAAATAAAAGAAGACCTGCGGAGTATATCTCCGCAGGTCTTCTTTTTACACAGCTTGCAAATTAAATCCCATACTCGCGTTTGGGGCGAATGAACTTCCCGGGCTGGGGAATAGGGTATTTACCATTCTTATCTGCAACCAATGGCGCAGGACCATCCAAGGTAAGCTTGTCCACCGTTGGAGCAAACTCATGCTCGCAATTAAGCATCTCATCATAAGTGATGATCTTACCAGTATGGCAAGCCATACGACCCATCGAAGTTACCAAGCTAGCTTCAGCACCACGACGGCACTCATTGTGCTTTTTGTCCTGGCGAATCGCTTCGATTAATGCATCCCATTCCAATTGGTAGGGGTTCAAATCTTCCTTGGTATACTTCCAAATCTCGTTGGCAGTGGTCATACTCTGGCCCTTGTACATTCTTGCATTGGCTGGCCAATGGCCCTTTGCAGAAATGGTAGCAGAACCCTTCGTACCATGTGCATAACTGGCGAACTCTTGATCGCAATCAGGCATGTAACGGCCTTCAAGAATCAGTTTAGCGCCATCTGCAAAAGTAAACTCTGTCGAGTAAGAATCAAAATTCTGATCGACATAATCTTCACGATAATGCCTGCCGCCATAGCCCTTTGCAGAAATCGGCCAAGCATCTTTCATCCAACAAGATTCATCAATGTTATGGATGAGGAAGTCGGAGTAAGCACCACCACTGGCCCAAAGGAAACCATGGAAGTTTTTGATTTGATAAAGGAGTTCGTTCATGTTGGCAGGCTTGGGTTTCACAAACGCACTACCTGTAGGGCCAGCAACACGATAAGCGCGAAGAAGCGTGATATCGCCTATTTCGCCACCCTTGATTCGATCATGCAATTCGCCTCTGGCCCTACAATGTCTGCACATAAGGCCAACGCCAACCTTCAAATTCTTAGCTTCAGATTTCGAAGCCAACTCAAGCATCCTGCGAGTGCCTGGGCCATCCACCGTGGTGGGCTTTTCCATGAATACATTCAAGCCTTTTTCAATGGCATAAGCAAACATCACCCAGCGGAATGCTACAGGTGTGGTAAGAATAACCACATCGCCTGGCTTTAAAGAATCCATGGCATTCTTGTAGCCATCAAACCCAATAAACTGCCTATCAACTGGAACATCAACCTGCTTATCAAAGGCTTTTTTGATGGAACCATAACTACCTTTAAGCCTGTCTTCAAACACATCAGCCATCGCAGTAAGCTTGATAGGGCCACTTTTAGTGGAAAGTGCGTTTTGTGCAGCGCCGGTACCACGGCCACCGCAACCTATCAACGCCACTTGCACTGTATTGCTTTGGTAAGCGTAAACGCCCTGCATGCTCATTGCGGCAACAGCCAAACTTGTGGCAACAGTACCAGTTGTCTTAATTGCTTCCCTACGAGAAATATTAGCCTTGTTGATCTTCCCCACTGTGGGTGCCTCCCTTGTTGGTTTGAAAAAACTCATAAGCAGTAAAACCGCTTGCGCTCTATAATTACAATCGAACAAAATGGGAAGGTCAATGTAAAAGTGAAGATAGGCAAAAAGCGGGCTTCCAGTGTTTCTTTGTTTCATGGTACTTTGATACATCTGAAAACATCAAAACGGGATGGATCCCATGGCGAAAAAAGAAAAACCTCTATTGAATTATCTGGTGTACCTAGCCATTCGCATCGTTGTTGCGGCGTTGCAGGCAATACCGCTTGAAGCAGGAAAATCCCTAGCAAGGGGCCTAGCTTGGCTAATTTATAAAGTGGATAAAAGGCACAGGCAGGTTGCGCATGAAAATCTCGCACTCGCTTTCCCAGAACTTGCAGAGGATTTTCCGGCCCGCGATCGTATTGTGCGCAAAGTTATCGAACACTTCTGCACCCTCCTTATTGAAATCGTGCACCTGCCCAGAATTATGAACAGTCGCAACTGGCGCAAATTTCTTGATCTAGGCGATAGCCCAATCATCGTGGATGCCCTTTTAAAAAATCGGCCCCTCATGATTGTCACCGGGCATTTTGGAAACTGGGAGATGGCTGGATTTTCTCTCGGCCTGCTCGGCTTTACCACCCATGCCATCGCACGAACCCTGGATAATCCCCACCTCGAAAACTTCCTGCGATCTTTCCGCGAACGCACAGGCCAAAAATTACTCGCCAAGAAAGGCGACTTCGATCAAATGACCAATATCCTCGCAGCAGGGGGCACCATTGCAACCCTTGCAGATCAAGATGCAGGCCCCAGAGGACAGTTTGTTGATTTCTTTGGTAGGCCTGCTTCTACACATAAAGCAATCGCTCTTCTGGCAATGGAATTTAATGTACCCATGGCTGTAGTAGGCGTGCCCCGGGTAGGCAAACCCATGAAGTACCAAGTCGTTTGCGAAGATATCATCGACCCAAAAGAATACGAGGGCCGACCCGATGCCCTTCATGCAATCACCCAGCGCTACACCAGCGCACTCGAACGCATGATCCGCAAATACCCCGAGCAATACTTCTGGCTACACCGAAGATGGAAGCACCAGCCCCCTGTGAAAAAAAGTAAACAACCCCAAGCAGCATAGATTGATGCCGCATAAAACTCCCCACAAGGATTGCCATGATCAGCAATGAATCCGATGCTCGATTCTATGTTGCAAAATCCACCATCAAGGGTGCGGGTAAGGGTTTGTTTGCAAAGATTGCAATTGCAAAAGGCGACAAGCTCGAAGTGTTAGGAATTCTAGTACCTGCAAAATCGCTTGCAGATCGCTGCACCACCTACGCAGATGCCTACAAGTTTCGCATCGGGAAATATCTGCTGATCCCCACAGGATTAGGGGGCATTGCCAATCATTCAGATACCCCCAACGCCAAAAAAATCATCAAGGGTTCGAGGGTTTATCTAATTGCCCTCAGAGATATCAACAAAGGCGAAGAAGTGCTTTACATCTATGGTGCATATGCCCAAAAAAGATTCTTAAAAATCTGACTTTTGATAAAAACATCACCCTAGGATGCTACTTCACAGGGTCGATTTTTTTCTCTCGCTTAGTGACTTTCCAATCTTGAGTAACCTTAATAGGCCCGATGGTCGTAGACTGAGTCGTGATCCAATAAGCCGGGGTTTGTAATGCAATAATATTGATGCGTTTGTTACTCAAGGGATTATGCACATCAATATTTGGATCAACATGCTGGGTGAAAAAAGCTGCGTAATCAATTCCAAAACAGGTATCCGGATCGATCTTATTTTTCTTGCTGTAAAGCGCAGAACCCGGATCCACAGGCACCCATCCGATATCATCAGCAAAAAATTCACATCGTACACTCATCTGGTTGTATTCTTTGGTTTTAAGTTTTTCCATCTCTGTAGCACTCATAATCATGCGGCCCCATAAAGACCTTGCAGGCACCTTGTTGGCGCGAAGTATCGCAACAAATAAATTCGAGATGCCACCAGCATCAGACTTCATCATGACGCTTACCGCAGTTGATTTGCGATCCATCTTGTCTGTAAAATCAAAATCGACCTTGTAATTTATCTGCCTGAATACTTTGCGTGCGAAGTCAATATCTCGCTCCCCCTCTTGGCGAATCAATTTGTTGTTTTCCATCCAGATTTGAAATTCCTTATCCTTGAATTTCACATCGCCCCACTCCATCAGATAAAGATTTTTCTCCTGTTCCTTCAAAGGTTCAACTTTTACCACAGGCATATCTTCAGTAGCAGGTACTAATTTTCGTGCGGTCAACTCTGCCTGATAATTTACCTTTACATCTACTAAATCCTTATTTATCGGTTCTTTTACAACAAGACGATTCAAATATACGGTTCGCATGAAAGGGCTGAAATCGCGCACCGGAACTGGTGGGGTCTTGGCATTCAACACCAGTACCTTCGTTTGTACATTTTTCTGGGTGGGAAGCTCGGGTGCCTTGCAGGTGAAAATACCCCACTCCTTGACATTCATATTTTCGCCACTCGCCCGGAATGAAAGTTCACCTTCAAACACAACCGTTTCTACATTCTCAAAGCTCCAGCGGGTTACCACGGGTTTCTTAACATCGTCCGTCTGATTCAACAGCAACCCTAATATCAAATTCAAGATCATGAGAAACTCCTATTACTTGTTGGATTCAATCAAGATTGGGATGCGCAAGACTTCCCAATCTTTTTTACCTTCCAGATAATTCAAATATTGCGCACAAGCAGAAATCAAATGGGCATAACCGCCGGTGTCTGAATAATGATCCCAATCTGCCCCGGTTTCGATTCCAGTTGGAATAAATCCCTTGGTTGAAAAAACTTTACTCCAGTTGAAAATTCCTTCTGCTACTTCTTTCTCAAGACTTTTTACAACATCCACTTGGCTGCTTGCCAAGATAAATTCCACCTCATCGCCTTCGATTTTAATCGCATACTTTTCCAGCTCGATGGAATTCATCCAAGGAGATTGAGCTTTATCCACCGTGGTGGGAATGACGCAATCGATCGTTATATTTTGACCATCAAGTGTTGCAGAAAATTTTCCGCTGAGCAATACCCCTGCAAAACTTCTTGCCTCTAGATTTCCATCATCTTTGATGATTAAATCGCATCCAAATCGCTTTGAATCTTTTACTTGGGTAATTGTGATTTTTTTGATGTTAATTGGAAGAGTTGTTTTGATCCCAAGAGAAGAAGGGGTGGCTTCCAATGAAACAACATGCTTCCCTAACTTAAGGTTAGTGGGTACAGCACTCTTGCTTGGACTGATAAGTGAATCATGAATATTCACCCTTGCAAGGCCTTTATAAAATGTCTCGATGGAGGTATCCCAAAGATCGGGGAATTGCTTGAATGCTTGCAACGCCAAAGCGCATTGGATCATATTTTGTGGCCCGAATCTCGAACCCATCGGCCTAGGCTTTCCTGAAGGGCCTTT
>Ga0208363_1000197_pt1 | contig 16841 bp, 14 predicted proteins | sample LakMenEpi03May11_FD_150666 | JGI IMG/M metagenome (GOLD analysis project Ga0208363, IMG submission 150666) | Freshwater microbial communities from Lake Mendota, WI - 03MAY2011 deep hole epilimnion (SPAdes) | ecosystem: Environmental > Aquatic > Freshwater > Lake > Epilimnion/Euphotic zone ...
GCATTAATCCATTCACTTGTGTTCAAATGTATCGATGGACTTCGTACTAAACAAACATTTCTACTCCTCCGTCAAACGGCTTTTAAGTAACCTCGTATACACACATTTTGTCCTACGCGCTTGTATTTCGTTTTACTTACTTCGTTGTAATACACATAAAGAGTCCGACTTTTCCCTTTCTCATTTTTTCTTTACTGAAGCCTTAATACACACAACGAGTCCGTCTTTTATTTTTATGTTAAACTTTGTTGTTAGGTGGAGTTGCTATCGCACAAATTTCCTTTCCTTCGCAAATTATTTTTGTGTTTTGTTTAAACCTCAAACAGGCTCTTTACTTGCGTGGCGACAATATTTTACCTGCCATAGAGCCTCTCTCACTCTTTATTTAAGTTTGTACCTCCTTACAGTTTCGGTGGCAGTTGACCTAACAATGTCTAACAACAAAGGTCGCCACAATGATTTAAATCTAGACGCTCGCATGATTATTACAGTTGCAGAATACGACAAATTAATTGAACGAAGTGAAAAGCTTACAGTGTATGAAAAAAAGTACGCCGACGAATTGAAAGAAACAGTTAAATCTAAAGTATCAGAACCAAGCGAAACCGACGCCATTGAAAGTACTGACGAAAACAGTGATCAGACCGGTTCCGGCACCAATGATTTGATTGCAACGATTCAACCTACTTCGGAAGAAATCGAACAAGATTTACCAAAACTTTACGACGAACCGACTTCCGCTCCTCCAGCTTTTAATCACACTGTCCATTTAAAATCAAAGCAAAGTTCTCCGGAAGCAGATCAAACATTAATAAATTTATTACCTGCTCGTTTAAAACCCAAAGGCGAAAAACTATTAAGTGCATTGCTAACTTGTGCTGATTCTATCACTTGGGCTGATACTGGATTTGTAACAATTAATCACATTAGCATACCCAACTCAAACTTTTACGAAATATTTCCAAAACTGTTTAAGTTTATTCAAAATTCGGACAAAGTTATTGGTCTTTCAGAAGTTATTACTATAATAGCCACTTTAGGCTTTGGTTCTCTAATTAATAAACGATATTTAACTGGCTTGCTGAGACCTCACAAAATTATAAACCATGATTCTTTATTAGAAGACACTCGAAATTTAAAAAATTGGTGGTTTCTGGGATAGAATGACTAATAGAAGTGAAGGATTGCGTGGCAACGAATTTCAAACGTACTTTAACAAATTTCCTCACATTTTACAATCATTTTCTGGCGTATGTGCAATAGACGAATTGCCTCAAAATATAGCAATACGACATTTTCTTGTGTTTAATTTAAGCGAAAAACATTTAGCAGGAAGCCACTGGGCTATAATTCTTCGCTCTTCTGTTAATCAGATAGAAGTATTTAACTCGTTAGGTCAAAATAACGTTGATTACCTTATGCCATACTTAAAATTTAAAAAACCTTTTACAATTAATTTTAATGAAAAGGCAGTTCAAAGTATTTCCAGTCATTACTGTGGTTTTTTCTCGATCTATTTTATAATTTTTCGAATTTTAAACTTTGATATGTCCTTTGAGAATGTACTGGAAGATTTATTTTATTCAAATAGCTTAATAAAAAATGATTCTATTGTGTCACAATTTTGCGAAAATATTTTAACTTCAACTAATGATGATTTTTTTTGCTTTCATGATTTCTAGATTTTACGACGTTTTGAAAATTTGACTGGACTTAAATACTGACCACCAAATCAATCGAGGTAAAACAAAATTTAAATTTACCTTAATAATTTTCTTTGATGTATTTTTCGATTGCGTAGAAAGTGTTGATAAATTTTTGCCTGGAATCCATATGAGCATCAAAAGTGTCATAAATCATTTGGGCTCTAAGAGTGATTGCGTTTTCATTCAAATTATTTGGTCCTTTAACAAAAAAAGCAAATGGATGTTGCAAAATTTGTACTCGGTACGAAATCCACTGATGGGTTCTGCAATGTTCACTTTCAAACTGGTCCAACAAATTTACTTTGTCTGGATACATTTTAACACGATTATTTAACCATTATAAACAAAATTGTTTTATTGTTGTCGAAACATAACTTTCTTTGCAGGCCTCGCTAAAAAAATGACTCACAACAAGAGCTCAGAGCTGCTGTTTATATGAAATTTGATCTCACCATATTTGTATTAGATCTTTCTTATTTTATGTACGTAAAACAATGGCAGCTTGATGGCTTAGGGGTATAATTCTCGCCTTCAAATTAAATTCTGTAAGGTCGACCCTAGGTATTGGGCTGCTATTTTTATTACTTTTGCCAATATGTTGAGTATATGTTGTTTTTTCAGATGGCGCGATCATTTCCGACTACACCCATAGATTTGTCAACTCGTAAACCACAAAAACTGTCTTTTGAAGCAAACCTGCTCAATCGATTTGTTACTCCTTGCAGAGCTTTGATTTCTGGGCCGTCAATGAGTGGTAAGCATAATATCAAAAGTTATAATTTACAAACGTTAATAAAATATTAGAAGCAACTTTAGGTAAACTAAAATTACTTTTAAACGCAATTAAATTGTTACATTTTTTTATTTCAGGTAAAAGCACTTGGCTTTTGGACCTGCTTCGACATCGAAACGTTTTGTTTGATACAAAGTTTGACCGAATCATGTACTACCTTCCTCACTCGCTACAAGAGGCCCATTCGGAATTTATTACCAAAGTTCAATCAATCTGTCCAGAAATTGAAATTCTGTATGGCTTACCGACTCCTCAAGAAACTAGGGCAAATTTTTTGCCTAAATTATTATTAGTTGATGACCAAATGGTACCTTTACTGAATTCTCCCAACATGGAGGATTTCTTTACCCAAGATAGCCACCATTACAACTGTTCCATATTCTTTACCCTTCAGAATTACTATAGTAGCGGACGAAGTAAAACTATTTTAAGACAATGTGTTTATAAAATTATCTTTAATGATCCAGGCGATAGAATTTTAATAAGAAATATTAGTTGCACTGTTGCCCCTAACGCCCAGTTTTTATCTAAGTGCTTTCAAATGCTAGAACAACGTTTTCCAAGTGATTTACATTACTTATTAATTGACACTAATCCTAGATCTGCTATGAAACAAATGGTTGTTCGAAGTCAAATCTTTCCAAACGAATCTAACGAAATAATTCCGATATGTTTTTTTCCTTAAACGAAACAAAATATATATATTTGCAAAAATCAACAGTAATAACAATTATTTAAACATTATTAGAAAAAACATATTTAAAACCGTAAGGATACGTTTGGTATTGAAGATTGTCACTTTGCGGAAGGTATCTTTTAACATGGGTTTCACTAGAAAATGTAAAGCCGCTCAATATTTCGGTAAACGTTTTAGAATTTTTATTAAATTTTTTTTTCATTTGAGGTATGTATATTGTTTCAATGTTACTTGTAAAGTTTTGGTCAACAAATAAAGCATAATTTTCATGAGAAATTGATTGCAAGCAATTTTCTGATTTTAAAGACAATCCTTTAACTTTGAGCTGATGGCACAATTTATTATTTTCATTTTTGTAAAGAATAGAATAATTTCTCGGGTTTAATGAATAAAAAGAAATTATTTCACAGCCGGGTAAAACATCTTTAAAGGAGCCAATTTCTGGGGAAATATCAAGGGGATTTTGAACATCTTTTTTGAGAGCAAAAATAATCGAATCCGTATCACAGCTTAGCACTATACCGTTAGCTTGTTCCACTTTAATTATTTGGTCGTATAAATATTGTCTTGCTAAACTGTTAATTTGACTGGTAATATATAAACTACCGTTTAGGTTGACTTTTGACTTTTGAGATTGGGCAATTTCAATTTGACATATATTTTCAGAAATAGGCAAAATATTTACCAATTCTGTGTTATCTTTGTTCGCATAATTTTCAATTTCTCTAAGAGTCTTACAAAAAAAGAAAGAATTGTAATGATTTTTTAATGCGAATCGACCAAAAAAACTATTTTGCATATCTTTATAAAATTGCTTTTGAAATAAATTATCACAAATGGTTTCAGGTGTAAGTTTATACGCGGAATCAAACTTCATAGCTGAATTAAGGTTATCACAAAAGTTATTTTGCTCACTTTCAGGTACATTTGCTAATATATTAGAATTCCTTAATTTTTCAGCACCTAAAATTTTTACAAACTCACTTAAAAATGGACTTTCTTGAGAGTAATGGTGCACTTCATGCCAGGAAAGTATTTCATATCCCAATAATTTGGCATAGTTAATTTCAGAAACGGTGTAGCAACTTGTAAAAGAACGCATATCATCTGATTTGTGGGGGCAAGTTTTTGTTATTTTATTTAAAACGCAAGTTCGACATAAAGCCAAAAAATTAAATTCGTCGTTTATTCGAAACGGCAAGAAAGGTTTAGTGAGGTTGGAGGGTGCAAGCCACGTTACGTGACAAACATCAGATTTCATAGACTCATTTCGATACTTGAATTCAGTACCAGTCCAGTGAATGTTTGCATTTAAATCTTTTTTATCAATTATAATTTTGTACGGTCCAAGGCCAAATGAGTTTTCTAAGCAAACCTTAGAATAAAGGGAATTAATATCAACAAAATATAATTTGTAATCTGGGTTATCTTTCAAATCAAATTTTAACTTAAAGGTTTCTATCATTCCACCTCTCACAGTTGCTCTTGGGACTAGCCTTGACATTGGACGATTTTTTTCTACCTCACTTGAAAGCCACAGGGCTTCTATTGCAACTGCGTTATTTTTTTTGTACTCTGTCCATTCGCATTCTTTCATGTAGACAACTTTGCGTACGTCCTTTGCAAAATAAGTCTTAAGCGCTTCTTCTTCCTGCAACAAAAAACAAATATATTTTTTAATATTCCCATCAGACCGGTGCACTACATAAACTGCCTAGGGCATGCACAAAGCTATAATTTAGTTTTGGTGCCATCTGTTTGAATTTACGAAACTTGTTATTTTTTATTCAAATGCAAATAACTCATATTAAAATTGTTTGCTTATCGTCTTGGCCGCGTAGCTATAAACGTTAATGCGCCATGGCATGAACTATTGGAAATATTACTGTGATTCAACATTTCTTTGATTTGACAAGCTTCCGCGCTTGGGGATCGAAGCAGCCTTCGATCTTTTTTTTTTTTGTTATAAAATAAATTTAATTTACCTGTTCATCTTTTAATAGCAAATCTTCCATTGTTTTATTTTGAAAATTGGTAGATTTTAAAGTTCGATCCTTGTTTTTTGGATTTTGACAAGGCACGCAACAATGAAACTCGCATCTGAAATTTAATTAATAATAATAATTAAAAATAGTATGTGCAACTGTATAATATTTGACCAAGCAAAGTTGGGTACCTTAACTAGTAAAATATAACATATTTACCCCCTAAATTGGTAAACGGTTTTGGTAACTGCATTGTATCCGTCCACGCTGTATTTCCCAAAATACTTTTGTCCCTCCGGGCAGTTGAAAGCTCCTTGGATAAATCCGCCGTGGTGAAAATTTAACCAGGAGATGTATTCAAATTCTGGCCTGGAAGTTTGAGTTCGCCCACTTTGCACATCTGGATTCATTACAGTAAAAACATCAAGGTCGTTGTAGTAATAAAAATGAAACAAGGCATAGGAAAATCCGCTGAGAGACATTATAGGACCGTTGAAAGGATGAACTGCATTGGGTGGCTTTCCGGTAACTGTTGCTAAAACCTTTTGTATATTGAAAGCCTGTTGAAGAAATTTTAAAGTTGCTTTTACTGACACTAACGTTTCGTTTTGAAAGCAGGACATAATTTGTTCATTAAAATTCCATTCACTGGGAAGGGTTTCGTAAAAGTTTTTTTTTTCTTCTGTTTCTTCCAAAGTGTCAGTAAAAAGTTGATAATTTTGAAAATCTGGTTTTTTGCCAATAAAATTGTAATACTTTGTGTGATTTAAAACATCAGGAAAATACTTTCTTTCATATTTAATGTCGTATTGTGTTCCAACTTCAAAGGCACTTCCTTTCAGGTACGAGTTTCTTAAAATAAATTTAATACGCAAACCAGTCACTTCGAGATAATTTATAGTTGACTCTTGCTGAATAATAAAAGGTACAACTTGCAATTTTAAAAAGTATCTAAGAAGAGAAAACATACAATTGTTGCTTTCAACAATGAATGTGTAATTTGACAAACCACTTTCTGGAGCACATAAAAATAAAATAAATTGATCCAAAGCTGAATTTGGCTTTATGTTTGCAAGGTAGTTCTTGTAAAAAGCTGGAGACATTATATTAATAGTTTTTTTTTCGTTAAATACCTCTGGTGTCATTTCTAACGGGTTATCACAATAAGGCGAAATAAATTCAGTTTGATCTGCAAATGCCAAAAATTCACTGTTGTCAACAAAAATCCGTTTTTGGAAATGGAATCGATTTTTTTCTTCACAAATTAAGGAAATAATATTAGGCAAATCATTGTCAATTGACAGACTCTTGTGGTTATCACAGATTAGTGTTTCAAAGTCTTTGTGAACAAATAATTCTTTGAAAGAAAGCTTGTTTTTTTTCATAAAAGAATCTTTAAGTAAAAAACACTTTTGGCAGTTTCCGTATGAATTTTGTTTAAATTTCATGTTGACAAAACCTAAGTTAGGCCAAATGGAATGCAACGGTTTCACCTTAATTTTGCAAATGTGAAATTTATCGCTGTTTATTTCTTTGCAAATTGTACATCTTTTAGGCCAAACATGGCAAACATGTTCTTTCTGTAATTTTTTATACTTTTCTTTTGATTGGGTTAAATAATAAACATCACATTTGTTACATTTAATTCTTAACTTATTTGCAGCACAACCTTTTTTATGGTTTTCAAAGCACTTTGGGCCGTTAAAAGTAAAACGACATTTTAAACAAGACGCAAATGGTCCGACAAAAAGTTTTGAATCACAAAAATAAATAATTTCGTGTGGAACTTTAATAGTTTTTTCGGTTTCAATACAACCCAAGCACAGGTTGCAATTTACGCGATTGTAACATCTGTGAGTGTTGGTTCTGAAAACAAAAGAGTTAAATTGACCACAATCAAAACAGATTTTTCGCTTATTAACTCCAAAAAACGGTGCTAATTTTTCTATTAACACAACATGATCGACACTGGTTTGAAACAAATAAATTCTGTATCGATTTAAATCGTTTTGTTCCGGCGACGAGATTTTGGACGCTTTTCGTAAGTTGTCCATTGATTCAATTAAATGAATTTGGACATTGTAAAACTCAGATAATTTTGGAATAACTGTTAAAAAATCGTGCGGACCCAATATTGAAACACTTGTGGCATCGCAAAATCTTTTAATTTCTTCGTATAATAATTTTGAGCCTTCATTTAGTTGCTTAGCTGACGATTTTTTTTCAGCAATTTTCTTAACTTTTTCAAATTTCTTCGGATCACCAAATTTTAAGTAAGCGTAAATGACCGTTGATAGAAGACACATATTTTCTAAAGAGTTTTGGCCATTTGGAAAATGCGTTGGTAACTCCAATAATCCTCCTTTTAAGTGAATGTCCGATTTGCCGTGATTGGCACCGACCAACCTTCGTAGAGGAACGGTTTTTCGTCGATGTTTGTTATAATTAATAGAAGCCGAACCCAAAACTTTAAAGTAAATTTCAAAAGTGTCGTCTAACCTTAACTGTGTAGCACTTCTAAGAAAGTTGTTAAAGCTTGCCATGATGTGATTTACAAGTCCGAGCAAGTCGTTATCTTGAATGTGGTAAGTGCCGGACCTTATTGGATTAACCAATGTCTTTTGGCAAATTGTGACGTACACTATGTTATCTCCATTGTCAGGGTACGAATTTTTCAGGTTTTGCAAAATTTCTGTTAAACTTTTTTCTAAAATTGATTCCACCGACGATAAATAGAGGGGAGTATTTACTTTTTTTCTAAAATGTAAAGTAAACAAATGATCTTCCAAGCTGAAAAAAAAAGAAATTGTACAATGTATTAATCTCAATAATTTATTATTGCATTTTAAATAAAAATTAAAATAAAAACTTACTTAAAACGAAGTTGTCTTTTGAGGTAAGACTTTACAATATATGCTTCTAAGGAATTGTTTTCCGCAATTAAAGTTTCATTGTCAAACAAAATTGGAGAATCGGGTCGAATCCTTTTAACTTTTTTTTCAGTAACTTCGCTTTCTGCAGTTTCACTATTAGTAACTTTGTTTTGAGGGGTCTCTGCATCCGTATTTTTAGATGTTACGGTTTCTTCATTAGTCACAATTTGCGGGTTGGCCCTTGTACTAACTTGTCCACCAATTTGGTTATTTTCAGTTTTAGTTGTTTGAGATCCTAAAATTTTGGCCGCTGCAGGATCTGATCTCGTTCGAGCAAACATGCCCAACAACTTATTATAATAATTAGACATTTTTAATATTATTTAAAACACGACGATATTGTTTGTAAGAGAGTTCTCTTTTGTTTGGATCAATATTTTACAAGCTTGGCTTTCTGTAAGGGTGCCAATTTAGGGAAAGTAACGACAGCTGCTTTTAGATCAATATTTTAGATGCTTTTTAAAAGGGTGCAAATGCAAGTACAGAAAAAAACTTTCCTTTTTGTGTAACTCAAAGTTAATTTTTTGTAAGTGTAAAGTGTTAAATGTTGTTTGAATAAAAATAGTACAAGTTGAAAATGGTGTTAAGTGATGATGACATTCAAAAACTCTATTTGTCTAGAGATTTTCCTGGCAGTTTTACAGGAATGGCTACTATGAAACATTTCATAGAAGAAATTTACAACGAATGCATTCCGCTTTCTCGACTTTATAAAATTATGAAAAATTTGCCTGAATATGTGTTTCAGATGAAACCAATTCGAAAATATAAATTAAGATCATACGAAGTAGACGGTTTTGCTCAACTAATCGGTAATGAGATTTTTTTTTTTTTTTTTTTTTTTTTTTTTTTTTTTGTTTTGTTTATGTTTGTAATGTTGTTTATTACAAATGTTTTCTATTTTTTTCCAGAAATTGATCTTGGATTTATGAGAAAATACATGGGTTTTCGATACATTCTTGTTGCAATTGACGTTTATTCTGAAAAAATTTGGGCCATTGCTTTAAAGAAAAAAAGTGGACCCATTGTAGGCCGAGCTTTAGAGAAAATAATTATTTCAATTGATTCTCCTATTAGTTGCATTCAATCTGATCAAGGTAAGATATTACAAATGTTTGCATTTCTATACAGCTTTGTTACATTTTAAAAATAACAAGATTAAAATTTTTAGGTACCGAGTTTATTGGAAACAAAAAGTTGTTTACAAAATACAACATTCGCTTTTCAACAAAACACTTAAAAAACAAGGCCGCATATGCAGAGAGGTAAAAATAAAAATTAAATGTAACCAACAGTGCAAAAAAAAAAAAAAAAAAAAAAAAAAAACTAATTACTATTTTTTAAAGGGGCGTTTTTTTGGTCAAGCGAAAATTAATGAGCTTAATGAAAGCAGAACAGGACAAAAACTGGCCAAAACTACTTCCCGTTGCTGTCGGTCTTTTAAACAAAAGACCTCTTGCCAAACTGGGTGGAATTGCTCCAGAGGAAATTAACACTTTTAGAGATGACTCGATCATAAGAAATGCTCAGGATAACTCTGGTTTATCAAAAAGTGTACCCGATGGAGGAACCTGGCAGGAACAAAACAAACGACAAGAAGAATACACATCTAACCCAAAAAATTCTTTTCAAGTGAACTCTTTTGTTTACTTGGATATTAAACCTAAAACGTTTGCCAAGTCTTTTAACGATCAGATAAGTATTTTTTTTCCTTTCAATTGACGACAAAATATTTTTGGCGGTAAAAGAGAAAAATGCAAGTTTCAAAAACGTTCTTATAACTTATTTAGTAAAAATAAACGAGAATCTTTCTTGAGCTCTACGCAGTTTTTCAAAAAGAGCTACATACGTTATAAAGGCAAAATCGTGTTACTACATTTTGCTCAAAATCTAGTTTTTGTGTTTCCTTTCCAAACATCCTACAGTACATAAGGTATAGAAGCAAATTTTTCGTAGAACCTTTCGCTTTTCTAGAAATATTTTTCCCAAAAATATTTTCTTCACTACATAACGAATAAGGGAGAATTTTGAGGTCTGAGTTTCGTTTTCAGAAAAGAACCTTATACATAGAAGAAATAAAAATTGTAGACGGGACTTCTGCGTTTTAGTTTTTATTTTATTTTGTATTTCTGAAAGTTTACGGTGCGCACATCTCTTTCTGTCTATTATCTGTTTTTCTTTCATTCTGTGTCAAGTTACTAGAGCACTGCACGGCTTTGCGCAGAAACACTTTCTGGAAAGTTTTCATTCGTTACGCGAAAGTTTTAGTGGCGAAAACTTCTATGTGCGCACTATAAAAGAAAAACTTGAAATTATTTTAACCACTTTTATTTTTCTCTTGTTTCAGAGAGGCCAGATTTTTTGCGTGAGTAAATTAACATTTCACATAAAGCAACCCAAAAATTAAGTAAAATTTTGTCTTTAGCAAATTTTTCAATTTTATAGATATCGGCTGTCGACGCTTTACGGACCCCTGTTATGTTCCAATTAAAAAATTTGGTAATAAACAAGGCACATAAAAGTATTTTAGTCCTTTTTAATTAATCCGATTACAATAAAAGGGTTTGTTTTAAATTTTATCTTCATTTATTTGCAGTTGGGTCATGCAGTGAAGGGAAATTATTACGAAAAACAATTAAGGTCGGCTCCAACCCCTGGCGAAGATTTTAACTTTGAGGTCAAAATGCCTTTTTTATTTTATTTTGTGATTGGTTGCTTTGACAAAGAATGCAACCTAAATGATGAAGTGGTTTTTTGTTTAAAGTGTCTCATATTTTGTGTTTTGTTTGTGTCAATTCAGCTTTTACTAAAAGCATTAAAATTATTGTGATAGGTTGAAAAAATCCTCAAACGACGAGTGGTGAACGGAGTGAAACAAATTTTTGTGCAATATCGAAGTTATCCAAAAGAAGTAAGTCACCCTAAAAACAGAAAACTAAATAAAACGTATTTATTTTTAGCTATCAGAAATTAAATGCAATGTTAACGTTTTGGCATTTTGTCGAGCAAGGATCATCTGCTCAAAATTTATTTGCTCAAAAGAAAATAGAATGTCTTGTTTTTATTATTTAAAATTTTTTTTTATTGGAAAAAGTGTCTAAAACGAAACATCTTATTTTAGCATTTGGCTGAGAAACCTGTTTTTGAGCAGATAAATTTCGAGCAGTTGATCATTTCCCGTTTTGTCAATCATTAAGTTACTTAAGTTAAGTGATTTTTTTTGTTCAAATTTTAATCGTTTTTAAATCAAAAACTATTTATTTATTTAGTTTTCTGTTCTGTCAAATTTTTTAGTTTAATCGTTGGATAGAAGAACGAAATGTGAAACTCGAAGATAACTAAAACACGAAATGTGAGAGTTCAAAATGAATGTAAACGTTGTAGCCAATCCTCTAAAAACTTTTAAAGTTAAACACAACATTGTAAGAGACAAATCGAACCCACAGCAGAAAGATTTTGAATTTTCTACCGATTTATTTCCAAATTATTTTGATATTAGAACTGGCGTGTGGAACATAGCAATTTCACAAGCCATTACAACAAACAATCTTCAAAGTAGCAGTGTCAGTACCCTATTTAATGTTTCAACTAACTTGCTTTCTCATGCAGTTGCTGACCCTTATTTTAAAATCGATAAAAAAATCGAACCAAGCAAACGTTTATTGCCACAAATTGCTTCTAGAAATGTTGTTTTAGCAACAGTTCCTATGTACAAAATTAAATACAATGAAATGCAATTGGAAAGAATTGCTCCACTCATTTTTTTTCAAATCGATAACGCCCCTCGCTCAGCTTTTATGGTTCGTTATTATGAACTGACTGATGTCAAAGCGTGTGACATTGACATTGAATTAACGTTTCTGTTTCAAAGGTTAATCTAAAATGGACAAAGTTTATTTGCGTTCTTTATTCGTGCAAGAAAAAGACTTTTTAAAAAAACTCTATGATGGCCAAGGAAATGCGTTAACTTTTGCAAGTGATAAATCATTAAACACTTTAATTAAAATTTTACATCTTATTGCTGAAGGCCATATTCCAATGAGGAAACAAGACGAAGCTGAAATAAAAACTGCCAAAAAATTTAATTCCTTAAACAAATTTGCTTCAAAAACATTTTTTGCTCAAATTACAAAGACAGGAACAAGAGAAACAAAATTAAAGGAACTAAAACAATTTTTAAAATTGTATCCTCTCTTGTTACACACATTTTTTAACGAAATTTAATCTGATAACAGATAAAATGGATCCAAGTGCTTTTAAATATTTGTCAAGAGATCGTATTTATCCAAGAAACGTTCATTTAAACCCATTTTTAGGGGGCGAAACGCACCCCAGTCCTGGCATATACGGAGCTGCAAAAGGCTGTCCTACGTTCTTTGTACCAATTACGAAACCAGAATATCAATTGGCTAAAAAAACTGAGGCTTATCCCACTCTTGTGCAAGTAGATGAAACAATAGTTCCAAGCACAAGCATTAGTGCTTCATCACAATTACCCCAACAAACTTTAATAAATCAAGTTGGATTTGGAAATAAAGACTCTGATTTGAGCGACTCAGAAATAGAATCCAACATTGATTCAAACAGTTTAAAAACCGTGCCAGACACTGTGTTGAAAGCTTTTTCTAACCCGTCAATGACTGTTAATAGTACTGCTTTTAAGCCTAAAGAAAAAAAACTATTGTCTCAATCAGGCTCAGGAAGTGTAGTTAAAAAAGCTTACACCAAAAAAGTTCAAAACAGTAAGATGAAATTTATTTGAGTGATACCAGATACCTTTTTGTTCTCAACATGACTGATGTTACGGTTTTAGAAATTCAAACGGTACCATCAGAATCGTACATTTCTTCATTTTTCAGCAAAGTTCCGACCGACTCTAGGTTTGTAAGAGTAGCCTATCAGCAAGTAATGCCCTTTACAGCAATTGACAAAACCAGCGATAAAGTACAATTTCTTTTTGACACTTTAAAAAGTCCCATGTGCTATTTATTAAGTGACATGTTAATGAGCGCTACTGTAGTAATCACAAAAGACGACCGAGTAACTTTGCCAGACACTGACGCAAAAGTGGGCCCCATAAACTCGTGTGTTTCAAGCTTGTTTGAATCTTGTTTCATGAAAATCAACGACATTTCAATTACCGAGGCCGGAGACTTTTACCCTTATCGTACATACCTTAGCCAAGTGCTTACCTACCCTCAGATATGCAAAACTTCTACAATGGTATCAGGAGGTAAAAAAATGGCAATATTTTATTCTTATTGAGTTTATTGTTATTTACAATTAATTTTAACGATTATTTATTACTTAAAAAATTGTTAAAAAAAAACTTTTTTTAGGGTATTTTCCTGACACAGTTTCAGAAGAAGGGGACAGAAATATAGAACCCAAAGATGGTAACCAAGGTTGGTTGCAACGTGGTTGTTTCTTTAGAAAGAACAGAAAAGAAACACAGGCTTTCAGACCTGAAGGAGCCACGTTTCTTGCTCCATTTAAGGTATTTATCAAGCAAATAAAGCCGCTTATTGTAATCAGTGATCACATTAAGCGGCTTTCACCGTATCTTATCCTTCCCATTTTAAAATGAAATAAAATAAATTTATTTTTTTTCAGCATGAATTGTCCGGATGCGAAAAACCCCTCCCACCTGGAGTTAAAGTGTCTTTTGACCTCCAAAGAAGTGCTGACGCTTTTTACCTTATGCGTTGTAACAAAGAAAATAATGTTGAAGACACAACTACTTATAGAGCAAACCTTCTAAAATGCTGCTTATTTGTAAAAATAGCTCAAATGGTAGAACCCATTTACAAATCCTTAATTTCCAGATTTGAAAAAGAACCGATGTTTTACCATTACAGAAAAGTTGTGTGCAAAACATACGCTATTCCACCTGAGGGTCAAATATTTTCCAGCCAGAATTTGTTTCCAGAAAAGTAATCAGATTTTTTAAAAGAACTATTTTAACATGCTTTACTTTAAAACAAGATTTACATATGTATAATATTTCTTTTCAGCGAAGCTCCAGTCAAAATTCATTTCGTGCTTATCGACACAGAAGCATTTCGAGGAAACTATACAAAGTAAGAAAAGTTATTGTAAAATTATTAACAACCCATTTTTCCTTTCTTTACTAAAAGGGATAAGGGATAAAAGATTGGACTGAGGGGTCTAGTCCATTTAATTAGGTGGGTACCCTAAAAGTAAAAAACAAATTGAGGTTTATTATAGTCTGGTCAATTAAGCAAAGTTAGAATAGCAATAAAAAATTAATGCCGTTGTTTTATTAACTTATTTATTTTGTTCGAATTGCGAGCAACTCCCAAAGTGCAAAATATATTCAAATTTCAGAGATAAGATTATTTTCAAGATACTGCTTTCAAAAATATAGAATGTTTTCAAATATCAAATTTCAAACAAAAATTGAAAATGTGACTTTACGTTTGCGTTTTAACAAATTTAATTAGAAGTAATTTTTTGCCTCTACTTTTACAGTCAAACTTAAAATGGTTTATTATGCTTCTGTTTTTAGAAACCCTTTTGGGTTCTATAGGAAATGGAAGCAAATTGCTGCGCTACCTCCTCACGAGTCAGAAATTTATGACAATTATAGAAATCTGGAGGTTCAAAATCAAGTTAGGGATTTAGAAGACCAATTAAAAGAGCAAAGAAAAGAAGCTAAAACGCTACAGAAAGCTTTGTCAAAACAATTAAAACGAATGAGAAAAACACAAAAAGAAAATCAAAAAAAACAAGAGGAGAGTCAGCAAAAATCGGATGATTTTCAAACAAAATTACTTGCTGCTATACAAAATGGTATAATACCAGCGTCTTTAAATCTAGGCTCTGCTCAAAATACCAACACAAACAATGTAGACACAGACAATGAAGGTTCAGAAGCAGCTGCCAAAAAAATTAGATTAGAACAAAAAGGAAAAGCCATCTTAAAAACCTCAGATAACGCACTAACTGAAGAAGAAAAAAACGATCCAACATACCAGCCAAATGATTCTGACAGTGAAAGCAGTGACAGTGATGCCAGCGAGAAATCTATTTTTGAGAGTGCCAAAAGTGTGTTATCCAGCAAATCAACAACTAAAGCACCTCAGCCTCATTGCTCCAAACAATCTGCCCCTAGAAGTTACGAATCTCCACCGTCACCACCAGCACCACCAGCTTTAAACCAAAGAAACAGCAATGTTGAAGCTGTTGGAGATATTGTCTATGTTCAAGAACTGAGTCTTAAACTCAATGGAGATCTATTGGATCAGTTAAATTTAAGAAGTTCAGAAGACCAAGCTGTTTTTGATTACGTCCGTTTGCAAAACACCAATGGATTTATTAACCACACCACTACAAACAGCATTGAATATGATGATTTCTTGCACGGATATTACATTTGTGCATTTGATTTATCCACGACAAATGAAGGGGCCAACAGTCAATATAGCGTGCCTTCTGTTCGACAGGGAAATTTGGCAGTTTCAATTTATTTCTCAAAACCTCCCACTGTAAATTTGACTTTGCTCATGTTTGGAGAATGCACAGGTAATTTATCTTATTAAAAAAATTAACAGGAATAAACTGAACAAGCAGTTGCATAAAAATAATTGTGTTTGCTACTTTTTTAGCTGTAATGAAATTACCTCACGACGGAAAAATCACCAAAACCTACCTTCCATTTAAACAAGATTAAACATGGTAAAACAAATAATTACAATTATTTAACTTTAAATATGTTTTAATCGTGTTGGTAAATTATAAGCATTGTGAAATTGGCTATTTTTGTTCATGGGTGTCATATTTCGAAAGATCATTTTTTTTTGGTAGCATGACTCAAGAGAGAAAGACAGAAACAAAAAGAGAAAGACTGGCGGCAAGTTCATATTTTACGAATATTTTTAAATCACGTCATTCTACTTTGACCAGTCAAAGAAGATAGTAAAATTGTTTGTGTAAAAAACTTAGCAGAAAATTTCCAAATTTAAAATGTCTGTTTTTTTAAACTTGTTTTTTTGTTGTTTTTTTGTCTTCTCTGCTTTAAGCGAAGATGTTATTAATGATGCTTTTTTTCGCGCTCATTGTAGTGCATTTTATAAACAGAAAGAAAAATGCCGTATCTACAAGTGGAGTTTTCCCTCACCACTTTGCGTACCTTGGGACAAAAAAGAGTGCGAGTTTTCGATGCCCAAGATATTTTCTTCGACGTGCCTGATTTTTGATTGTTCGGTAAGAAAAAAAAATGTTTATTTTGTTTAAGACATGAAAAAATATGAACAATATTTTGGAAATAGTATTTTTATAAGAAATTACAAATTGAAGTAATTTCTGTGTAGGATTTTGTCAAGAGCCCAGCGGGAGTTCGATTTTTATCTGGAGTTTCGAATTGGGAGCAAAAACCCGACGAAAGACCGAAACCCGAGGTAAATTTGGTATAATTGCTATAAGTTATATTTGCGTCAAACCAATAATTGTAAATTTGTCTTATCAGCAAAATTTGACATAAAATTTTTGTTCAAAGCAGTATTTTTGTTCAAAGCAGTGTCACTTTTTCATATCGACATATGTGCGATAACAAATTTGAATGTAATGCAGTGTCAGTTAGTAATTTAGTTATACAATTAATTTACAGCAAAACGTTTCTTCCAATTTTACCAATCCTAAACCTCAAATTTGTCCTGAAAAAAATTGCCCTGATTGCCCGTCTTTTTCTTTACCCGATCTTTGCCC
>Ga0208363_1000198_pt1 | contig 16728 bp, 17 predicted proteins | sample LakMenEpi03May11_FD_150666 | JGI IMG/M metagenome (GOLD analysis project Ga0208363, IMG submission 150666) | Freshwater microbial communities from Lake Mendota, WI - 03MAY2011 deep hole epilimnion (SPAdes) | ecosystem: Environmental > Aquatic > Freshwater > Lake > Epilimnion/Euphotic zone ...
ACACCAACTGGCCGTTGCAAAAAGGTTTTGATCGCTTCTACGGATTTCTGAATGGCGAGACCGATCAGTTCTACCCAGAGCTCACTCGAGACAATCAACATATTTTGCCGCCACGTACTCCAGAAGAGGGATACCACCTCTCGGAGGATCTTGTTGATCAATCGACAACATGGATTCGAGATTTGGTTTCAGTGCGCCCAGATCGTCCGTTTTATTTGTACCTCGCATTCGGTGCACAGCACGCACCGCACCATGCGCCCGATAGCTATTTGGCAAAGTGGCGCGGCAAGTTTGACGAAGGTTGGGACGTGCATCGCGATGTTTGGTTTAAGCGACAAATCGAAATGGGCATTGTTCCACCCGATACTGTGCTTTCGCCGCGCAATCCTGGCGTGCGCCCTTGGGTCGAACTGACTGCCAACGAAAAACTCTTTGCGTGCCGATTGCAGGAAGCTTTTGCGGCGATGCTCGATCACACCGATGCGCAGATTGGTCGCTTGCTCGACTTTTTGGATGAGCACAATTTGACCGAAAACACGATGATCGCATTGCTGTCGGACAATGGTGCAAGTCGCGAAGGTGGCCCACAAGGTGTTGTTGACGAATTTAGTTTTTTCAACAGCATGTGGGAAGACGTAGACGACATGGTTGCCAACCGGCTTGACGACATCGGCACTAAGAACGCGCATTCCAACTATCCGTGGGGCTGGTCGCAAGTGGGCAATACGCCAAGTCGTTGGTACAAGTCGCAAACATATGGCGGTGGTATTCGTGACTCACTGATTATTCAGTGGCCAAAAGGAATTGATCAACCAGGCGGCATTCGCTCACAGTTTTGCCACATCACCGACCTTGCGCCAACGGTGTATGACGCGCTCGGAATCACTGTTCCGCCTGTGGTGAATGGGCACGGACAGATGCCGATGCACGGCGAGAGCCTTTCATACACGTTCAATACTTCAACGCGAGAGACGAAGCGCGGACCGCAATATTTCGAGATGATGGGGCATCGCGCGATTTGGGCCGACGGATATAAGGCGGTCACATTTCATGATCAAAACGTGCCGTACGAAAATGACACGTGGGGTTTGTACAAACTCGATGAAGATTTTTCAGAGATGCATGATTTATCGGTAACGCAACCAGAAAAGCTCAAAGAAATGATTGCGCTGTGGTGGGAGCAAGCAGAGTTGCATGGTGTGTTGCCACTCGACGATCGCGGTATCGAAATTTTTGGTACAAAGTCACGCCCTGGTTCGCCACACTATGGAAACACGTATACGTATTATCCGCCCGTTGCGCACATTCCAGCGGACGCATGTCCATTGTTAAGCGGTCGGGCCTGGACAATTACTGCGGACATCATCGTTGGTAATCAACCAGTTGAAGGTGTGATCTACGCACGCGGTGCGCACAACATCGGGCACTCGTTCTTCGTCAAAGATTCTGTTTTGCACTTTGACTACAACGCCCTCGGTAAGCATCAGCGAGCAAGCGCACCAATCACCCTGAAACCAGGAAACCATCAACTTGGCGTTCGATTCGATCGCGAAGACTCAACAGGAACGATCACGCTGATGGCCGATGGCAAAGACATCGGTTCGGTACATATTCCCAAGATCGTGAGAGTGCTTGGTTCGATGGGAATGGATTTAGGAAGCGATCAGTTGTCGCCAGTTGTCAGTGACTATGTTGCGCCATTTGCATTTAACTCAACGATCTCTAAAGTTCATTTTGAAATTCGGAGTCGAGCAACCAAAGCAGACATCGATGCGTTTTTGAAAACTGAAGCGGCAAAGGAATAACACCACTATGTCAAACGAACTGATTCTCGACTCGTTGCAGCGGCGCATGAAGGCTTTGCATTCGCTGTATGACCAAGCGTTGAGCACCATGACGATTGATCATGTCAATCACTTTGAGCGCGAAGGTGTCATGCCGATCGCGTTCAGTCTGTTTCACATTGTCAACATGATTGATGCATCGTTCATGCTGATCACTGGCGTCGCACCGATCTGGAATGACGAGTGGAAGGCCCGTGTTAACCCATCGATCGCCGATCACGGCAAGCACAAAACAGTGGAAGAAATGGTCGGCCAACGCATTGGCAACTACGAAGCTTTTCAGGAGTACTTGCAGTTGGTTTTTGGCCGCGTGCATTCTTGGCTCGAGACCTTGGATCCAAACGAACTGACCCGTGTTGTGATTGCACGTCCTTTTCCACCGCAGATTGAGTCAACATATTCGGCTCGCGTAGCGGGCGACGTTGGTATCACGGTGTTGGATGCGGTTGAGTGCTGGATTTATCAACACGGATTGCGTCACATGGGCGAGATTGAACTCGCGCGTGGGCTTGTCGGTCTTGGGGGAATGACGAGCTAGTTATCTGCGGCGTAATTAGCGCTGTGGGCCACGGATGAGTTTGCCCGGCAACTCTCCGGTGAACGCATCATTTTCAACTGTCTGTACGCCACTCACAAAAGTCTTGTTGTAGCCACGCGCAGTTTGCACAAGGCGCCGGCCCCGAGCAGGTAGGTCATATGCCATGTATGGCATATCGAAACCCAGTTCGTCAAAATTGATCACGTTAAGGTCTGCTTTCATGCCAGGGGCAACAATGCCACGGTCGAGCAAGCCATGTATCTCTGCAGTTTGTCGTGTTTGGCGATAGACGATGTGTTCGAGTGAAAGTTTTGGACCACGAGTACGGTCACGAGCCCAGTGCGTGAGCATAAATGTTGGCATGCCACCGTCGCAGATTGCGCCGCAGTGTGCACCGGCATCACTCAAACCATTTCGCGTTTGAGGATGTTGCAACATCTCGTGCGTCATTGAAAGATCGCCATAGATGTAATTGAAAAACGGTGAGTAGATGATGCCCTTGCCATCGTTTGTCAGCAGATGATCGACGATGAGTTGCATTGGTGCAACACCGGTTCGCTTTGCTATTTCGCCAATTGCAGTGCTTGGGTGAGGCTCATAATCGATGTTGGCAGTAGTGACTGGGTACATACGATGCAAAGATTTTGTGACAAGCCCGTTGTAAAAACCGTCGGTCGGTACCTCGCTCACAAATCGTGCACGTCGTACTGGGTCTTTGAGCGCGGCAATGCGTTCGGCGAATGGCAAGTGAGCAACTTCGTGATATGCGGGGTGGGCGAGCAATGGATGCACGCTGCCCTCGAGACACATCAAAATGCCGATAGACCTGCCAGCGGTTTGAGCAACGATTTTCTCTCCATCGGCGTGCGCCTTCGTGAGCAATGCAAGTGTCTTGCGCCAAACTTCGCTGCCGTCGTCTAGCTGATTGACGTTGACAGAGACAGTTGCGCCAGAGCGACGCGCGAGCTCTTGCATCCACGGCCATTCATCAACCGGCACGCGCGAATGTTCGGGAGAAAACTGGAAGATGCCGTGGCCAACTCGCTTCATTGCGTCGGCAATACCAAACAACTCATCTGGCTGGGCGTTTGTGCCTGGCACAAGCTCGCCATGCTTGCTGCGATGCAACGACGTGCGTGAAGTAGAAAATCCAAGTGCGCCAGCACGCAGTGCCTCTTCGGTCAGCGCGCTCATCTGTGCAATGTCATCGGCTGTTGCATCCTCGTTGGCGGCACCGCGGTCACCCATCACGAATGCCCGAAGTGCACCGTGTGCAATTTGGGTGCCCATGTCGAGAATGTGTGGGGTGCGCTCAAGGGCGTCCAAGTATTCGGGGAATGAAGTCCATTCCCACTTGATTCCCTCAACCATTGCAGAGCCGGGAATATCTTCGACTCCTTCCATGAGGTCGATGAGCCATTGATGGCGCTCGGGCGCTGCTGGAGCAAAACCAACTCCGCAATTACCCATCACCACGGAAGTGACACCATGCCAACTACTTGGAGTCAACCAAGGATCCCATGTTGCCTGTGCGTCGTAATGCGTGTGCACATCGACCCAGCCCGGAGTGAGCAGTAATCCATCGGCATCTATGTGGCGATGTGCATGGGCTGTTGAAATCGATCCAGGTGCGCCAACTTCACTAATGATGCCGTCGACAAATGCAACATCGGCGTGCCGTGAAGGCGAACCAGTGCCGTCAACCAGGTTGGCTCCCGTGATGACGGTTCGATTACCTGTTTGCATGACTGGAAAATCTAATACGGGAAGTGCTGGTTGCGCTACTAGACGCAGCGATTGCGAATTATTCCAACACCCTCAAGGGTTGTCTCAATAATGTCACCGCGTTGTAAGTAGATGGGTGGCTTGTGGCCGTGTCCAACACCAGAAGTGGTACCGGTGAAAATTGCATCACCAGGAAACAGCTGGCAGATGCCAGAGAGGTACGAAACGATCTCGGAAACGTCAAAAATCATGTCGTTGGTTTTGGTGTCCTGGCGAATCTCGCCGTTGATCGAGCAGGTGAGGCGTAGGTCGTCACGACTTGGGTTGTGCTGCATGTCGGCAACCCACGGACCCATGGGAGTAAAACCAGTGCGACTCTTGCCAAGGCTGAACTGCGGTGGCACGCCGCTGTATTGAAGCGTGCGATCAGAGATGTCTTGGCCTGCAGTAAAACCTGCGATGTGTTGCCACGCATCTGCTTGAGAAATGTCTGTACCGCCAGCACCGATAACGATGACGAGCTCTGATTCGTAGTCGCATGTAGCGCCAACGAGTTGAACATCACCGCAGGGTGTGTTGATCGAGCTTTGAAACTTGGCAAACGTGAGCGGGGTAGATGGGATTGGGCTGCCCATTTCCTCGGCATGCTTTTTGTAGTTCAGACCTACTGCGAAAAGCTGGCGTGGCTGAGGAACAGGACAGTCGAGTTGCTCGAGTGAGCATGTAACACCGTCTGTCGAACTCAGCGTTGCGGCGTGTGCGCGAAGCGACTCCCAAACCGAGTAGCACGACATCACATCGCTTGGAAGCGAACCGTTGCTTGAGTGCTCAACGTCTACAACACGAAACTCGGTTGACGACCCGACGACAAATTGCGCTCGACCTTGAACCGACGCAAGTTTGAGAGACATGTTTATCTCTTTGTGTTGAACTAAATGCGACCGTATGCAGCGCGACGCTGTGCTTCGGCCTTTGCTCTGTCGAGGCGATCTTTTTCTTTGCGTTCTGCACGTGCACGACGTTTTTCATCTTGTGCAGCAGCATCGACTGTTGAACCACCAGTTGTGCCACGAGTAGTTGTTGCCGGTGCGCTTGGAATTTTAAATCGATCATCAGTTAAAACAAGTTTGCGGAAGCCGCCGAGTGAAACCGAGTATTGAACAGCCATGAGGCGCACTGCATCAAGACCAAATGTTTCTACAAGTGCCGGAATCACCAGTTGCAGATCTTCTAGGCTTGGATCGTCTGACTGATCGCCGAGCAACTCGATTGCTCGCTCTGTTGCGCCTTCACCAAACAACACTCCAGTGTCGAGGTACGAGCGACGCTCTTTCATGGCCTCACGAATTTTTGGTGCGAGCGTGGCTGGCTCGGTAAATGCGCCTGCTGGAAGTGCGAGCACCTTGGCGAGGGCGTCGCGCAGTTTTTCTTCTACTGCTCCTGCAAGTTTGACGATCGATTCATCGGTCAAAGTGCTGAAAACTGCCGCGTAACGGCGCTCAATCAAAATGGTGTCTCGGGAGTTACTGACGGGCATGGGATGTTCCTGTTCTGCGCTGTTGTAGCGACGCTTCAGTGTGTCAGGTGCGGGCCCTCGTTACTACATGTTTCGTATCTTGTTTCGTGTGATGTGCCCGCAATAGAGCCGCTCATGCTCTTGCCAGGGAAGAAATTGGCCCAATTGCAGCGGCTAGCGGCTAACAAGTGCCTGTACTTCACGGATGTTCATTTGGTGTGAAGTGTGCAATGTGAGGTCACCAATAGTTCCGCTCGCTCCCAAATTTGTAGACCAGGTGACGTGCCATTGCACTGCAACATCAGATTCAAATAATCCGCTGACCTGTGTCGCTGAAGAATGGCGGTAGGTGTACATACAGGGAGAGGCCAAGCGATCTCCAAACTGCGGTATCCAGATCACTCCTGGGTTTTTGCATGTGAGTGGGCCGGTGCCCAAGTTGCCATCACCCGGATCGAAAATAAGTTTTTTCGGTGTGGCTTTAGTGGTTACAGAAATAACTCCTGCTGGAGTGATGATGGACGCGGTGACTGCAACCGGAATCCACAACAAAGGGTTGACCCAAATCCATGTTCCTACATCTACGAATCCACGACGTGCAGGTGGTGCAAAGTTGCCCCACATTGCTGGAAGATTGTCGTACACGACTGATGCTGCATGTTGTGCAAGTTGTTTGGTTGAGACTTGTGGAATCCAGTGGTAGGTGGTTGCTGGATCGCGAGTGGGGCATGTGAAGTCATACAACATGTACTTGGTGGAACCAATTTGTTTCGTTACGGCAGTGCCTGGTCCGGTTGCGCTTGCATCGCGAGGCATTGACTCTGACCACTCGCATTCGGTGTCTGAGCCACTGCCACCTGAGGGTGGCCCGCCATATTTAATGCCAGCAATAATTTGATCTCCATGCGCAGAGCCGCTGACATCGATCGCTGATCTATTGATTGCTGATTCATCAATTAGAGGTGCTTGTGTTGCATACGCCACAACCGAACTCGCAGTGCCAACGAGTGTCGCGACGATGACAATTGAGAAAATACTTTTCATGTTTGCTCTCATGGCTTTGGAAATCCGCATTGGTCAACATTGAATTTGGTCATGCTGGTTGTCCATGAATGTATTTTCCAGACTCCGTTATCTAGTGTGAGCATCCACGCCGAGAGATACGAAGCGATTGCATCATTGAAAATAATGTCGTCTAACGAACTCTCTGTTGCACCTGCATCGACCATGACAATTGAGTTGTAGCTACAGGTATTTACTGTTGCATGATTGGGATCAATGATGCTGAGCGAATCAATGCGCACAAGTGCAACTCCAGAGCCTTTGCTTGCCTGAATATTGGCGACTGAGTAATCGCGCACACGACGGGTGAGGTCTGCTCGATGCGGAGAGTTCGGCGCAGAGATTCGCGTGACATCACAATTTTTTGGTGCAACCATGCATTGGTGGTAGTAGTGATCGTCTGCGATGAAGTCTCTGCGCAACTGCTCAACTATGTCGAGTGGCGGATCAATGCTCACAATCGTTGTAGTTGGAACTGAGTCAATTACCACGCTCATGGCGCCCGCTTGAGATAACTGCACCTTGCCGGTGTCGAGTTGAAGTGCACCACCTTGAGTGACACACGCACACAACCCAATGAGCAGTGGGGTAAGCAACCAATTTTTTCCTATCACGCGGATCCTTTGTTCATGTCCGAATGTGGATATTGACATCCCAAAAGTGCGGTAGGCAGATCGAGCTCATAAAAACAGACGGTAGAATTGCTAGACCCCAAAATGAGCCAACATCACCCAGACCTCGCGGCCGAGCAGGCCCATATTGATAGGGCATATGAGTGCCTTGAGCGCAGCCGAACAGACGCGTGGCGCATCAGAACCCTCAATGAAGCTGACACGGGTGGCACATTTCAGGCCCGCTACGAACGCAACGCTTTTGATGAGCAATTGGTGTTACGTCTGACGCAATTAGATCTGGGCGATGCGGCACTCGTATTTGGTCGCATTGATCGATTCGGTGAATCCGAAGGCGAGATCGAAAGTTTTCATATCGGCAGGCTTGCTGTTGCTGATGAGCATCGCGAGCCAGTCGTAGTCGATTGGCGTGCTCCAGTTTCCGAGCCGTTTTATCGCGCAACTGGTCGCGAGTCGATGGGCCTCGCGCGACGTCGCCACTTTGCAGTCAATGGTCAAAAGTTGTTGGGCATCGAAGATGAGTTGTTTGGTGAAGGACATCTTGGTGTTGGTCATGATGAAGGTCTTGGCGGTGGAGTTACGTCGGGCGTTGAACAAACCGCAACTGGTTTGCGTGGGTACTCAACATTGTTGACAGCACTTGCGCGCGGTCGCACCGGTCAGCTCGGTGACATCGTTGCAACGATTCAAGCCGAACAAGATCAGATCATTCGCTCTGGACACAACGGTGTGCTTGTTGTGCAGGGTGGTCCGGGAACTGGCAAAACAGTTGTGGCATTGCACCGTGCTGCGTACTTGTTGTACACATTCCGGTTTCCTCTCGAAGATCAAGGCGTATTGGTTATTGGCCCAAACCGCGTGTTCTTGCGTTACATCGAGCAAGTGTTGCCTTCGTTGGGCGAAGCCGGTGTTGAACAAGTGGTGTTGGCCGACTTGGTGCCAGGTCATCGCATTGGAGTGATTGATACCAATGCGGCGAAGAGGGCCAAAGGCGACATTCGCATGGCGAAAGTGATTGCAAAAGCAGTGCAAGATCGACAACGACCGGTGCGTGACGATGTCGAGATTCCTTATGGTGCTGGTTACATGCGATTGCGAGCCGCAGAGTCTGCGCGCATTGTGCGAGATGCACGACGACGTTTCCGTCGTCACAATGCAGCGCATCGTTGGGTCGAGAACGAAGTGATTTCCGCAATGATCGCGTCAAGCCGTAATCCAGACGCTGATATAGATACGTTGCGCGACTCGTTGCGCGACATTCCAGAGTTTCGTGCAACTCTTGCGCGAATGTGGCCGATGCTTGTGCCGGCCGAATTGTTGCATGACTTGTTTGGATCTGCGGCGCTTGTGAAGTCGGCAGCCAAAGACGAATTTTCTGCAGAAGAATATGAATGTCTCGTTCGTCCACGCAGCAACTCGCTTGCCGAAGTGTTGTGGAGTGATAGCGACGTTGCATTGCTCGATGAAGCGCTTGCGTTGTTGGGGCCTAGGCCTCGCAAAAACGGCAAGATCGACGAGACCGATGAGGTTCGCGTATTTGGCCACATCGTGATTGACGAAGTGCAAGACCTCACACCGATGCAGTTGCGCATGGCTTCGCGCAGGTCACTGAGCGGAGCAATGACTGTCGTTGGCGACTTGGCGCAGGCAACAGGCCCGTTCGCACCAAATGATTGGTCGGATTTGTTGCAGTATTTACCAACGAAGCGTGAGCAAGAAGTGATTGGTCTCACCGTTGGCTATCGAATTCCTGCCCAGATTATGTCGCTCGCAGACAAAGTGATGCTGGAAGCAGCGCCGTCGTTGCGTGCTCCGAAATCAGTTCGCGAAGGCGATTTTGGCCCTGACATCGTTGAAGTAAAGAGTGGTGGCGACTTGCTTGATGCTGTGATCGAACAGGCGAAGATCCTGTTAACAAATGTTGGAGAGGGCAATGTTGCAATCGTTTGCCCAGACGACATGACCGATGCCGTTGATGGTGCGCTCACCGCCGCAGGCGTTGCGCACGGGCGAGCAAACACAACTGCACTCGACTCGCGTCTGACGGTGGTGCCAGTGAGTGTTGTGAAAGGTCTGGAATTAGACGGAGTGTTGGTGGTTGAGCCTGCTCGCATCGTTGCAAGCCAGGTGCACGGACTGCGAGCGCTGTATGTTGCGCTTACTCGTTCGACACAACGATTGACCATCGTGCACAGCGAGCCGCTGCCGCCATCAATGCAGAGCTAGTTATTTCGCAAATTACTGCTGCGACTTAATAATTAAATCAAGAAAACGCACTGCCTTATCGGCATCTGCTGGTCGTGTGCGCTGCACGGAACTTGAAGCAAGATCAACGATTCGCTGCATATCTGCGACTGTTTGTTCAACTGTTTCGCCACCCGCCGACTCAATTTGTGGCTTCAGCGCTTCCCAAATATTGAGGACAGTTGCAAGTGTGGTTTTGGCTCGGGGCTTATCTTCATTCGTGATTGCAAGCGAAAGATCTGAGAGAGTCGATTTCAATTGCTCATACAGCTCAACCGTGGTGCCAGTTGGCAAAGTGGTGACGGATGGCTGAGCGAGTGTGGTGGGTGCGGAAAGGTTGATAGTCGTAGCACAACCCGTGCCAGCAAATATCAGTGCGCCAAACAACATTGATGCGCATATTTTCAGCATTGACCTACTGCTTACGCTCTGCATGGTTCTAGGCAAGTACGAGAATTCGTGAGCTAGTAAATTCGTCTAGTGCCACGTCGTTGTCATCGACACGCACGACACGAGATCCATCTTTGTTTGAGGTGACAATCGTGCCGCTATGACCAGGTTTGAGGTTGGCTTGTTCAAGAATTTCAAGAATGCCGGGTGCAAACTCGAGTTCTTCAGGAATGCGATTGATGGTGAACAACTTGCCTTCAAGAACATCGCTGAGTGGCGAGAGGCGCTCTTGTCGGTACGAAGACCCGGGGATGGGGTTTCCATGTGGGCACGTTGTTGGATTGTGCAGTACTCGATTCATCGCGCTTTCTACGTCTTGGTTCATGATGTGTTCCCACTTACCAGCCTCATGGTGTGCATTTGCCCAAGAAAGCCCGAGTACGTCTGTAAGAAAACGTTCGGCGATGCGGTGGCGACGAACCACTCGCTCGGCAAGTACGTCGCCGTCTGCGGTAAGCGAAATCTTTGCACCACGAATAACGATCAAGCCTTCGGTTTCCATGCGCTTGATCATTTCTGAGACGGATGGGCGAGAGACCTGAAGTCGGTCCGCTACTCGAGCTTGAATGACATCAATATGGTCTTCGCGCAACTCAAAAATGCATTCGCAGTATTCCTCAAATGCGGGGTGGTGTTCACCGATGGTTGCCATTTAGTCTCCTACCGTTTCGCGTCCGACACCGCGTAGGCCTGCCCACACGAGATCTGCAACTTGTTTACCGATTACTTCTGGATTGAATGCAATGTTGTTGTCAAGCAAATGGCGTACGACGCCTTCTGTTGCGCCAATGACTCCGTGCGCAAGTGTGCGTAGGTGTGCTGCGTCCAAATCAATTGCAATGAGTGGCGCGATCGCATTTGCCGAATTATCAACAACTCTGCGCACAGCGCTTGCAAACTCTGCGTCATTGCGTGTTCCGCTATCGAACAAAAACTTGAAACGATTTTGGTCTGCGGCTGCCCAACGGAAGAATGCGATGGTTCCTTGCTCGGCTTGCAGTCGTCCGCCCGTGGCCTGAACCGTGGCTTTGGTAATCTCATTGATCATCTGCGTGCCCGCGTCTTCAATCAGTGCCAAAAACAAAGCGCGCTTTGATTCAAAATGTTGGTATACGACTGGCTTGGTGATTCCGGCCATGTCGGCAATGTCATTCATTGAGGATTCATGGAACCCTTTAGTAGCAAATACCTTTAATGCGACGTCTAAAATCTGGTCTTTGCGTTCGTGAGCGGGGAGTCTCGTTGACATGTCGCTACCACCGTACTCGCGTTGTCGGCGTACGCCTATTCGTTAGCTATACGCCGTTTAATTTGTCTTCTTTTTCTGCAGATTTAATTGCATATCCCAAAACAATTGCGGGGGCGAGCAGGATCGACCCGATCACAAGTCCAGCGGTCGCAATGCGACCAATCAGGGGCGAAAAAGTATCGATCAGCCCAACTGCAACTGCGACAATTGACACGCCAAATGAGAGGTAGCCAATGCGGTTGGCTCGTTTTGTCCATACAGCAATAAGGCTGCGACGGCGCCGGACTGGATCAGGAGTTTGTGGTGTTGATGTCATAGCCTCAAACCCATGGTAGAGGGCGCGCGGGTGAATAAAGACATCACTGTTTCGCTCGACTGGCGCGACCAAGTAGCGGTCGCCACAATCAATCGTCCAGAGAGACGCAATGCTGTGGATGTTGCAACGTTGCATGCATTGCGACAAGCTCAACTTGATGCGCTTGCAGGTTCGGCGCGAGTGTTGGTGCTCACTGGCGCAGCGCCAGCATTTTGTGCGGGAGCCGATTTGGCGGGAGTGCACGAAGACGAATTTCATGAAGCATTGCAGGTGGTGCTGCGGGGTTTTACTCAATTGCCATTCGTGACAATGGCTGCGGTCGACGGCCCAGCGCTCGGTGCAGGCGCACAACTTCTCGTGTCATGTGATGTTCGGGTTGCAACACCTACAAGTGTGATTGGCGTGCCTGCAGCAAAACTTGGATTGGTTGTCAATCACTGGACTGTCGAGCGCATTGTGCACGAATTGTCTTGGCCGATTGCTCGCGCAATGTTGTTGACGGCAACTACATATACAGGAGCACAATTGGCAGGGTTTGGATCAGTGCATCGCCTCGGTTCGTTGAGTGATGCTCTTGAGTGGGCCGATGAAATTGCTCAACTTGCCCCGCTGACGATTGCAGGACACAAGATTGCTCTCGAGTCGACAGCAGGATTGCCGGATGTTGATGAATTGGTCCGTGCAGCGCGTGAAAAGGCGATGCTGTCCAGCGATGCAAAAGAGGGTCGCACGGCATTTGCCGAAAAGCGCAAGCCAAGGTTTATCGGATCATGAGTGTCGTCGTTGACTTTCGTGACGCCGTCGTCGTGTTCAACGGATTTCCTGCGCTAGCCGAAGCGTCGTTTGAAGTGCAACGAGGCGAGATTGTTTTGTTGCAGGGGCCAAACGGTGCAGGAAAGACGACACTGCTTCGTGCGTGTGCTGGGTTGTTGCCGATCGTTCGCGGTGGAGCAAATGTGTTGGGGGTTGATCTGTGTGTTGATCGTCAATCAGTGCGACCACGAGTTGGTTTACTTGGACACGCGAACGGATTGTTTGCAGATCTCACCATTAGCGAAAATGTTTTGTTTTGGGCTCAGACGGTTGGTGCATCAGATGTGGAAGTTACATCAACGCTGCAACGCTTTGGCATTGACGGTCGATTGTCTCAACAAAAAGTCATGCAGTTGTCGGCGGGTCAAAAACGTCGTTGTGCATTGGCGTGTTTAGTCGTGCGTCGCGCAGAGTTGTGGCTGCTTGACGAACCACATGCAGGGCTGGATGCAACCGCACGAGATGAGATTGATGCAATTATTCGTGAAGCAAGCGCTGCCGGAGCAACGGTGTTGATTGCGTCGCACGAACTCGAGCGCGCCCGTGGGCTTGCAACTCGAAGTGTCTCAGTTATTGCTGGTCGGGTGGTGTCATGAACACACATCTTTCACTCGGTCGTGTTGCGCAGGCGGTCGCAGCAAAAGATTTGCGCATCGAGATGCGCAGTCGTGTCGTAGTCAATCAAGTTTTTCCTTTTGCAGGACTTGTGATGGTGATGTTTGCATTTGCGCTTGACAACGATGATGTATTGACGAGGGTTGCAGGCGGCCTTGTGTGGCTCGCCACGTTGTTTTCGTTGATCGTCATAATTCAGCGGTCGTTTGCTGTCGACACTGCCGACGGTGCGCTCGAAGCGCAACGAGTTGCAGGACTTGATCCAGCCGGAATATTTCTTGGAAAAGCTCTAGCGGTGATGATGCAACTCGTCACACTCGAGGTTTTGTTGTTCTTTGCTGCAATTGTGTTGTACCGAGTGCAATTGCAAAGTGGTGGAGTAGTGCTGTTGGTCACTTGTGTATTGAGCGCAACGGCGGGATTGAGCTTCGTGGGTACGCTGTATGGCGGTTTGACTGCCGGAGCACGAGGGCGAGAAACATTGCTGCCCTTGTTGATGCTTCCGGTCGTTGCACCAGTACTTATTGGCGCAACTCGCGCCACTGAGTCGGCGTTTATGAGCGGAGGAGCAGCGGTGTCGGATGGCTGGCCATGGGTTGGAGTGCTTGTCGTTTTTGCTGCTGTATTTGGGCTCGGTGGAATTTTGTCATTCGGATCGCTGATAGAGGAATAAAGGAGTAGCGATACATGAACGTTCAAACATTTAATGCGCGGGTCGCTACTCCAACAACACGTTTGGTTGGTGCCATGGCAATTGCATCAATGGCTTGGGTCGTGCTCGGCGGATTGTTTGTCACTCCAAAAGATGTTGAGCAGGGTGATGCGGTGCGCATTATGTACGTTCACGTACCTACCGCATGGGTCGCATATCTCGCATTCATAGTTACTGCAGTGGCCTCGGCTTGTTGGCTGCTCAGCCGCAAACATTCGATGGGTTTTGACCGCGTTGCAGGAGCATCTGCAGAAGTCGGCGTGATCTTTATGGCCATGACTTTGTTGAGTGGCAGCTTGTGGGGTCGCATTACTTGGGGTGCTTTCTGGGCATGGGACCCACGACTGACAACGACCGCATTTTTGTTGGTGACGTACATCGGTTATTTGGCAGTGCGTGGTCTTGGTGGCTCACTCGAACAACGTGCGCGTCGCTCGGCCGTAATTGCCTTGCTTGCTGTGCTTGAAATTCCGCTTGTTCATTTCAGCGTGCTGTTGTGGCGCTCGTTGCATCAAGAGGCAAGTGTGCTGAGCGGCGATGGTGACATCAAGATGGATGGATCAATGCTGACCACACTGTTAGTTGGAGTGATCGGTTTTACTTGCACGTTTGTGTGGTTGGTTATGCACCGTCAGAGAGTGCTTGCGATGCAGGATGCGATGCAGATGACGCAACTTGATGCCGCTCTGCGTGAACGCGCCAACGAAGGCAAGGGGGACAAGTAATGGACCATCTTGGGTTTATTGCTGCGGTCTATGGCACGACATTTGTCGTGATTGTTGCACTCGTTGTCAAAACAGTTGTGCAAGGTCGTGATCTGGCGAGCAAAGTTGCCGACAAGGACAAACCTTGGACTTAACTCCACGCACATCTGAAGTAAACGCGCCTCTCGCTCCACGTAAGCGCAAAGCAAAGTGGAGCTTCGTTGTGTTGCTTGTCGTGATAGCGGGAGCCGGTGGCACCATTGTCACCAAGTTCCTCACTTCGGCAATCGACTACTACTGCAACGTTGACGAAATTGGTAGTCGAGATGGGTGCGAGCCGGGTAGGCGCATTCGGGTGCAGGGCACTGTTGAAACTGGGTCGTTGAAGTCAGTCAATAACTCCACAAACTTCGTGATGATCTTTAATGAAAAAACAATTCAGGTTGTTTATGAAGGTGACCCGGGCGGCATTTTCCAGGAATGCATACCTGTGGTTGCACAAGGCCGATTAGTTGGCGAAGTTTTCGAGGCAACACGCATTGAAGTCAAACACTCCAATACATATGCCGCCGACAATGAAGACCGATTAGAAAAAGCAGAGGCACAGGAATGTTCGCCGCAGTCGGGGTAAGTAGTCCGCTCGGACGAGCGTTCTTGCTCGTTGGTATCATTGGTTCGCTGTTTGGTGCAATTGCCGCAATCAGTAGTGCACGTTCGCGAGATCAATCTGTTGCTCGGCTGATTCCGCGTTTTGCGATTTTGATTTTTGCCGCCTCGGTTGGTGCGTTTGCAACTATGGAGTACGCGATGATCACGCGTGATTTTTCGTTGGCATACGTACAAAAAGTCGGTTCAACTGCGACACCCGCGTTGTACAACTTTGCGGCAGTGTGGAGCGCGCTCGAGGGTTCAATTTTGATGTGGGTACTCATTCTGGCGGGCTACACCTTGGCGGTTTGTTTTTGGTTGCGCAAAAAAATGGATGATGCATTAGCCAATTGGGCAATGGGAGTGATGTTCATTGTCTCAATGTTTTTCTTCTTGCTGTCGTTCGGCCCAGCAAATCCGTTTGCTGCAGGTGCACCCGGAGTATTTGATGGGCCAGGGCCTAATCCGCTGTTGCAAAATCACATCTTGGTGATGTTTCATCCGCCACTGTTGTATTTGGGATATGTGGGCGTCACTGTGCCGTTTGCATTTGCCATTGGAGCACTTGTTACGGGCAGAGTTGGCGAAGGTTGGCTGCTGGCTACCCGCAGATGGACGCTGTTTGCGTGGGGGTTTCTCACGTTCGGAATCATCCTTGGTAGTTGGTGGAGTTATGAAGTCTTGGGGTGGAGCGGCGTGTGGGCATGGGACCCAGTTGAAAACGCTTCGTTGCTTCCGTGGATCACTGCGACTGCTTACATTCACTCAGTGCTGGTGCAAGAACGCCGCGGCATGTTGCGCGTGTGGAATCTTTCGTTGCTCGTCTCCACGTTTAGCTTGACGATTCTCGGCACGTTCCTCACTCGGTCTGGTGTGCTCAACAGCGTGCATGCATTTAGCGAAAGTGCCATTGGCCCATGGTTGCTGGCATTCTTCGCCGTCATCGTGATTGTTTCTATTGGCCTGATCGGTTGGCGTGGTGACAGGTTGCATGCGCCTGGCAGCATCGACTCGGTTGTTTCACGCGAAGGTGCGTTTTTGATCAACAACGTGCTGTTTGCAATATTTGCATTTGTTGTTTTGCTCGGCACAGTTTTCCCTCTTGTTATCGAAGCACTGCAGTCGCGCACCATTGTCGTTGGTGAACCGTTCTTCGACCAGTTAGTTGCACCGATCGGCATCGCGTTGCTCACGCTGATGGCCATTGCTCCGGTGTTGCCGTGGCGCAAGGCTTCTGCCGAGTTATTGAGTACGCGATTGTTTTGGCCAGCGTGGTGTGGCATCGGGGCGTTGGGTATCAGCGTCGCTCTTGGCGCGACGGGGTTCATGCCATTGCTCACGTTTGCTCTTGGTGGTTTTGCCAGCGGCTCGGCATTGCGACAGGTTGTGTTGGCCACACGCAGGCAGGGTCTGCGTGGTTTAGTTGGTCGGACAAACGGTGGAATGATTGTGCATGTTGGTGTCATCTTGATTGCAGTAGCGCTCGCTGCATCAAACAGTTTTACGCATAGCCAAGAATTGTTTTTAAAAACTGGCACACCTGCATACTTTTCTGGACACAGTTTTGAATTGATCGAGATTGTTGAAGAGACGACCGATCGCGCAATCAGTGTGAAGGCTTTGATTTCAATTGATGGTGGCCAGGCGTATGCCCCCGCCA
>Ga0208363_1000203_pt1 | contig 16469 bp, 16 predicted proteins | sample LakMenEpi03May11_FD_150666 | JGI IMG/M metagenome (GOLD analysis project Ga0208363, IMG submission 150666) | Freshwater microbial communities from Lake Mendota, WI - 03MAY2011 deep hole epilimnion (SPAdes) | ecosystem: Environmental > Aquatic > Freshwater > Lake > Epilimnion/Euphotic zone ...
GACGAACTGGCCCGCGCCCTGAAAAATAAGCAAGCCCTGATCGTCATGGTCAGCTTGGAGGGTTGCGTGTTCTGTCGTCAAGCTCGCCAAAGTCACCTCTCACCCATGGCACTTTCTGGCACCACCATCGTGCAGGTGGACATGCGCAAAAACCAGCCCGTGCTCGACTTTGCGGGCAAGTTGACCACCCATGATGAATTGACTCGGCGGTGGAAAGTCTCGATCACACCCACCTTGCTGTTCTTTGGGCCCGGTGGCAAAGAAGTGGCCGAGCGCATGGAAGGTGCTTACCACCCCGATTTTTACGGCCCCTATCTCGAAGACCGCATGGCGCAAGGGCTCAAAGCCCTGTAAGTCCATTGGCTGCGCTGGCAAAAACCTCTCTGACCAATCACCGTTTGCAACCGGCCCTCAGTAGAATCACTGACGCAAAAGTTGAGCGCTTTTTCGCAAAGCCGTATTGATCTAGGTTAAATTACCGTTTGGTTATATTTAAATACCTTAACTCGGAGCTCTCATGAAATTGATTTTCGCTGCTGTTGCCATTTCTGCCCTGATGTCAGCACCTGCCTTTGCCAACGCAGACTTGGCCAAGAAAAACGCTTGCATGGCCTGCCACGCCGTGGATAAAAAACTAGTGGGCCCCTCGTACAATGATGTGGCCAAAAAATACGCTGGCCAAAAAGACGCTGAAGCCACACTGGCTAAAAGCATCAAGGCTGGTGGCTCGGGCAAGTGGGGTCCTGTGCCTATGCCTGCCCAAGCGGCTCTGAGCGATGCCGATGCACTGACGTTGTCCAAATGGGTTTTGGCTGGTGCCAAGTAAGTCAAGCCTTTGCGGATTTGATCAGTTGGCATGATTTAGAAAGATCGATCTATCATCGCTGCTTTCTTGCCGCTCAAGGGCTAGTCCTTGTGCGGCTTTTTTGATGGGAGATTTGAATGAAAACCCGAAACAAGACTGCGATATTCTGTATCAGTTTCGTGTGTGCATCATTTGCCCAAGCTCAGCCGGCCATCTACAAAGATGCGGACTACAAATTGGGTGAAAAATTGATTGCTGAAAGCAATTGCGTGGCCTGTCATGTCTCCAAAGTCGGTGGCAATGGCAGCGCCATTTACAAACCCCAAGGTCGTATCAACAACGCTTCTTTGCTGCGCGGCATGGTGGAGCAATGCAACACCCAACTCAACCTCGGTATGTTTCCAGAGGACGTGACCTCGGTCGCGGCTGTGATCAATCGCGATCACTACAAATTCAAATGAAACTTTAAGGCCTCGTTTTTAGGGCCTTACCCAACAAACCTAGATCTTTACTCATCATATGATTTATAGGTGTAATCCCTGATTTGGATTTATCGCTATTCGCATATATTCGAACATCCGAATATACAAACTTAAATGTAAGGACGAGATGACAGTGAACCAAGATGAGGTATTTGACAAAGCGGCAGACCTGTTTGCTGTGATGTCGACACCCATCAGGCTTCGCATCATCAGTGCGCTTTGCCAAGGTGAGAAAAACGTGGGGCAATTGCTCGAGAACATCGGCGTGGCCCAGCCCAATATGTCGCAGCACCTGAACATCCTGTTCCGGTCGGGTGTGTTGGGCAAGCGCCGTCAAGGCGCTCAGGTGTTTTATCGGATTACAGACGACACAGCAGCGAAGGCTTGCCGAGCGGTTTGCACGCAGGTGGCCATCGGTTTGGATGTGAATGATCAAACCAACAAGGAGTTTGTGTGAAAGCAGACAACATCAATTCTGGAAGAGTGCAAAAAGCACCTGAAAACTTCCTGACCCCAACGGGCATCAAGGAAGTCTTTGCCGAAGGCAAAAAGGGCCGCCGTGATTTCATCCGCAACGCCTTTGCTGCAGCTGCAGCTGGCGCAGCAGCCCCCATGGCCATGGCCCAAGGCAACCCGGTGCCCGTTGAAGGTGGCGACCCCAACATCCTGAACCTGCCTGAGCACACCGTAGGTCTGGGGCAGGGCGTGGCCGCTGAAGGCTATGGCAAGCCCTCCAAGTTCGAAGCCAACTTGCAGCGCCGTCAAAGCCCGGGCCTGACACAAACCACCCAAGCCTCTGTGTCGTTTGCACCACTTCAGTCTTTGTTCGGTATCGTCACGCCCAGCGGTTTGCACTTCGAGCGTCACCACCAAGGCTGGTGGGACATTGACCCGTCAAAGCACCGCTTCATGATCAATGGCATGGTCAAAAAGAACATGGTTTTCACCATGGACGAGATCATGCGTTTGCCATCCGTATCGCGCTTTGCCTTCATCGAGTGCGGTGCCAACACCGCCACCGAGTGGGGCAACGTGGCAGTGCCCACAGTGCAGTACACCCACGGCATGATTTCTTGCAGCGAGTTTACGGGCGTGCCCCTGATTACTCTTTTGCAGATGGCCGGTGCTGACCTGAAAAACGGCAAGTTTGTTTTGGCCGAAGGCGGTGACGGTTCGTCCATGACCCGCACCATCCCCATGAGCCTGATCACGTCGGGTGAAGTCATCGTGGCCTATGGTCAAAACGGTGAAATGCTGCGCCCTGAAAATGGCTACCCCCTGCGTTTGGTGGTGCCTGGCGTGCAAGGCGTGAGCTGGGTCAAGTACCTGCGCAGAGTGGAAGTGGGCGACAAGCCTTATGCAGCCAAAGACGAAGCGATTCATTACATCGACTTGCAGCCGGATGGCACGCACCGCCAATACACCAACCTGCAAGAAGTCAAGAGCGTGGTGACCACGCCCTCGGGTGGTCAGGTTTTGCTGGACAAAGGTTTTTACAACATCACGGGTCTGGCATGGTCGGGCAAGGGCAAGATCAAGCGTGTGGATGTGTCCACCGACGGGGGGCGCAACTGGCGACAGGCACGTCTAGAGACGCCTGTGCTCTCCAAGGCTCTGAGCCGCTTTAACATCGATTGGGTGTGGGATGGCAAGCCTGCCATCATCCAGAGCCGGGCCCAAGATGACACGGGCCATTTGCAACCCACTTATCAACAGCTTCGCTCAGTGCGCGGCACGCGATCTATCTATCACAACAACGCCATCCAGTCGTGGTTGGTGCAGGAAAACGGTGAGGTGAAAAATGTCCAGGTTTCGTAATGCCCTTTTGACGTTGACACTGCTTGCTGCTGCGGGTGTGGTGGCTGCTCAATCCAACACTTTCCCAGGCATTGGTCGCGCCGCCACGCCCTCCGAGGTCGCCAAGTGGGACATCGATGTGCGCCCGGACTTTAAGGGCCTGCCAGCAGGCTCTGGTTCGGTGGCCAAAGGCCAGGATGTGTGGGAAGCCAAGTGCGCCCATTGCCACGGTGTGTTTGGTGAGTCCAATGAGGTGTTCAGTCCGCTCATCGGCGGGACCACCGCAGAAGACATCAAGAAAGGCCGCGTGGCCAACTTGATGCGAACCGACTATCCCGGCCGCACCACCATGATGAAAGTGTCCACAGTCTCAACCCTCTGGGACTACATTAACCGCGCCATGCCGTGGACTAACCCCAAGACACTGAGCACGGAAGAAGTCTATGCTGTCACGGCCTTCATGCTGAACATGGCCAACATCGTGCCGGACAACTATGTGCTGTCTGACAAAAACATTGCAGAAGTGCAGGCGCGCATGCCCAACCGCAATGGCATGAGCACAGCCCATGCGATGTGGCCAGGCAATGAATTGGCTGGTGTTAAAAAACCCGACACCGCCAACAAGATTTGCATGAAGGACTGCACGCCTGAAGCCAAAGTGGCGTCATTTCTGCCTGACTTTGCGCGCAATGCCCACGGTAACTTGCAAGAGCAAAACCGCAACGTCGGTCCGCAGCGCGGCGCGGATACCACCAAGCCCGAGCCCAAGGCTGGTATGACGGTGGCCGCTGCTGCTCCAGTGGCCGCTGCCAAGCCTGAAATCAACGAAGCCAAAGCAGCTATTGCTTTGTTGAACAAGCACAGTTGTACCGCTTGCCACGGTGTGGACAAGAAGATTGTGGGCCCTGGTTTTAACGAAATTGCGAAAAAACAAGCCGGTAAGACCGACTATATTTTGAGCAAAGTCAAGGCCGGTGGTGTGGGTGTTTATGGTCAAATCCCCATGCCACCTCAGTCCCTGCCTGACGCTGATGCCAAGCAAATTGCCGAATGGATTTCCAAGGGGGCCAGCAAGTAATTCAGGGTCATCCCTGTTGCACTTCTGAACCTGTTTCTTTAGCATCACTCAACCATCAAGGAGATATCAGATGCAAAACCGTCGCGAGACACTCAAGCAAAGCGCTGTTGTGGCGGGCCTCTTGGCCACTGCGGGTTTCCCACAGTTCGCCCAAGCTGCCTTTAACAAAGCTGCATTCGACGCCAAGTCGGTGCAAGACTCCGCCAAAGCTGCTGGTGCTACCAGCTTAGCCGAGAGCAAAGATGTGACCATCACCGGTCCTGACATTGCCGAAAACGGCGCTGTGGTGCCTTTGGGCGCCAGTACCGCACTGCCTGGCGTCAAGCACTTGATGATCATGGTCGAAAAGAACCCGTCCGCTCTGGTGGCGATGTTCCATGTGACCGATGCCGTCGAAGCCAACTTCTCGACTCGCGCCAAAATGGGCCAGTCTTCTGATGTCTACGCTGTGGCCATCATGAACGACGGTAAAGCCTTGTGGGCCAAGAAAGAAGTCAAAGTCACTTTGGGTGGTTGCGGCGGTTAATCCCCAGCGCCTATTGTTCAAACATTGATTCATTGAAAGATTTAGGAGAGAAAAATGGCAGATCCAATGCGCATCCGTGCCCAGTCCTCTGGTGACAAAGCAACCGTTCGTGTGCTCATGAGCCACGAGATGGAATCCGGCCAGCGTAAAGACGCTTCCGGCAAAACCGTGCCCGCCTGGTTTATCCAGGAAGTCACAGCCAAACACAACGGCAAAGACGTGTTCTCCGCTGAGTGGGGTCCCGCAGTGTCTAAAAACCCCTTCCTGCAATTTGCAGTCAAAGGTGCCAAAGCCGGTGACAAAATTGCTGTGACCTGGAAAGACAACAAGGGCGATACCCGCACTGACGAAGCCACCGTTTCGTGATCGTGCAAAAATAAAGCAAAGGGTGAAGTCAAAACTTCACCCTTTGTGTTTGAAAAATACCAACAGAGGTGACAATGAACAAAGCATCAAGTTTGGCCGTGGCAACTGCACTGGCCCTCAGTACCATGCCCGCTCTGGCCCAAAAGACCGCCAGCCAAGGCATTGATGAATACCGCGCCATGCTGCAAGACGGCAACCCCGCAGACCTGTTTGAAGCCAAAGGCGAAGACCTCTGGAAAAAAGCACGTGGTCCCAAAAACGCCAGTCTCGAAAAATGCGATCTGGGTAAAGGTCCTGGCGTGTTCAAAGGTGCTTTTGTGGAGTTGCCCAAATACTTTGCAGACACCCAGCGCGTGCAAGACCTGGAGTCCCGCTTGGTGACCTGCATGGAAACACTACAAGGTTTTAACGCTGCCGAAATCTCCAAGACCGCATTTGGTCGTGGCGAGATGGCGAACGTGACTGCTTTGGCAACCTACATTGCTGCCGAGTCCAAAGGTCAGCGCTTTAACTTGTCACAAGCGCATCCTCAAGAAAAAACCTTTTACGAAGTGGGCAAACGCCTGTTCTTTCAGCGTGGCGGGTCGCATGACTTTTCCTGCGCTTCCTGCCATGGTGAAGAAGGCAAACGCATCCGCTTGCAAGATCTGCCCATTTTGACCAAGAACCCTGGTGACGGTGTTGGCTTTGCTGCCTGGCCCGCCTACCGCGTCTCCAACGGTCAGATGTGGAGCATGCAACTGCGCCTGAACGATTGCTATCGCCAGCAGCGGTTTCCGTACCCTGGTTTTGGCAGCGATGCCACGATCGCCTTGTCGACCTATCTGGGTGTGAATGCCAAGGGTGCAGCTTCGGTTGCCCCTGCCATCAAGCGCTGATCTGAACAGGAGAACCTCATGAACAAAAAGACCCAACTCGTACTGGCTAGCTTGGCCACAACTTTGCTGTTAGCAGGCTGCGCATCTGGCCCTTCGGTGGTCGAGCTCAATGCATTGACCGACAAGATCGTCAAGGCTTCTTTTCGTGACCAAAGTCATGTGAAAGTCGAGCGAATTACCGCCACCGACGAAACCAACCGCCTTTGCAGTGAAGCCGACGTAGCTGGCAAACCCTTGGACGAAAAAACTGCCAAACGCATCGAAGAAGCCAACCTCAAAGCCATCAAGTGGCCCTCAGATGGCAAGTTCATCGGTGACTGGAAAGAAGGCGAAAAAATTGCTCAAAGTGGTCGCGGCCTGACTTGGAGCGATAAAGCCAATGACGTCAACGGCGGCAATTGCTACAACTGCCACAAGATTGACCAGAAAGAAATTTCTTACGGCACCATTGGCCCCAGCCTTTACAACTACGGCAAGATTCGTGGCGTGTCCAACCCCAACGATCCCGCCAGCAAGGCCATCGTCGAGTACACCTGGGGCAAGATCTGGAACGCCAAGGCCTACAACGCTTGCTCCAACATGCCTCGCGCAGGCCACACGGGCATCTTGAACGAAGCCCAAGTACGCCACATTGTGGGTCTGTTGCTAGACCCCAAGTCTCCTGTCAACCAGTAAGCTCTAAAAACCCGGCCTAGCCGGGTTTTTTAGCCGCATATATATCAGTGATTGCAAATATGAATCTCTCCAAACGCGAATTTATTCAAGTCATGGGCGCTGGCACAATGGCTGGCTTGAGCATGGGTACTTATGCTGAAGCCAGTGCGGCCACTGCTGCCAATGGTTTGTACGACATACCCAAGTTCGGTAATGTGTCTTTCCTGCACATGACCGATTGCCATGCCCAACTCAAGCCGATTTATTTCCGCGAGCCCAGCATCAACTTAGGCATAGGATCTATGCAGGGCAACCTGCCGCATTTGGTGGGTGAACATTTGCTGCAAGTTGCCAAGATCCGTCCGGGTACAGCTGAAGCCCATGCGCTTACTTTTCTTGACTATGAAAAAGCCGCCAAGCGCTACGGCAAAGTGGGTGGTTTTGCCCACTTGGCCACTTTGGTCAAGCGCATGAAGGCCAGCCGCCCTGGCGCTTTGTTGCTAGACGGTGGTGACACCTGGCAAGGCTCGGGCACCAGCTTGTGGACCAATGGCCAAGACATGGTCGACGCCTGCAAACTGTTGGGTGTGGACGTGATGACCGGTCACTGGGAATTCACCTTGGGCATGGAACGTGTCAAGGAAATCGTTGAAAAAGACTTTGCGGGCAAGGTCGATTTTGTGGCGCAAAACATCAAGACCAGTGACTTTGGCGACCCGGTGTTCAAGCCCTACGTGATTCGCGAGATCAATGGCGTGCCTTGCGCCATCATTGGTCAGGCGTTTCCCTACACCCCGATTGCCAACCCACGTTACATGGTGGCCGACTGGGAGTTCGGCATCCAGGACGAGAACATGCAAAAGATGGTGAACGAGGCCCGTGGCAAAGGTGCACAGGTGGTGGTGGTGCTCAGCCACAACGGCATGGATGTGGACCTGAAGATGGCCACGCGTGTCAGCGGCATCGACGCCATCATGGGCGGCCACACGCACGACGGCATGCCGGTCGCGTCCATCGTTTCGAACAAAGGCGGCAAGACCATCGTCACCAATGCGGGTTCGAACAGCAAGTTCCTGGGCGTGCTCGACTTCGATGTCAAAGACAAAAAAGTCAGCGACTTCCGATACAAGTTGCTGCCCGTTTTCTCGAACATGCTGCCCGCCGACAAAGAGATGGACGCGCTCATCACCAAAATCCGCGCACCTTACGAAGCCAAGCTGTCAGAAAAGCTGGCCGTGACCGACGGCTTGTTGTACCGCCGTGGCAACTTCAACGGCACGGGTGACCAGTTGCTGATCGACGCGCTGCTGGACGTGCAGGGCGCAGACATTGCGTTCTCCCCGGGCTTCCGCTGGGGCACCACGCTGCTGCCGGGCCAGGCCATCACGCGTGAGTGGCTGCTCGACATGACCGCCACCACTTATTCGTACGCCACGGTGACTGAGATGACGGGCGAGACCATCAAGACCGTGCTCGAAGACGTGGCCGACAACCTGTTCAACCCCGACCCTTATTACCAGCAAGGGGGCGACATGGTGCGCGTGGGAGGCCTGACTTACAGCTGCAACCCCGTGGCCAAGGCAGGCCAACGCATTGGCGATATGCGCCTAAAAGGCCAGCTCATCGATGCTGGCAAAAAGTACAAGGTGGCGGGCTGGGCCCCTGTGGCCGAAGAAGCCCGCAACCAAGGCAACAAACAGGTCTGGGATGTGGTCGAGACCTGGCTCAAAGCCCAAGGCGGTCGCATCAAGCCGCGCCAACTCAATACGCCCAAAATCATGGGCGCATTGCCCAACAAGGGTTACGCCGTTTGATGAGTGTGTTCAGCGCAACCAAGCGCTGCACCTATTGAGGGATCTCCATGAAAAGAAGACAACTGTTGTGGGCCAGCGCTGCCATCGGCGGCGCAGCCCTGTGGCCCGAGGCGCGTTTGCTCGCCCAGCAAGCGCAGGACTTCATCGAAGGCCCACCCGTGGCCGACATTCCGGCTCAAAAGCTGTCGCCACATGTGTGGATGATCTACTCGCCCGACGGATTTCCCACCCCTGAAAACCGGGGCATGATGGCCAACGTGATATTTGTGGTCACCACGGCCGGTGTGGTGGTGATCGATTCGGGTGCTTCTCTGCAAATTGGCCAGATGGCCATCCGAATGATTCGCAAAGTGACCGAAAAACCTGTGGTGGCCGTGTTCAACAGCCACTACCACGGTGACCATTGGCTGGGCAACCACGCCTTCGTCAAAACCTACGGCGACAAGCTGCCCATTTACGCACTGCCCAGCACCATCGAAAAACTCAAAGGTGCAGAAGGCAACTTGTGGCGCAGCCTGATGGAGCGCTGGACCAACCAGTCCACCTTGGGCACCCAGGTGGTGTTGCCTAACACGCCCGTGCAGCATGGCCAAGCGATTCAGATTGGCGATGTGACATTTCGCATGCACCACTACGGCACGGCGCATACGCCATCGGATCTGTGTGTCGAGGTGGTGCAAGACAAGGTGACGGCTGTGGGCGACATCGCCATGACCAACCGCATTGCCAACATGGACGAAGGCTCTTACCCCGGCACCTTCAAATATTACAAAAGCTTAGAGGCTGCTACAGGGCAGCAGCTCTGGGTGCCTGGCCACGGTCAAGCCCGCCCAGACTTACTCAAGACCTATGGCGAATTCATGGCGGGCATCTGGGAGCCTTGCCTCAAAGCAGTGGAAGACGGCAAGTCTGAAGCCGAGGCCAGAGCGGCCGTGATAAAAGACCCGCGAGTGGCCGCAAGGGCCAAGTCCATGCAGGGCTTTGACGGCAACATTGGCAAATATGTGAGCTTGGCCTATCTGGAAGCCGAGAAAGTCGCGTTCTAAAAGCAAAAAATACGCACCGTGTTGGACGTGTGCGGATTTAGGTTTACCAACGCAAGAGGCAAGCGCATCAAGCAACTCTATTTGTTTGCCGCATCGCCCGACTCAATAAAAGCACGGGTATCAAACCAACAAGCACCAAAGCCAAACTGGGCAGGGCAGCCTCTCCCAGTCTTTCATCTCTGGCCAGTTGAAAAGCCACCACAGCCAAGGTATCTGTATTGAATGGCCGTAGCACCAAGGTGGCAGGCAGCTCTTTCATGACATCGACAAACACCAACAAGGCTGCAGCAAAAATAGAGCGCTTAAGCAGGGGCGCGTGAACGCGGCTTAGCAAGGCCAAGCCCGTAACGCCCAGTGTTCGCGCTGAATCATCTAGGCTATGGGGAATTCGCGCATAGCCACTTTGAATCGATTGCAAAGCCACTGCGCAGAACCTGACCAAGTAAGCCCAAACGAGTCCCAGTATGGAAGCCGTTATCCAGAAACCCACATGAGTTTCTGGCCATTGCTTTTGGATCCAAGTGACGGGTAGTAGCAGGCCAACCACCACCACGGCGCCCGGAATGGCGTAGCCCAAGCCCACCAATTGAGAAACAAACCGTGCAAAGAAATCCGCTTTGTTGCGCAAACTAAAAGCTATGAGCAATGAAAAGCCAACAGCCAACAGGGCCGTGATGCCGCCTAAGCGCAGGCTGTTGTAAGACCATTCCAAAAATCGTTGCCATGGAATGATGGTGTCTGACATGAGCAAGGGTTTGAGCATGAGCATGATGGGCAAAACAAAACCCAAAAAGACCAGCAAGCCACACCAAGCGGCAATTAATAGCCCAGAAAGTTGGCTGAGTTCGGCGGGCTGTGCTTCACGAGAATTTGCAGAATTGGTGTTGCTTGATGTAAATCGCATGCGTGCTTGGGCTTGCTTTTCAAGCTGCAACAAAATAAGAACCACGACCAATAAAAGGGTGGCCAATTGCGCAGCTGCAATGCGGTTGTCCATGATGAGCCAAGCCTTGTACACACCCGCCGTGAAGGTTTGAATACCAAAATAACTGGAGACACCAAAGTCAGCCAAAGTCTCCATGAGCGCCAGTGCCACACCCGCCGCAACGGCAGGCCTGGCCAAGGGCAAGGCCACCTCAGAAATACGCCTGTAAAGTGGCGCGCCTAGCAACCTGGCAGCTTCCATCAGGTGCGATGCACGCTCACTCAATGCAGTTCGTGCCAACAAATACACATAGGGATAGAGCGTGAGCGAGAACACAAAAATGGCGCCACCTAAGCTTCTGATTTCGGGAAAGACGCGACCCTCTAATGCCCATGTCGATCGAATGAAAGTTTGAAGCAGACCACTGAATTGGAAAAAGTCTGTGTAGGCATATGCCACCACATAAGCGGGCATGGCCATGGGCAACAACAAAGCCCATTCAAAAAAAGTTTGACCTGGAAACTTAAACAATGTGACAGCTGCCGCTGTGCTTAAACCCAACACCGTGACGCCTACCGCAACGCCTGCACACAGCAGCAAACTTGTGAGCAAGTAATCGGGTAGAACGGTTTGAGCCAACTCATTTAAAACCTGAGCAGATGCAGCATTCCACTCAAGCCATGAACCGATCAATGCCAAGATAGGCAAACTGATTAAAAGGGCTGTGAAAATAAAAACAACCGAACGGATTCGGAAAGCGTGCATCAGTTAGAAATTTTGAATTGAAGATCGGGGAAGGGTATAGCTACAAAGCCGCTCACATCCTGCATTGTAGAAGCCCCTTTCATCTTCCAAACAGGGGGCTTTGATCAGTCCTTACAATTGCGGGCATGTTTCTCACAGTTTCAAATGTTGATGTTTGCTACCCCGGTAACGCCAAGCCCGCCATCAAGGGCGTGTCTTTGCAGTTGAAGGCAGGCCAAATCGGTGTCCTCATTGGCCCCTCAGGTTGCGGCAAAACCAGTTTGCTAAGAGCCATTGCGGGTTTGGAGCCAGTGGCTGCCGGCACGGTTCAGTTGTCCGATCGGGTGGTCAGTGAACCAGGTTTAACGGCACCGCCAGAGAAGCGCCGTATGGGCATGGTGTTTCAAGATTACGCACTTTTTCCGCACCTATCGGTGGCCGGCAACATCGCCTTTGGCCTGCATGGACAAAGCGCATCGAGCAAAACACAACGCATTGCAGAAGTGCTTCACTTGGTAGGCCTAGAGGCTGAGAAAGATCGATTCCCGCATGAACTCTCGGGCGGTCAGCAGCAGCGGGTGGCCTTGGCCAGAGCATTGGCCCCCAAACCCGAATTGCTGCTTTTGGACGAACCTTTCTCCAATCTTGATGTCGATCTGCGCGAGCGATTGGCTTTAGAAATTCGCAACATTTTGAAGGCCGCCAACGCCACGGCTTTGTTTGTCACGCACGATCAAATGGAGGCTTTTGCCATTGGTGACGTGATTGGCGTCATTCAAGAAGGCCACTTGCACCAGTGGGACGATGCGTACCACTTGTACCACCGGCCAGCGTCGCGGTTTGTGGCTGAGTTCATTGGTCATGGCGTCTTCATTCCTGGCGTTCGCTCACAAAGCCATGGGCACCTTCATGTGCAAACTGTTTTAGGTGACCTAACTGACCCCCATGAATCCGCTGATTCTGATGGGGAGGAGGCTAAACATTGCGATGTCTTGTTGCGCGCAGATGACATTGTTCACGACGATGAAGCCATGGTCAAAGCCGAGATTTTGAGAAAGTCGTTTCGAGGATCAGAGTTTTTGTACACCTTGCGATTGCGCACGGGCGAGACGGTCATGGCTCACGTACCCAGCCACCACGATCACACAATTGGAGAGTGGATTGGTATTCGCGCTGAAGTTGACCATGTGGTGACTTTTGAGCGACAAACCTAAAAATTCGCTTTAGGTACTTTTTTGTTTCCGCATGCAAATGCGAATCATTCTTGTTTGATGTAGAATCGCATCATTCAGAAGTCGAAACAAAAAATGAGTTACAAATTGTTCAAATACGCGGCCCTTTTAATTGCTGCTGCCAACTTGGTGCCTCATTTGGCCATTGCCCAGTCGGCCGACGGGGCCTTTATCAACATCTACTCGGCCCGTCATTACCCAACCGATGAAGCCCTGTATGCAGATTTCACCAAAAGCACGGGTATCAAGATCAACCGCATCGATTCAGATGACGCCGGCATTCTGACGCGATTGAAAGCCGAGGGTGCAGCCTCTCCCGCCGATGTCATCTTGTTGGTCGATGCGGCCAGGCTCTGGCGAGCCGAAGTAGAGGGCTTGTTTTTGCCTGTCAAATCCAAATTGCTTGAAGAAGCCATTCCCGACAACCTGCGAGCCAAGCGCGCCGACAATGGTGGTATTCCTTGGTTTGGCTTGTCTACTCGCGCCCGAGTGATTGTTTACGACAAGCTCAAACTTCAAAAGTCCGATATCGACACCTATGAAAAGTTGGCAGATCCCAAGTTAAAAGGCAAGCTGTGCATTCGTTCCGGCTCTCACCCTTACAACCTTAGCTTGTTTGGCGCTATGACTGAGCACATCGGTGCTCAGCAAACAGAAATTTGGCTGAAGGGCCTGGTGAATAACTTGGCCAGAAATCCGGCGGGTGGTGATACCGATCAAATTAAAGGTGTGGCCTCTGGCGAATGCAATGTGGCCGTTACCAACACCTATTACTTAGCGCGCCTCATGCGATCTTCCAACCCAGCTGAAAAAGCAATGGTCGAAAAACTTGGTGTTATGTTTCCCAATCAATCCAGTTGGGGAACCCACCTGAACATTGCAGGCGGCGCAGTGGCCAAAAATTCAAAAAATCAAACGAATGCGTTGAAGTTTTTGGAGTACTTGGCCAGTGCCTCAGCGCAGAATCATTTTGCCAATGGCAACAACGAATGGCCTGCTGCTAAGGGTGTGAGCTTTGACAATCCAGCACTGAAGGCCATGTCTGGCGGTGTCTTCAAAAGTGAAGTCTTGCCAGTCAGTGCAGTTGGCATGAATCAAATTAAGGTTCAGCAAATGCTAGACCGAGTGGGGTTTAAATAAAGTCAATTTTGAAAAACAAGTTCACGGCTATTTGGATTGCCAGAGTCGTTCCAAATGTCGTCTATTTTTCGAAGTTGTTCTGGATCAAAGTGATTGATGCTTTCCCAATAGCGACCAGATTCCACGAGATAACCTAGCTCTGTTTCTGCTGAAAGCGCTTGATTGATTTTTTGGTTATCAAACAAATGGTTTTGTTGAGTGATCATCTCCTGATGACAGGCTAGTTGCTGAATGTCTGCAAACTTTTTTCTTGGGAATGTCAGTCTTGATTCTGGCAATGAGGACAAGTTCACAATGGCGCAATTTTGCTTGTTTGCCATGGCCATCAATCGATTTGATTTGGCCTCCAATGACTGAAGCGTTAAGTCATCTCTCAATGGGTCGGCTGTTCCATGCCCATAAAAATGGCTAGTCTTACCCGCCTCAGCTGAATACACCATGTCGCAGCCAATATAGGCAATGATGTCTGGTTTTAAGGCGCCCAGTGCCCAATAGCCGGCCGTGAAAGACATCGTCCCTCCGGCGTAGATAAAACCACCAAATTGATTTTGGTGAGGCACAAACTCATTGGCAGTCACCCATTGCTGATGGGTGTTAAGGGGTAATTGTGGTCGCCGATCAATTGGAAAATCTTCTGGAAAAATAAGATGCGTCCACTGGGGTGTGACCTTCCAAGCATTATTGATGGCGATGCAACTTGTGAAAATGGAAAGGTCCCAGTGGCTTATTTCTGTGACATCTGGCGCGCTTCCAAATATCAAAACTATGTTCAATTGGCGCATTTCGTCACTTCCTTATTGGTTATTTTTTTGACTTTAGATCTTTGAATACATTCTTGTATCAAAGTCCTATGACATCCATTTGAATGAGGAAAATTTACCACACTTGGCCTCCAAGCTCGGAGTCAACGAAAGACAGGCGGTCACTTGTCGTCAAGGATGGCCGCTTAACTGCTTACCCAATAACGGACGCATGGCCAACACCCCTAAAAGAGGGCCTAAACCTAGCCATGGCAGAAGCGAGGACAACTGATATTGTTGAGCCAAGCTCGTAAAGAGTTCAATGCTCACAATCGAAAGTGCAAATCCAATGCAATTGGTCAAGGTGAGCACACTGCCTACTGCATGCTTGGGCGCATTGCTGGCTGTGAGTGTTGAAAACTGGGGCGAGTCTCCGGCTGCAGTGATGCCCCAAACAGCCAACCACAGTAAGAACCAAATGAGCGGTGCAGACATGAACCAAGGCGCTAGAAGGCAACACATTCCGCTCATGCTTAATTGAATTGTGGCAACGCGTGCACTGCCCCATCGTTTTGCAAGCCAACCGCCCCCTATGCACCCTACGGCCCCAATGCCAAGCACACCAAAAGCTGCAAAGGACAAGGCCTGACCATTGAGTTGAGTTGCCAGGATAAGTGGTACCAGCACCCAAAACGTATACAGCTCCCACATGTGGCCAAAGTAGCCCAGAACCGAGGCCCTCACACGCCAGTCAGTCCAGATGGTGGCCAATGCGTGCAATTCGAGTTTTTTGGTATTTGCCGAGTAATTCGGCGGTTCTGGTATGACCATAAAAAGAAGCAAGCCACCTGCTGCTGCCAAAAGGGCCACGCTGATCATGACCGTTGACCATGGAAGTTCAACAGACAAAGCGCGAATGCCATGCGCACTGGCAGACCCCAAGACAAGCGCGCCAACCAGCCAACCAAGCGCAACGCCCAAGCCTTTGGGAAACCACTGTGAGGCTATCTTCATGCCGACTGGATAGATGCCCGCCAAGAAAAAGCCAGTAGCCGCTCGCCATAACAAGAGTTCTGTAAAAGACGCTATGCGCATCATTGCGCCCAATGTGCACAGAGCGCCTGCTAAGGCACAGAACAAGAAAACTCGCCTGGCAGAAAATCGATCTGCAATGGCCAGCAAAGCAAAGACCAAGGTGCCCACAATAAAGCCCAATTGCAATGCAGAGGTGAGGCGGCCGACCGCAGAAGCTGGCCACCCCATTTGCTGTTGCAGGTCGGGCATGACTGCATTGACGGCAAACCACAAGGAAGTTCCCGCAAATTGCGCCAAAACAAGAGTGGGAAGAATACGTTTTGGCGCAGTGAGCATGTTTTATGAGTAGACTGTAACGAAGGCCATTGTGACTCAAGCACCAGCTAAGTTGAATTGATCAGACCCACTTCACACCTCATTTAAATCGCACATGTCTCAAAAAATCAAAATCAATGCTTTCGACATGAATTGTGTCGGACATATTCAACAAGGCCTCTGGACGCATCCGCGCGATCAATCGACGCGCTACCTTGATTTGAAATATTGGACAGATTACGCACAACGGCTTGAAGCAGGCTTGTTTGACGGCATCTTTTTTGCAGACGTGGTGGGTGTGTACGATGTGTTGGGCGGCAGTCCCAATGCCGCAGTGCAGGGCGCAGTTCAAGTTCCTGTGAACGATCCCATGATGCTCATTCCTGCCATGGCCAGTGTGACAGAACACTTGGGCTTTGGCGTGACAGCCAATCTCACTTATGAGTCGCCTTATTTATTTGCCAGGCGCATGTCTACGCTTGATCATTTAACAAAAGGGCGGATAGGTTGGAACATTGTGACGGGCTATTTAGACAGTGCCGCCAGAGCTGCTGGACTTTCAGGGCAAACAGCCCATGACGATCGCTACGACTTGGCCGATGAATACATGGCCTTGGTTTACCAACTTTGGGAAGGCAGTTGGGAAGAGGGTGCAGTATTGGCCAACCGCCAAAGCGGCGTGTATGCAGACGCCTCTAAAGTACACTTGGTGAAACACAAAGGCCCGCAATATCAGGTTCAGGCAATGCACTTGTCTGAGCCTTCTCCGCAGCGTACACCTTTGTTGTATCAAGCGGGCTCATCTGCACGAGGTTCAAGGTTTGCGGCCACCCATGCAGAATGCGTTTTCTTAAACGGGCAAAGCATGCCTGCTGTGAAAACCATCGTAGAC
>Ga0208363_1000215_pt1 | contig 15902 bp, 12 predicted proteins | sample LakMenEpi03May11_FD_150666 | JGI IMG/M metagenome (GOLD analysis project Ga0208363, IMG submission 150666) | Freshwater microbial communities from Lake Mendota, WI - 03MAY2011 deep hole epilimnion (SPAdes) | ecosystem: Environmental > Aquatic > Freshwater > Lake > Epilimnion/Euphotic zone ...
GACAAATAAAGTCTCTGTCGGCAAAAAAGCCATCGGCGCAGGTGAGCCTGTCTACATCATTGCTGAAATCGGAATCAACCACAACGGTGACATTGCAATAGCAAAGCAATTGATGGATGTCGCGGTTGAAACCGGCTGTGATGCTGTGAAGTTTCAAAAGCGAACTCCGGAAATTTGTGTGCCAGAAGAGCAGAAGAGCATCCCGCGTGAAACCCCGTGGGGCACGATGACCTATTTCGAATACAAGAAACGCATTGAATTTGAACAGCCTGAGTTTGAACAAATTGATGCATACGCAAAGAAGATTGGCATCGACTGGTTTGCTTCGCCATGGGACGTTCCTTCTGTTGATTTTCTTGAAAGCTTCAATGTCCCTTGTCAAAAGATTGCATCTGCATGTCTCACAGATTCTGAACTTCTCACCGCAATCAACAAGACCAAGACAACAACAATTCTGTCGACGGGAATGTCATCAATAGAGGAAATAGACAAGGCAGTTTCGCTGCTCAATAACGTCCCGCTTGCAATCGCACAAGCCACATCTACGTATCCAGCTGAAGCTTCTGAGTTGAATCTTCGTGCTCTTCAGACATTCGCTGAAAAATACAAAGTGCCTGTTGGGTACTCAGGGCACGAACGTGGTTTGCAGGTAACAATCGCAGCTGTTGCACTTGGCGCCACGTTTATCGAACGCCACATCACTCTTGACCGAAGCATGTGGGGCACCGACCACTCTGCAAGCCTCGAGCCAGAAGGACTAAAGAAATTGGTTCGTGACATTCGAATCGTCGAACTCGCATTGGGTGATGGTAAGAAGAAGGTTTACGACAGCGAAATTCCAATTCGAGCAAAGCTTCGTCGAGTTCTTTCGTAAAGAGGCATGCTTTCAAAATTTCGCCGCGTGCTTCGGGTCTTTCGAAGCACGCACATTTCCTTTCGCTTCCCAAAGCAGATTGACATCGTTCAAATCCATAATGATGGAATTGACATTCTTGCCCAATACGTGAATCGGTCTTCCATTTCGGTGGTTGATCCGTCCAAACTCAATTTTTGGATTCTCCTTAAATGCATATTTTTGGCGAAATTCCAAATGCAGGGATATGCAGTTGAAGTAATCAAGTCTCAGCGACCTCGTGTCGTCATCACGTTTATTGATAACGACACTAATTTTTTTCTTCTCAAACAACTTGCGCCATCACCAAGTTACATTGCTGTACAAAACGGCCTCCGGCATAACTATGCGTATGCGTATGGGGATGGTTTTGTCGATCGCCTTAGAAACGCAGGAGGAAAGAACCAACTTTCTGCAGATGTGATCTGCACATTTGGAAAGAGCTCGTCTGCATTGTTTGAGGACAATATTCGCGCAAGCACCCTCGTCGTTGGAAGTCTAAAAAATAATCTGGTTCAAGTCAGTACTCCGGACAATCTTGAGTACGACATCGTGTTCATGTCTCAACATGCGCCGTTTGACCTCACAAACCGAGAAGAAACTATCTACCTCAACCAATCATCTGTTTCGCTCCATGAATTTTATGAAATTGAAAGTACGGTCGCGAATTTTCTTGCGCAATACTGCAAAGAGCATTCACTCCGTTTCGCGGTTTCAGGAAAACGAGGTGTGGAAGATGTTTTTGAACATCAATTCTTTGCCGAAGCAATCGGAGAACTTCCGTACACGTTCTTGCCTCGAATCGATACGTACTCGAGCTACGCAAATGGATTCAACTCTCGCCTTGCGGTAGTTGTTGATAGCACCATGGGATACGAGTTGCTGTCTCGCGGAAGAAAAGTTGCGTTTTTTTCCGCTCGAATAATCGGAGAACCAAGGGCAGTTAGCAAAGACAGAGACACGTGCTTTGGCTACCCGAATCCTTATTCCGATAATGGAGTTTTTTGGACCAATAACCCAGACACCGATGAGTACTCAAGAATTCTCAATTCATTATTGGGAATGACGGATGCAGAATGGGCCGCTCAGATTCAGCCATACACTGATGACTTGATGGCTTATCGGCCGGGTAATACCGAATTCATTCAGATGCTTAAAGACAAAGGCATCCAGGTAACAAGCGAGGTAGTTCATCGTGCTTAGCGGCTCTTCCATACTGATCACTGGTGGTACAGGTTCATTTGGCCACACTTTTGTTCCAATGACCCTGCAGAAGTACAACCCACGCCGACTTGTCATTTTCTCGAGAGACGAAATGAAGCATTGGGAAATGGCCAAGGATTACGCCAACGATGAACGAGTTCGTTTCTTCGTAGGAGACGTGCGTGACAAAGACCGTTTGTCACGAGCCTTAAAAGGAATCGATTACGTCGTTCACGCTGCTGCCACCAAGATTGTCCCAACCGCCGAGTACAACCCGTTTGAGTGCGTAAAAACCAATGTGATTGGCGCGATGAACTTGATTGACGCATGTATTGATCAAGGAGTGAAGCGCGTCGTTGCGCTTTCGACCGACAAAGCCAGTAGCCCAATCAATTTGTATGGTGCAACGAAACTCACCTCCGACAAGTTATTTGTTGCCGGAAACTCATATGCAGGAAAAGACGACACTCGTTTTGCAGTAGTGCGGTACGGCAACGTCATGGGTTCACGTGGATCCATCATCCCGTTTCTTTTGTCGATAGCTGACAGCCCATCAGTGCCCATTACCGATGAGCGCATGACACGCTTCATGATCACGCTGGAACAAGGTGTTGAACTGGTCTGGAAAGCCTTTGACGATATGAGCGGCGGAGAGATCTACGTCAAAAAAATTCCTTCGATGAAAATCACCGATGTTGCGCACGCAGTTGTTCCTGGAGCAAAACACGACTTGGTGGGCATACGCCCAGGTGAGAAATTGCACGAACAGATGATCAGCCCAGACGATGCGCCACATACGTTCTCATACGGTGATTACTTCAAAATCCTTCCTGCCATCCATAACTGGAGTTCGGACGCTGGACGAATCGGAGATGGCGTGCCTGTAGGCGAAGGTTTCGACTATTCATCAGACAACAACCCTGAATGGATGTCCGTCGAAGAACTCCAGAAATGGATTGCAACAAATAAAGCGAAAATTGGTTCTTTTTAGCGACATGGTTATTCCCTACGCACGTCAATCAATAAGCGCTGAGGACATCAACGCGGTTGCGCAAGTTCTTCAATCTGACTATTTAACCCAAGGACCAGTCGTTCCTGCATTTGAAGATGCAGTGGCAAAGCTTGTTGGTGCAAAACATGCAGTTGCCGGAAACAGTGCTACATCAATGTTGCATGTTGCATGTCTTGCCCTAGGAGTAGCTGCTGGTGATCGAGTGTGGACCTCACCGAACTCGTTTGTTGCAAGTGCAAACTGTGCCCTGTACTGCGGTGCTGAAATTGATTTTGTCGATATTGATAGTGAAACCTTCAACATGAGCCCAGTTGCACTCGCAGTCAAGCTTGAACAGGCCAGTAAATCGAAGACGTTGCCAAAAGTAATCATTCCCGTTCATATGGGTGGACAATCTTGTGACATGCAAGCAATTGGTTCACTTGCAAGGCAATACGGCATCAAAGTAATTGAAGACGCATCCCATGCAATTGGTGGTTCGTACAACTCACAGAGAATTGGAAACTGTGCACATAGTGACATCACCATTTTCAGTTTTCACCCCGTAAAAATTATTACGTCCGGAGAGGGTGGCATGGCAACCACTCAAGACGAAAGTTTGGCGCACAAAATGCGGATGTTGCGTAGCCACGGAATTACCCGTAATGAATCTGAGTTTGAATTTGCCAATGACGGCCCCTGGTATTACGAACAGCAAGAACTTGGACTTAACTATCGATTGACCGATATTGCTGCCGCATTGGGTCTAAGCCAACTGCAACGAATTGATTCGTTTATACAGCAACGAAATTCAATCGCCGCTCGTTACAACGAAGCGTTCACATCAACGCAGGTAGTAGCTCCACACATTGATGCAAACTGCATCTCGGCGTTTCACCTGTACATCGCCCGATGCGACTTTGAAAATTTAAACATCACTCGGGTCCAGTTGTTCCAAAAAATGAAGGACCTGGGCATTCTGCTCAACCTTCACTACATCCCGATCTATCGCCAGCCATACTTTGCAAAGATGGGTTTTGATCCAAAAACATTCCCAAACGCAGAGCGCTATTACAAACAAGCTTTCAGCATCCCGATGTATGCAGACCTAACTGAAACCGATCAAACCACGGTGATTTCAAGCCTTTTGAATGCTCTTTCAACCCAATAGGGTTGAGGGCTAATGAATCGAATTGTGCTCGGTGGAGCCCAACTTGGTCTCCCGTATGGAATTTTGAACGGTGGAGAGACACTCAGCCGCGAAGCAGTTGCACGCATTCTTGACACTGCCGTCAGTCATGGAATTGATTCAATTGACACGGCAATTGCATACGGTCAGTCTGAAACAGTGATCGGAGAAACTGCACAAAATCGATTTAAGATCATCTCTAAATTGCCTCCGATTCCATCGGACATGGCAAATGTTTCTCAATGGGTGCGCAGGCAAATTGACGCGTCGCTCTCCCGTCTGAATTGCTCATCGTTGGAAGCCCTATTGCTACATCACCCCCAAGATTTGATCGGGCCTCACGGATCAGAACTATATGCCGCAATCAATTCTTTACTGTCCGAAAAGATCATTGAACGTTTCGGTGTTTCCATTTATGCACCAAATGAACTTGACGGCATTATTGGAAAATTCAATATTGATGTAGTGCAAGCACCTTTGAATGTTTTTGACCGCAGGATTATTGGAGTCACTGATCAACTATCGGCACTAAACATTGAAGTCCACGTCCGGTCGGTATTCCTGCAAGGTGTCCTCATTGCCAACCCAAAAGATCGACCTCAAAGATTTCAGCCATGGTCTGAACATTTCGCACGGTTTGATGAATGGGTGCACTCCACTGGAATGTCGGCAATGGCATGCTGTTTGGGTTTTGCCCTCCAACAACCAGGTGTTACAAAGTTGGTGATTGGAACAACAAGCAAAGAATCGCTCACTGAGATTATGACTTCTATTCCAAATATTCATTTGGAAGTGCCAGCAGACCTACAGTCGTCAAGTGAACAATTGATTGATCCACGAGTCTGGAGTGTTGCATGAAGATCGTTGCAATAGTTCAAGCACGACTCGGATCAGCGCGTTTACCAAACAAAGTCTTGGCTCCAATCGGCGATGTCCCACTTATCGAGTTTTTACTCGGCCGCTTATCGAAGACTCAGCGCATTACAGAAATTGTTTTGGCTACTTCAACAAGCCAAGTTAATGATCAACTTGCTGCTGTTGTTGAACATTTGGGATACCACGTTGTTCGTGGATCAGAAAATGATGTACTTCAACGGTACGTCGATGCTGCACTGGCAACAAAAGCGGACGTCGTAATCCGTATTACGGGTGATTGTCCATTTGTCGATCCGCAATTGATCGACGACATGCTTGAAGATTTTGTTGCCTCAAATGTTGACTACATGTCAAATACTGATCCACCCACTTTCCCAGACGGCTTTGACATTGAGATATTTAAGACAAGGGCACTTTTGCAATCTGCTGAGATTGCAACTTCGCCTTTTGAGCGCGAGCATGTCACCCCATGTCTTCGCACTAATTCGCTCTTTTCACAAAAAAACAAGGTGGCATCAGTCGATTCCTCCCATCTTCGGTTAACCGTGGATGAGCAGCGAGATTTAGACGTAGTTCGTGGCATCGCAGCCTTCTTTGCGCCTCGCACAGACTTTGCATTATCCGAAATTCTTGGTGTGATAACCACTAATCCACACCTCATTACTGGCAATCTTGATATTGAACGAAATGAAGGTGCAACGATGAAATCAGGTCAAAAACTTTGGAAGCGTGCACAACACGTGATCCCAGGCGGAAACATGTTGCTGTCGAAACGCCCTGATCAATTCTTGCCAGAGCATTGGCCTGCTTACTTTTCAAAAGCACACGGCTGCATGGTTTGGGATCTTGATGACAATGCACTAACCGATATGTCGATCATGGGCATTGGCACCAATTCTCTTGGTTACGGTCATCCCGAAGTTGATGCTGCGGTAGCAAAAACAGTTCGCGACGGCAATATGAGCACGCTCAATTGCCCAGAAGAGGTGTACTTAGCTGAGCGATTAGTAGCGATGCACCCATGGGCTGAAATGGCAAGATTTGCTCGCACGGGCGGAGAAGCAAACGCCATTGCAATTCGCATCGCTCGTGCGGCAACCGGAAAATCAAAAGTTGCAATCTGTGGATACCACGGATGGCACGACTGGTACTTAGCAGCAAATCTCGGCACAGAGAACACATTGGCTGGACATTTGCTACCAGGCCTTGAGCCAAATGGCGTACCCGAAAATCTTCGCGGTTCAGTCCTAACTTTTAACTACAACCGAATTGACGAACTTGAAGCGCTCATTTCCGCACATGAACTTGGCGCGATCATGATGGAAGTTTCACGAAACTTTGGCCCGGAAGATGATTTCTTGCAGAAGGTTCGCGACCTTGCTACCAAACACGGAATTGTGTTGATGTTTGACGAATGCACTTCTGGTTTCAGACAAACATTTGGTGGACTCCACAAAATGTTCGGCGTAGAGCCAGACATGGCAATGTTTGGTAAAGCATTGGGTAATGGATATGCAATTACCGCAGTTCTCGGTAAGCGATCCGTCATGGAAGCAGCGCAAAACACGTTCATCAGCAGCACGTTCTGGACGGAACGAATTGGGCCGACTGCTGCTCTCGCAACACTTGACGTAATGGAGCAAACAAAGTCGTGGGAAATCATCACCAAGATGGGCCAGTACATCACAGAGCAGTGGAATTCTGTTGCAAAATCGACTGGGATAGCAATTAAGACCAGCGGATTGCCGGCACTCACTTCGTTTTCGGTTGACTCAAAATTTGCCCTTGAATACAAGACGCTGATCACCCAGGAAATGTTGAAGAAGTCATACCTTGCTGGAACAAGCGTGTACGTAGCAACTGTTCACACAAAAGAAATCGTTGACCGTTTCTTTGCTGAACTTGAACCGGTCTTTGCATTAATCAAAGAATGTGAAGATGGGCGCGACGTCAAATCTTTGCTTGATGGTCCTACTTGTAGCTCGGGCTTCAAGCGGTTGAACTAGAGAGATTCTTTGGCCTCGTTCTTTATCGCTACAGCCGAATCAAAGTATTGGCCACTAGAAGGAACGCGGTTATTTGCAAACGGCTGGTTACTGCCCAACCCCGCAGGCCAAGGTGAAATCAGAAATCTATCGATTGCACCAAAATTAGAAGAGAAGCAGGAGTTATTCGATCTCACAAACAAGATTTACGAGTCAACACTTGATGAGATAACAATCGTCCTCAACGCTTATCACTCGACTTCGAAATCCAAAAAATACTGGGAAATTATTGTTGGTGTTTGGCTGCGAATGCTTATCGAAGCACTTGCAACACGAGCTCAAATAGTCCAATCAATTTTGAAAATTGACAGGGACACAAAAATTGTTGCTTCTCTAGATTTGTTGTCAAGTAACGCACCTCAAAGTCTCCAAGATTTTCAAGCAGATCTGAAGACAGTTTCTTGGAATGCCAGTGTTTATAACGATATTTTTGAAATTCTCAATGGAAAGCGCCAACAAAACACTTTCGCAAAAATCCCGCACGAGATAATTGCCCCGCCTGTTAGTAAAAGGTTTGGCCCTAGTTATCTTTCTTCGACATATTTACCTCGTCAAAAAGAATTCCAATTAGCAATCAAATTACGATCAATCCCACATCGAATTAAACAAGTCCATTTACCGATCACCAATAGTGATGAGAAGATTAGGGAACTCAAATTAGATATTTCCGTTAATGGTTCCGAGATCGCACGTGTTGTGAACTCGCTAGCGCTTCGATACATGCCGCATTCGTATCTTGAAGGATTCTCAGTTTTGTTGGATCGGATTTCGCGTGAATATCCGAAGAAGCCACCTCGTTCAATATTTACCGCAAACCGCCATCTATACGATGATGCGTTCAATATTTGGGTCGCTGAAATGACCGAGCACGGTTCAAAACTTGTTTTGGCGCAACATGGTGGCCATTTTGGCACTTCTCGGTTTCCGTCATTTGCTGAGCGTCATGAGCTTTCTGTGGCTGATAAGTATTTAACTTGGGGTTGGTCGTCCTCCCCCGTTTGCACCAAAGCTTTTGTTCTTACACAAGCAGGTGTTAAGCCGCGAAAAAAATCAATGGGCGCCAACCTTGTTGTGGTTACCGATCACGTTTGGTCGCATCCGCGCTCTTTTTTTCTAGATCTTGCTGAGTCCGGAAACTATCTGCCATTTATGTCCCAGATTGTTCAATCATTGGATGATTCAGTTAAAGCAAATACTGTGCTCCGTATCCACCATGGACATGACGAAACTGGGAGTCCTCAGGATATTTGGTGGAAAGTTCAGACCCCAAAGGTGAAGCAGGATGATGGCAAAGTCCCTTTTTCCACGTTGCTCCCAGACGCAAAACTGATTCTTACCAGCCACAACGGAACTACTTTTCCGGAAACCATTAGTGCCGGAATACCCACGATCATCGCATGGGACGAGTCTTTTGTTGCGTTGCGTCCAGAAACCGAACATGTATTTCTTTCATTAGAACAAGCGGGTGTTTTTCATCGCACGCCAGAATCTGCGGCATCATTTATCAATTCCATTTGGGATGATGTCGATGGTTGGTGGAGCTCACCAGCAACACTCGAAGCCCGTAAGCATTTCACCGACCAATACGCGCGAACAGTTTCAAACCCCATTCGGTTCTTGGCTAAAGCATTGCAATTTTGACCAACTAAATATCAGATAGGTTGACCGTCGTGTCAAAGGTATTGATCACTACTTCTTCATTCAGTTTGGGCAACTTTGCACAGGCAAAGGCTCTCCACGACGCTGGTATCTCTATTGAATTAAACCCACACGGGCGGAGGCTTAGCGAAGATGAGGTTGCGGACCTAGTCGCCAATGATGTGATTGCAATATTGGCCGGACTTGAACCGCTTACTGACCGTGTGTTGTCAAACGCAAAATCACTCCGCGTAATTGCTCGATGTGGCACAGGATTAGACAGCGTTGATTTGACCGCTGCTAGCCGACTCGGGATTGATGTTTTCAATACTCCTGATGCACCAACTCAGGCAGTAGCCGAACTCACGATTGCTCACATGTTGAATTCGTTACGACATATTTCAACTACCGATGCAAACATGCGATCTGGAAGTTGGACTCCAACCATGGGTTCGCTACTGGCAACAAAGACAATTGGGCTTATCGGTCTTGGCCGAATCGGCAATGCAGTTGCCAAACTTGCGCAGGCATTTGGGTCACGCGTTATCGCTTTTGATCCAGTAGTGAATTCGCATAGCTCTGTTGAATTGTTCTCGCTTGATGAAGTGCTACGCCAAGCCGACATCGTTTCCTTGCACGTACCAATTAATGATCAGACTCACCACATTCTGAATGCGCACAACATTTCACAAATGAAGCCTGGATCAATCATTGTGAATGTCTCACGCGGTGGTCTCATTGATGAGTCAGCCCTTGAGTCGGCGTTGAAATCTCGGCACTTGTCTGGTGCGGCACTTGACTGCTTCGAAGATGAGCCTTACACCGGCCCATTGCTGCAACTTCCCAATGTCCAGGTCACTGCACATATGGGTTCATACGCGCGTGAAACCCGCGACCTGATGGAAGTTGAGGCAAGCACCAATTTGGTCAATGGACTTCGAAAGCGCGGATTGATCTAACCAATAGACTGAGGGCATGATCGCCGCTCTGATGATCGGCCGTGCCGGCAGCACTGGTTTCCCAGGAAAGAACGTTTCCTTGGTTCTTGGTCGGCCACTGTGCGAATACCCACTGATGGCTGCATCGGGATCCTCAAACGTTGACCGCATTTTCATCTCAACAGACTCTGATCAAATTCGGAAAATTGGCGAAAAATACAACGCCACACATATTGAGAGACCTGCCCATTTGGCCACCAGTACCGCTCTGTCTGATGACGTATTTGTCCATGCATTTGGGGTCATTAAAGAGACTTTGGCCGCAGAGGGACAACAGCTCGACTTTTTGGTTTTATTGTTCGCTAACGCAGCAACCATTAAGACTGAGTTCATAGATCAGGGCATTGAAATGTTGCGCAACGATCCAAAAATGGATGGTGCGGCGACCACTTCCATCTACAACATGTACAGCCCACTTCGCGCGCGAAAAATGGGAGCAGATGGCTATCTCAAACCATTCGTCCCATTTGAAGCCATCGGAGATCCTTCAACGTTTAACACCAGTCGCGATTCTCAAGGCGATGTGTATTACACCGATGGTTCAACCATCGTGATTCGCCCTCGTTCACTCGAGAACATTTCAGATGGACTACTTCCCCACAAGTGGATGGGCCAACACATTGGCTCCATTCCAAACTGGGGCGGATGCGACGTTGACTATGAATGGCAAGTACCGATTGTCGAGTTTTGGCTTAAGGCGCACGGTTTTTCGGAAGGTTCGTAGTAGCGCTCTGCGCTAAAGGTTGAATATGAACGAACTCCGCATTGGTATCGCAGGTTATGGCGTAATCGGAAAGCGTCGTCGTGGATGCGTAGATGCAAACCCATTTATGACCACCGTTGCAGTGTGCGACAAGAAGTTTGCCGATGATGGAACTCTTGATGACGGCATTGCATACTCCCGTGAATACCAACAACTGTTCGATCATGAATTAGATGCCGTGCTTGTGTGTATGAGCAACGACATGGCCGCAGAAATAACTATTGCTGCCCTACAACGTGGACTGCATGTATTTTGCGAAAAACCGCCTGCTCGAAATATGGCCGAGCTTCTTGCAGTTGTCTCAGCTGAAAAATCACGACCTGAACTGAAGCTGATGTACGGGTTCAATCACCGGTACCACGATTCTGTTCAAGATGCCCTCAAGCTCATTCGTTCTGGTTCACTCGGCAACATCATCAACATGCGCGGTGTGTATGGCAAGTCGAAGCTCATCACATTTGATCAAGCCGACTGGCGGGCAAAACGCGAGATGGCTGGTGGCGGAGTGCTGCTTGATCAAGGCATCCACATGGTTGACCTCATGCGCCTGTTCGCAGGTGAATTTACCGATGTACACAGTTTTGTTTCCAATAATCATTGGAACTACGACGTTGAAGACAACGCATACGCAATCATGCGAACCGCCGATGGGGTTGTAGCGATGCTTAATTCATCCGCCACACAATGGCGTCACCAGTTTTCACTCGATATCAACTTGCAAAAAGGAAGCATCATTCTCCGAGGCATCTTGAGTGGGTCAAAGAGTTATGGATCTGAGACCATGACCACCGTGTTTGCCAACCCAGACAGAGACAACGGGGATCCAAAAGAGTCAACACAGGAATACAGTTTCGACCCATCATGGACAGCAGAGATTGATGCATTCGCTGATGTTGTGCGCAATAAACTGCCGATTGAGAGTGGAACATCTCACGATGCCCTCATGACTATGCAATTGGTGCACAAGATCTACTACGCCGATCCAAAATGGCGTGATACCTATTCAATTCCTAATCCCGACTTCACCATTTAACACTGGAGCAAATATGAGCGGTGTGCAAAACAAAAAGGTTCTCGTCACCGGAACGTCGAGAGGAATCGGGCTTGCAATTGCCAACGAGTTTCTCAACCAAGGTGCGCAAGTATTTGGTACAGCAACAACAGATTCTTCACCAACAGGGTTTTCTGGTTTTTGCGCCGCAGACTTCTCGAAGCGCGAGGGAATCCAGCAATGCGTGGATTTCGTCAATGACGTGCAACCAGACATCGTGATCAACAACGCGGGCATCAACTCCCCATCCTCATTCGAAAGTATTGATTCTGAAAGATTTCTGGAAATACAGCAGGTAAACGTTCTCGCACCTATGGAAATTTGCCGTGCAGCAATCCCACATATGGTCAAACAAAAATGGGGGCGGATTGTCAATATTTCATCGGTTTGGAGCAAGATCTCCAAGGAGCAACGAGCTCCGTACTCTGCCAGCAAGTTCGCACTCGACGGAATGACTTTGGCGCTTGCAATTGAGTACGCAAAGCACAATGTTCTAGCCAACTGTGTTGCTCCAGGCTTTGTGGATACCGACATGACCCGTGGAATTCTGGGTGACGAGGGAATCAACAAATTGATGCAAGTTGTGCCTATCGGCCGACTTGCTCAGCCTGCAGAAATAGCGACTTTTGTTGCGTGGCTTGCAAGCGAATCAAACACGTACATCACTGGTCAAAACATTGCAGTTGATGGTGGTTTCACCCGTGCCTGATTCAATCTCTATTCAGTCGCACCGGGGAACCTACGAGGCTCGCTTTACCCCCGATCTACTTGATGACCCCTCGGTGCTGCTTGAAGGAGAACCCCACTTCATCATTGATAGCAATATTGCTCGCCTCTATTCACAGCAGCTTCAGAGTGTTCTCAGTCATCCAAATGTGATTCTCGTAGATGCAACTGAGCAAAACAAAAGTCTTGAATCAGCATCTCAAATCATCACTACTTTGGTCGCACAAAAGACGCGCCGCAACCATCACCTGGTCGCCATCGGCGGTGGAATTATTCAAGATTTAGTCTGCTTCATTGCCAGCACACTTCTCCGTGGGGTTTCCTGGCAACTTGTTCCCACCACTCTCCTTGCGCAAGCAGATTCATGCATTGGGTCCAAGAGTTCTATCAACGTAGGTGACGCGAAAAATATTGTCGGCACCTTTTATCCTCCAACAAAGATTTATATTGATCAGAATTTCCTGCAAACATTGCACCAGAACGAAATCCACTCGGGAATCGGTGAAATTCTTAAAGTTCATGCAATTGACTCTGCAGAATCGTTCAATCGCGTCGCTTCCTCGCTCAGTGCAATGACGAAAGACTTAGATGCACTGCAGCCATTTATTTATTCTGCTCTCACCATCAAAAAGCGATACATAGAAGTCGATGAGTTTGATGAGGGTATTCGTAACATTTTCAACTTCGGACACAGCTTCGGTCACGCAATTGAAAGCGCAACTAATTTTGGAGTTCCACACGGAGTTGCAGTAACGATGGGCATGGACGTTGCTTGTCAGATTGCTGCTTCGCGCAACCTGCTGCCAATCGGTGAGTCAACCCGCATGCGAACTGCATTGAAATTGAATTACCAGACATTCGCCCATGTACCGATCCCCCTCGATGCCTCCATGAATGCACTGTTGAAAGACAAAAAGAACAGCTCTACCGAACTCGGATTGATTCTTCCTGTAGGCCAACAGGCGAATATTGAAAAAGTAATGGTTCCACCTAACGAAGAATTTGTGGATCAATTTCGACATGCATTGGGTGCAATTGCTCAATGACGAATTCTGTGCGTGTTGACGTAGTCGTTAACCAGTCGGATGTAGGTCTCGATGCAGATTTCACCATTCTTTGGGATGATTATTCGACTCGCAAAAATGTCATTTCACTTTCCGAATATGTTGAAGCGCATGCAGATCGACTACGTCTTCATTTTGCTGAATTCATAGACCAGGTTGCACAAACTCCGCTTAGTGGTGGCACGGTTTCTGAGCTTCTCCTCATTCGTGAAGACTTCAGTTATTGGTGGATGACACTTTTTGCTTCCACTAGATGGGACCCAACAAGCAACATCACCCATGCTCTTAAGTTGCTCGCATTCGCTGAAATCTGCGAACAAATTGCAGCAACCAACATTTCGGTCCGTCTAACCAACCATCAGGTATCTGCGGTTATCCATACCTATTGCAGGTCAAAGAACATTTCAACAACAGAAAAACCATTGTCTCGTAATCGCCCAAGCATCCGACTACTTCAATTGCGTTCAATCGCTGCTATTGGAAAGTTCGCCATTACGCATCGAAGCGTCAAAATGCTGAACGGCAACAGCGAAGTAAAAACGTTAATCGTTGATCACCTTGTGCGATTTAATGAATCGGCTATTGAAGACGGTCGATACGACTCGCAATACTGGAATGCACTTGACAAAGTTTTGCCGACACATACTTCGGGAATTAGTTGGGTTCACCACTACGTTCCTGGCCCTCGTTCAATTTCAACAACAGAGCAACTACTCTCAACCCTCAACACCACATCTGTAAGTAAACACGCGCAGTTCGAGTCTCGACTTACCGCATCTTGCGTGTTTCCAATACTGCGTGAATTACGCCAACTGCGGCGAGTAGCTCGTGCGTCACGAAAACACTCTTCATTTTTCATCGACACGTCTTCCGGTGTCGATTTCACTGCCCTATTTGCGGAGCAATGGAATGAGTCGCTCTGCGGAAGTACCGCTACTCGACATTTGATCATTCTCCGACAGCAAGAAGCTCTGCTCAAGTCGCTTCCTACCCAAAAAACCGGCCTGTTCTTATGTGAAAACCAACCATGGGAAGCGGCCTTCACGTATGCATGGAATAAACATGGTCACGACAAACTTGTGGCCGTTGTTCATGCACCTATTCGGTTTTGGGATTTCCGATATTTCACTCTCGCCCGCGCACTCCGTGAAAGTCCACAGAATCCAACCAATAAACCAATTCCGTCTGTAGTTGCTGTTAACAGCAAAATTTCACGGACATTCATGGAAAATGCACAAGCGCCATCGCGTCGCGTTTTTGATGTTGAGTCGTTGATGTTTGATTATCTCAATGCCACGAACTCTGTTCAAGTGACGCAGAAAGATGTTCTACTCGTTATTGGTGACTTCTTCCCACATCTCAACGACCGGCTTGTCAATTTGGTGCGAAATACTGAACATATTCGCAACACCAATTTGGAAATGGTTTTCAAGCCGCATCCAATGAATCCAAAACTGCCAGATTTTTCGGGACTTCCAAGTGTTCGAATTTCAACCACCGATTTAGGCGATCTGCTCCCTCGTACTCACACGGCCATTTCCTGTAACTCAAGCACGGCAGCACTTGAGTGCTTCATCTATGGAGTAAAGACCATTTCATACATTGATCCAGAAGCTTTGAATTCAAGCCCGTTGCGCGGAGTCTCGGGGGCTGTATTTGTTACATCCAGCGAACAACTAGATGTTGCACTGACTGAAACTCACTCTGGAAATCAACAGAGCCGTTCACTCTTGATTCTCGACTCGGCGACACCTCGTTGGAGAGAGCTTCTTGCTTAATCTGCGCTGAGTAGTCTTTTACACGTGAGTGGAGAATCTGAGCGATTGCTCATTCAGCCAAATGTTTTCGAAACGGAAACTGAAGCTTTTCAAGCTGCAAGCGCCCAACTTGAATATGCAATTTCAACCAGCTTCGCTGCGCGCAACACTTGCACTGTTGTATTAGCCGGAGGCAAATCTGTTCATTCAGTGATGCGCCTTGCGCTTCAAAGCGACATCAATTGGTCACGGGTACATCTTGTGCTTGCCGATGAACGTTGCGTACCGGTCGGACATGCAGACCGCAATGACTCTGCACTCACAGCACTCATCGAATCGGCTTCAACAGTTCATCGTCCTGTTGTACATGGCATCCCTGCAGAGCTTGGTCCACATCTCGGTGCAAAGAAATTTTCTGAACAGTTAGCCACAATTGGACAACCAGATATTGCGTTATTGGGAGTTGCCAACGACGGCCATATTGCAAGTTTGTTCCCAAATTCTCCAGCCTTATTGGCATCGGATGATGCTGTACCTGTTACTGATAGCGCAAAAGAGCCTCGGGAGCGCGTTTCCTGTTCTCTTCACTATCTCATGCGCGCCACATACCGAATTGCCCTACAAACAGGGCATAATAAGAGGGATATTTTCGTGCGACTCCAGCAGGGAGAGCGACTTCCGCTTGCATTATTTTCACCAACTCACTGGT
>Ga0208363_1000231_pt1 | contig 15366 bp, 13 predicted proteins | sample LakMenEpi03May11_FD_150666 | JGI IMG/M metagenome (GOLD analysis project Ga0208363, IMG submission 150666) | Freshwater microbial communities from Lake Mendota, WI - 03MAY2011 deep hole epilimnion (SPAdes) | ecosystem: Environmental > Aquatic > Freshwater > Lake > Epilimnion/Euphotic zone ...
TGTGCTGGCGCTCCGCATCCGTCAATGCCAATAAAGGCTGCGTCTTCGCCGCTCAACTCTGGCACCATCTGCGTAATGCGCTGTTGCAATGGGTGAGATTCGTGCAGATACGACTCATCATGCAACCAGTTGTTATGCACACATGTAGCAAGCATTCCCGAGTGCTTACCCGAACAGTTCATTTGTAGCTTTGTTTTTGCTCCACCACCACGCAATACATCTGCAGCAGCGTCATCATCGAGCGGATAATCCTTGGTGTTGCCCAAATCATCTTCGGTCAAACCGGCTGTGGCCAAAATTTCACGTGCTGCAGCAAGATGCATCGGAGATCCGTCGTGGCTTGCGCACACAAGCGCAAGTAACCGTGGTGGCAAGTTAAGTCCACTTGCCACCATTGCTGTCGCCTGAATTGGTTTGGTGGACGACCGGGGATACACGATGGTCTTTGGATCACCAAGAGCAAATTCAATGGAACCATCTCGTGCAAGACCAACTACTGCCCCGTAGTGCATCGACTCATCGTGGCCATTTCGGGTGCTGACACCCAATTGTACAAATGCCTTGTCAAGCGGCGATTGTTGGCTCATGCTTCGAGAGCGTCCATCAGCATCGACATAAACACATCGTGTCTTGCGCTTGTCACCACGAGCGCATTCGGTGTCTGATGCATAATCCCAAGGGCATCCATCACCACCATGCCTTCGGTTACTGGTGATTTCGTTTCGACCACCAGGTGCATATTGCGCACTTCGTCAGCGATGCTTGAGTTGATGGCGTATGCAATTGCAATTGGGTCTGGTAAGTCGAATCCGGCAAGATGGGTTTCGTTTTCGCAAAACTTTTCAAGAACCCGTTGAATGTCAACAGTAAAGGTTGCAAACGGTGTATCCATCGCCCGCAACATTGCTGATTCCGCTGGTGTAATCACTGCAAACTTGCGCGAGATATCCCACCCAACAAACTCGAGGTTCATTCCGGATAGCAAAACGACCTCTACTGCTTCTGGATCCACCCACATGTTGAACTCTGCCACTGGTGTGACATTGCCAATGTGGTCAGCAACGGCGCCCATCACTACACAGCGTTTGATTTTCTTTGCAATGCTCGGATCTTTTTGCAGCGCGAGCGCGATGTTTGTCAGGGGTCCAAGCGTCACGAGCTCAAGTACTCCGTCAAACTCGTGCGCCGACTTAATCAACTCGTCTATCGCGTTTCCAACGTTTGGCTGCCGACCCACAAGATCGAGTCCGATATCCCCCATGCCATCATTGCCGTGCACAAATTGAGCCGTGCGCAGTTCTCGCACAAGCGGCTTACCGGCGCCCACATAGACAGGCACGTTTGATTCGCACAATTCTCTTGTGTACAAGGCGTTTTGAACACCCATCTCCAGTGGCACATTGCCGGCAACCACACCAATTCCGACCACATCTATATCGCTATGCCGCAATGCAATGATCAAAGCGACTGCGTCATCACTTGCGGTATCTGTGTCGATAAAAAATTTTCTCTTCATACTTCTACCGTAACATTTGGCACCGTCACACTACGATCGCAATTATGCACTTGGGGTCGCGTATCACTCAAATTTTTGGTGTTGTAGCAATTGTTGCATCTGCCACGCTTCTCACTCCTGCACAGAGTCTGGTCGCAGACAACGAGCCTCCGATCCTCTATGTTTTTCCGTTCTCCAAAGTTGCAGTTAACTACCCACGCGATCACATTGACTACCCTGCCGTTGACGTAAATGGTTGCTACGCCCGCGTACTCGCACCAACCGCTGGCACCATTACAAAAACGCGCACAATTGACAAATGGACAAAAGAAACAGATGCACCGGGCACTCGCGGTGGCAAAACCATCACTCTTGTCGGAGACGACAACGTGCGCTATTACTTCGCGCACCTTGGCAAAGTAAAAGTTGCAACTGGTCAGCGAGTAAGTGCCGGCGACTGGATTGGCGTAATGGGCTCATCGGGCAATGCACGCGTCACCAGATGCCATACACACCTTGGGATTTCTCGTGTGTGCCCTTTGGCAGAGGTGTATTTGTTGCGGGGAGAGATTTGGCCGCAGAAATTCCTAAATGCGTGGCGTGCAGGACAACAACTCTCTCCAAGTAAGGCAATAAAGAGAATGATTAAGGAAGACCCGCTTGGTTGCACTCGCTCACGTGCCGACACCGAAGCTGCTCTTACCCAAAAAACTGGGTAGGTATTACAAAGAGTCGTTTTAAATTAATCCAAGCTCGCGAACTGCATCACGTTCTTCGATCAATTCAGCGACCGATGCGTCAATCCGTGCGCGACTAAATGCATCAATCTCAAGTCCTTGCACAATTTTGTATTCACCATTTTCACATACGCAAGGAAAAGACGACATCACGCCCTCCGGCACACCGTAACTGCCATCAGATGGCACCGACATAGAAACCCAGTCTCCGGCTGGCGTACCCAATACCCACGAACGCACATGATCTACTGCTGCGCTTGCCGCACTTGCCGCCGATGAAGATCCGCGTGCTTTGATCACTGCTGCACCTCGCTTGGCAACGGTCGGAATATATGTCTCTTCAAGCCATGCTTGATCATTAACGAGTTTCGCAGCGTTCTTGCCGTCAACTTCACAGTGAAACAGGTCTGGGTACTGAGTCGTTGAGTGGTTACCCCAGATAGTCATCTTTTTAATCGATGAAACTGGACGCCCAACACGTTGAGCGAGCTGGCTAATGGCACGGTTATGGTCAAGACGGGTCATGGCAGTGAACTGACGTGGATCAATGTTCTTGGCGTTGTGCAGCGCAATTGCAGCATTGGTATTGGCTGGGTTGCCAACAACCAATACCTTGATGTTCTTTTTGGCATTCGCGCTGATGGCCACGCCTTGTGGTTTAAAAATGCCTCCATTTGCCGACAGCAAATCACTGCGCTCCATACCTTCTTTGCGTGGCATCGCACCCACCAGTAGCGCAATATCGGTATCACCAAATGCCACGTTCGGGTCGTCTGTCATCACTACATCAACGAGGTTTGGAAACGCACAGTCATCCAATTCCATTTTGACTCCGCCAAGCGCACCGAGTGCTGGAGTTACTTCAAGCAATTGCAAAATCACTGGAGTGTCAGCGCCAAGCATCGCACCAGATGCAATACGAAACAGCAAGCTGTACCCAATTTGTCCGGCCGCTCCGGTGATGGTTACTCGTACTGGTGATTTAGCAGAAGATGTCATGACTTGAACACTACTTTCCAATTGCTTGCATGATGAGATCGGCATACACAGCCTGACCTGTTGGATTGAGGTGAATTTCGTCTCCATACAAATATTCTGGATGTGCTTTGGCAATTGTGTACCAGTCGAGGATCTTTACATTTCCATATATCTCTGGCATTGCCCTGATCAACTTGTTGTTACTACTTTGCCATTTTCTAGTTGGCACATAATTTGTCACGAACACAACCGTGTTCACCTCGGACAAGGGAACCATAATCTCGTCCAAGGTTTTCTGATCAACGTAATGATTTGTTCCGAGGTGAATAACCACAATTTCGCCTAGCCGATTAACCGACTTGAGGTAGTTGCAGATCTCGAGTGCCTGACGAAATGGTCTGCTCTTCAGCGCGTCCACGGTGATTCCGCGCTCTGTCAGCACATTGGCGGCTCCAAGCATCACCGAATCACCAATTGCAATGATCTCAATGACTTGACCATCGAGAGTTGTTGTAGAAGGCGAAGGCACAACGGTGTCTACAACACCGGTTGTACCAGGAACTGTAGTGATCGTCGAAACTGCGAGTGTTGTACTCGTCAACACATTGACCACACCGCTCTCTCCGTCGACAAGGCTCTGACCGATGTCATCCAGTTTGACTTGTGCAGTTGCAAGACTTACCAATGCGAAAATAGGTATAACTGCCGAAACGATGCCAATAGCAAATATGGTCTGTCGTTTCTCTCTGTCCGAATCGAGCCGTGAATGGCGAAACTTATTCCACGCTTCTCGAAGCCCCCCTGTGCGCACAGGCATCTCAATGAACCGATATGACGCCTCGGTGATAACAAGTGCGAGCGCAAACAGCAGAACAAACTCGATGCCGTTGAGACCCTGGCCAGCAAACTTTCTATAAAACTGAAAGATCGGCCAATGAAACAAGTACAGGCCGTATGACCGCTGCCCGATGTACACAAAAACTGGATTGCCAAGGACACGTGTTGCCAAAAATGTATGCGGGTGCACAGCGGCAGCGATGATTGCGATACTGGCAAGCCCAACGAGGAGGAATCCACCCTGAAATAACGGTGCATAACCACTCGTGCCACCATCGACACCACCTTCCACTACATCCTGGAAATTCCACAGCATTGCACCAAGCCCAAGTACGCCCAACCAACCAACCACCGACACAATGTGACGCTCCGATGTTGGATGATCGTTATGGAACATTGAAGGCTTCCACCAAAAAGCGAGAGCCGAACCGATTAGCAAACCACCCGATCGTCCAAGTGTTCCCAGAAACAAGAAATCAACTTTGGAGACAGAATGTCCGAAAAGTGCAATGTATTTATCTGGGGTTTCGAGCACGGTACCAGTTGCACCAGGCTCAAACGTTTTTGCAACATAGATCGCCACCGCAACGGATGCGGCAAAAAACAGAGACCCCAGCAACAACGGTCTGCGGCCAAATATCTTGAGCACTACAGCAATCAAAATCGGCCACACCAAATAAAACTGCTCTTCGACTGCCAGTGACCACAAATGTCGAAGCGGAACTAAACCAAATGCGCTGAAATACGAGGTACCAACCCAGATCTGAAACCAGTTGAAGCCATAGACAAATGCCGCAACGACATCTCCTCGCAAGTCCCCAAGAGTGTCGCGCTCGAATAATGCGCAATACGTGGTGACACCAATCAAGAGAGTCCATAATGCAGGCAACAGTCTTCGTGCGCGACGAATCCAAAATGCCCTGAAATTGATCTTCCCATTTTCGTGCGACTCGTTAATCAGCAGCATTGTGATCAAATAACCGCTGATCACAAAAAATACTTCGACGCCAAGAAAGCCGCCACTCAACCAACTCTTATTTGCGTGATACAAAATCACGGCGATTACGGCAACTGCGCGCAGACCGTCAAGGCCTGGGAGATACCTCAGTGATTGTTGGCGATTCATTTACTAAGAGCGTATTGTCCGAACGATCTCCGCCATCAACATTCCGGCTTCGGTGGGATTTAAACCAATCTGCACACCTGCCGCGCGTAACGCATCCATCTTTCCCTGCGCAGTGCCCTTACCACCAGACACGATGGCTCCAGCGTGGCCCATCTTTTTCCCAGCAGGAGCAGTTACGCCCGCGATGTAGGCACTCATCGGCTTCGTCACGTGATTGGTAATGAATTCTGCAGCCTCTTCTTCCGCTGAACCACCAATCTCACCAATCATGATGATTGCGTGTGTTTCCGGGTCTGCTTGAAACTGTGCAAGGCAGTCAACAAACGAAGTTCCAGGCACTGGGTCGCCGCCGATACCAACACATGTGCTGACACCAATCCCCTGCTGCTTCAGTTCGTATAGCGCTTGGTATGTGAGAGTTCCAGAACGAGAAACAATTCCAACGTTTGGTCCACTCGCACTTGGTAGTTGCGCAATTTCACCAGCGGTAATTCCAATATTGCATTTACCCGGACTAATGATTCCTGGACAGTTTGGGCCAAGCAACCGCGTGGCCGGATAATCACGTTGCAGCGTGGCATAAACACGAGCTTCGTCTTGTGCTGGCACACCTTCGGTGATGCAGACAACAAAACCAATTCCTGCGCGAGCTGCTTCAAGAATTGCTGCTGGTGCCGCTTTTGGTGGCACCGCAATAAACGATGCATTTGCACCTGTAGCCGCAACAGCATCTGCGACTGAATCAAAAACAGGAATTCCCTCTACGTCTTGTCCGGCTTTACCTGGAGTGACGCCACCAACGACTTGGGTTCCATACGCCTTGTTGCGCAAGCCGTGAAAGCGCCCTTGGCCACCCGTCAGTCCCTGCACAATGACTTTCGTATTTTGGTCTACAAAAATTGCCATGGTTCGTTCTCCTACTTGGCCATCTCGACAGCGGCACGAGCGGCTTCGAGCATGGTTGGTCGACTGGTGAGCTGTGATTCGGGAATTCCCGCATCAGCAAGAATTTTTCGGCCTTCTTCAGCATTTGTGCCGTCGAGACGAATAACAATTGGGGCTCGTAAGGCGACTCGCTTCACTGCTTCAACGATTCCCTTGGCAACTTCTTCACCACGTGTGATGCCTCCGAAAATGTTGATCAAAATACTCTTGACCTTTGGGTCCGAGTTGATCACTTCAAGCGCCGCAGTCATCAACTCGGCATTTGCGCCGCCTCCAATGTCAAGAAAGTTTGCAGCCGACCCGCCAACCTGATTGACCACATCGAGCGTGCTCATCGCCAGGCCTGCACCGTTAGCGATGATGCCAACTGTGCCATCTAAGCCGATGTATTGCAGATTCTTTTCACGTGCGAGTTGCTCGCGCGCATCCAACTCTTCGGTCGCTGCATATTCGGCCCACTCGGGATGCCTAAACGATGCGTTTACATCCAGCGACACTTTTGCATCAAGTGCATGAATTTCGCCAGTTGGTTTCAGAATCAATGGATTGATCTCCGCCAAGTCACAGTCGCCTTGAGTGAAGCAGTTGTATAACTTGACGAGCATGTCGGCCACGCCATCAAGTGCTTTGGTAGGAATCTTGGCATCAACACACGCACGATGTGCAATGGCGAGCGACAATCCATCAATTGGATTGATGTGCAACTTCACAATCGCGGTTGGATCTTTTGCGGCAACATCTTCAATCTCGACACCGCCTTGGGCGCTCAACATCAAAAGGTGCTGCTTTGCTGCGCGGTCAAGAGTGAAAGACGCGTAATACTCTTCGGCAATGTCTGACGCATGTTCAACCCACACCCGTTTAACAACATGGCCCTTGATGTCCATGCCCAAAATGTTTTTGGCGTGCAATCGCACCTCGGCTTCGTCGTTAGCCAATTTGATTCCGCCTGCTTTGCCGCGTCCACCAACTTGCACTTGTGCTTTCACCACAACTGGATACTTTGCGGTTACGGCAACTGCAACGGCCTCATCAACGGTTGTTGCTACTCCACCTGCAGATACTGGAATGTTGTACTTTGCAAAATACTGTTTGCCCTGATATTCAAAAAGATCCATTGCTCTGCTTTCGTTATTGTTCTCGAGCGTCGAGCGTTTGCTCAAGCCATGTTGCAATTTCTTTTAACGAAGTTCCTGGTCCGAATATTTCTCCGACACCCTGACTACGCAACTCACTCGCATCGGCGTCAGGAATCACTCCACCGCCAAAAACGAGTACGTCTCCAAGATCGCGCGACCGCAGTTCTTCCATCACTCGTGGAAACAACGTGAGATGGGCCCCCGACAACAACGACAGACCAACAGCATCCACATCTTCTTGTAGTGCCGTTTCAGCAATCTGTTCCGGCAACTGGTGCAAACCCGTGTAGATCACTTCAAAGCCATGATCACGAAGGGCGCGCGTGATCGTCTTGGCGCCACGATCATGGCCATCCAGGCCTGGTTTGGCCACAACAACTCGGTAAGGACGTTTCACGACTACAGAACCTTACGCCCTCGGCAGTGACCTATTCCAACTCACAAAACGGTCGACTTCCCGTCTCCATCGGCCACACTAGAAGCATGGAAATACGCCTTCGTTCTCCACTCGCTCGCGCGGTTCTCCCAATTGCGGGAGGGATCCTCTTTTTTGTGGTTCTCTTTGGGGTCACGTGGCTAATGGCGACATTTGCCACAGATCGCAGCGAACGCCAGGTTATTCAAGGAGCCCGAACATTCGTGGTGGGTCAGGTCACCGACGTCGCCAAATCGATCGCCGAGAATGGCCCGATCCTTTACCCTGACTTGCGTGACGTCAACGGCAAGCGATCGATCGTCATCGAGCACAACGGCACCGACCCGCTCAAAGGCTGGCAGGTTTACTACGCATACCCAGCCGACAAAAGTTCTGAATGCTTAGTCGCGCAAGTCAAACAAACGCATACCTTCACCGACTGCGATGGTCGGACACTTCAAGTTGATCAATTGCAAAAACCAAACGATGTAACTCCAATCGTCGAAGGTAAGACCACTCTGCTCATCGACATGCAGGGTTAAAAATGCGCGTGTAAGTTTTTCTTAATTTGATTTTTTGAGTGGAGCCCACGCCAGTGACAGGTGTTTGGTTCCCACCAATCGAAAACGAATTGTTGCTTCCGCTTTTTCTCCTGAGCCACGAATCTCAATAATCACACCTTCGCCAAATGTTGGATGCTCTATGTCATCACCAATTCGAAACCCATGATTGGCGTCTTGTTGTTGCGCGGTTGATGCCGGAGCAACATTGGTGTTGTTGCGATTGAGGCGCTGCTGGGGTGCATAGCCACGATCGGCGTGCGAACGAAAGCTGTACCTCTCGGAGTCTGCGCCCGAGTCGACACTGCCTTCGCGTTGAATCAACTCATCAGGAATCTCACTCAAAAATCTGGATGGTGGGTTGTATTGAGTTGACCCATACAGGCTTCTGCTCCATGCATGACTCAACACGAGTTGCTCTTTCGCGCGCGTGATGCCTACATATGCCAGGCGCCGTTCTTCTTCCAATTCGACTGGGTCATTGAGCGCTCGGTTGTGAGGGAAAATTCCTTCTTCCACACCCACGATGAATACCACCGGAAATTCGAGACCTTTGGCAGAGTGCAACGTCATCAATGTGACGTGGTTATCCGAATCGAGTTGGTCGGTGTCGGCAACTAGTGCGACTTGCTCAAGAAATTCGTCAACTTGGGTAAATTCTGCGGCGACACCAATCAATTCGTTGATGTTCTCTTCGCGCCCAGCCGACTCAACAGTATTTTCGGCCTTCAACTCACTCATGTACCCACCAGCATTTAGTGCGTGGCGCAACACTGCACTTGGGCCATCTGCTAGCAGTGCTTGGCACTCATCAATCAGTTGATTGAACGCGCTGATACCTCGCAGTGCCGCAGCACCCACGCCGGCATCGGCTGCCTTGCGCAGCGCCAGGGCAAACGAAATACCACACTCATTGGCATACACATCAAGTTTGCCAATAGTTGTGTCGCCAATGCCTCGTTTTGGCACATTCAAAATTCGCTTGAGGCTTACTTCGTCGAGCGTGTTGTACGACAGTCGCAAATATGCAAGCGCATCTTTCACTTCGCGACGATCGTAAAACTTGGTGCCACCAATAACTTTGTAGGTCACTCCGCGATGAATGAGCGACTCTTCTAGTACGCGACTTTGCGCATTTGTACGATAAAAGATTGCAAAATCGCTCCACGGTCGATGCTCAGAGTCATGGACTTCTTTCAGCCGATTGACAACCCAGTTGGCCTCTCCAAACTCGTCATCGGCAAAATAGCGAGTAACTTTTTCGCCTTTGCCCAAGTCGGTCCACAAATCTTTGGGTTTACGATCGATGTTGTTGGTGATGACTGCATTTGCAGCATCCAGAATCGTTTGTGTGCTGCGATAGTTCTGCGCCAAAACCACTGTTGTGACTTCGGGAAACGCATTTTCAAATTGCATGATGTTGCGGAAGTCGGCACCGCGAAAGCGATACACGCTCTGGTCTGTGTCGCCCACCACACACACGTTGTGATGCAATGCACCGAGCAGTAGCACGATCTCGTTTTGCGCCATGTTGGTATCTTGATATTCGTCAATCAAAATATGCTTAAAACGCTCTTGGTATGTTCGCAATACATCGGGGTGTTGGCGAAACAGTCGCACCGTATTGGTCAGCAAGTCATCAAAGTCCATTGCACCGGCGCGCTCTAAACGCTTCTGGTATTCGCGATATACGTCGACATACTTCGCATCAATTGAGTTATCAACCAACGAAGCCGCATCGTGCGGAATGACTAACTCGTTTTTCCACAGACTGATGCGTGCTTGCACACCACGCGGCGTAAAACGCTTTGGGTCAAGCCCCAAGTCGCGAATGCAATACCCCACCAAGCGAGTTGAATCGCTTTGGTCATAGATAGAAAAAGTCTTTGGATAACCGATTTGCTCTGCTTGCGCGCGCAAGATACGCACACATGCAGCGTGAAATGTGCTCACCCACATTTGGCGTGCCACTGGCCCGACAATTGCTGCTACTCGCTCGCGCATTTCTTGCGACGCTTTGTTGGTAAACGTGATTGCCAAGATATGCATCGGGTGCGTACCCGTTGCAATGAGATGCCCAATTCGTTGTGTCAGTACGCGAGTTTTACCCGAGCCAGCACCGGCCACGACAAGTAGCGGGCCGCTTGGGTGCAGCACAGCATCGCGCTGATCCGGGTTGAGCCCGTCCAGATCAATTGAGTTTGGGGGTTGAGAGTTGGTCACTAATTACGAGCGTTGCACAATACGTACCGGCAACTTGCGTGGGCCACGCACTTGGCCAAGGCTCCACGTCACTGCATCAGCATTTGCTAGGTCAAACTTGGGAAACCGTGCGATAAAGACTTCGACGGCAACTCGCAACTCAAGTCGGGCCAAGTTCGATCCCAAACAACGATGAATGCCAAGCCCAAAAGCAAGGTGGCGATTCTCTTCACGATCAATCACTACTTCGTCGGCCCGATCAAATACTTGAGGATCACGATTGGCCGCAGGAAATGGCAGCAAGACAGAGTCGCCTTGCTTGACAGGGCAACCGCCGATAGTGGCATCTTGACTCACAATGCGCGCCATCGTTACAGGTGCATACGCACGCAACAACTCTTCAATTGCGGTTGGAAGAAGTTCTGGTTCATTGACCATGCGTGCCAAGTCAGATGGATGCTGAGCGAGGTGCCAGATGGAAGAACCAATGGCGCTCCATGTTGTGTCGATGCCTGCAACCATCAACAAGATGATGGTTCCAACAACATGCTCTGGTGACAACGGCTGATCATAAATTCTTGCATTCAACAAAAAGCCAATGAGATCATCTTTTGGGTTCTCAATATGGTCGCGCACATGCTTTGCCAAATATGCGTCAAGCTGTTCAAAACTTTGCTGACGCTCACCAAATGGTGCTCCAACACCTTCGAGCACCAAGTGCACGGTGTCGCGGAAGTAGTCACTGTCCTCTACTGGGAGACCAAGCATGCGGGCAATCACATACACAGGAATGTTTTGTGCGTATTGAGTGGCGGCATCAACAGTTGGGACATCGCCCATGTTGTCGATCAATTCGTTGCAGAGACGGCGAATCTCTGGCTCCCATTCGTTGATCACTTGCGGGCTGAATGCAGGTAGTAACAGACGCCTCGCATCCGCATGAAATGGAGGATCAGAAGTAATCGGTGGTGCTGCACCGATTGGTGCCATAGAAATCCATTCGTCCCTCGGTGGCTTGTTTGAAAGAACTGCGCCTTCGGATGAAAAATGATCGGTGTCACGTGCAATTGCCGAAACATCGGCGTGAGTTACGGGCAACCACGCTCCGCCATAGCGGTCGGTGTGCGCAACCGGGCAAGTTTCGCGCAACTCGTCCCAAATCTCGTGAGCATTGGCGTTGTATGCGGGGTCGGCATGGTCAAAATCTGTAGTCCAACTTGTTGCAGGTTTCACTTCGTACATGCCACAACTTTACTTGGGGGTGCGCCATACTTTCGTGTCGTGGCTTCGTTATATATATTGCTCCCGCCTTCAGAAGGCAAGGCTGAAGGAGGGGTGGTAAATAAGCCTTGGCGCGAATCTTCTGGCCCATGCGGAAAATCCTTAACTACGCAAAGAAAGGCACTCGTCGATCGGCTCCACACGCTGAAAGGCGGCGATGCAACATTGCTCGGGGTAAAGGGCAAACACCTCGACCGAGCGCGTGTAGCCAACTCTTCACTCCGTGGCTCTCCATCACTACCCGCCTTCGAGCGCTACACCGGTGTGGTTTGGGATCATCTCGATATTGCAACTCTTACTAAAGCGCAACGTGATCGTGCGCTCAGCAGCATCATCGTGATCTCTGGCCTCTTGGGTGCGGTTGGCGCTAACGAACCTGTTCCCGACTATCGACTCAAGATGGGGGCCAGACTTGCACCTTTCGGACTGCTTTCACGCTGGTGGCACGATGATCTCTCAGCAATGTTGAACAAGAAATTCAAAGGAGCTGTGGTCATTGACCTACTGCCCCAAGAACATCGGGCTGCATTTACTCTCGACACCGACATTGTGGCCAAACATATCGTGGTGTCGATCAACGAAAAATCGGGAAAAGCCGGCGGTCACGACGCCAAAGCCGCCAAGGGCAAGCTCGCTCGTCACCTCGTGCAAACCTGCACATCAGCAGCCCAAGCAAACAAATCGTTGCAGAGTTTTCGCGATCCCCGCTTTGTGATCCGCGCATTGTAATTACGAGTGGTTTGGCTTGAGTTTTTGTTGTAAAAACTCGAGTACTCGTAGCACGCCAGATTGTTGAACCTGCTCGGTCAGTACCGAGTGATCACTCTTCGAGGAAGACTCAAACTCGACGGCAATAAATGCGTCACCAAGTAATTTTTGCAACGAAGTAAACCTGGTGCCGACAAGTTTGTCGCCAGTAAAGCGCAAGCCAAGCACCTGACACCCAGCTTCTGCCCGTTGCTTGATCAAGATCTCATCATCCAGACTCAGACCCAAGTCGGCACTTCGAGCCGCACCCATTGCAAATGGCAGAGAAGGTTGTGACAACACAGGAGCGACCATGATGTCGTCGACCATCATCCCAAGGGCAAAGCCACCGCTGAAACACATGCCAATCGCACCAACACCGATACCACCTAGTTCGTTATGCATCTGCTTTGCCAATGCACGCAACCAGTTGATTACAGGAGATTTCTGTCGCATCGCCAAAGTGGTGAACTCGCGCGAGATACAAACCTTGCTCATTGATTTGGCCATGTACTGACCACTCGGCTCTCGACCGACTTCGCCAACCAAGAGTGGCATGATGACGGTAAATCCCGCATCAACAACTCGCTCGGCAAATGCAAGCACGCTCGGTGTGATGCCGGGTATTTCGTGAACGATCACGACACCAGGACCTGTGCCTTTACGGTACGTGGCATGCGTAATCCCGGCCGATGTAAATGAACTGCCCTGCCAACCTGTTGGAGGTACTGGAATTGTCTTCATCTAATTACTTCGGCCTCACAACACCGACGACTCTTGACCAAGAAACGGCGGAAATCTTTACAACATCACCCGTGCGTGGTGCATGTACATATTGACCGTTGCCCAAGTACATACCAACGTGGTGAATTGGATAGCCCGAAAAAATTAAATCACCAGGTTGAACGGCTGCAGTTGGAATACGCGTGAGTCCAGAGTATTGCGTTCGCGATGTGCGGGGAATACCCAAGCCCGCAACTCCCCATGCCCACGAAGTTAAACCCGAGCAGTCGAAGGCACTGCCTGGAGACTTTGCACCAAATCGGTAGCGCACACCTAATTGTGAAAGTGCGGCCTTAATTGCAACACCAGCCCGAGACGATGGAGCTGCGACGTTTGCATATTTTGATCCGGCAAATTTTGCTGCCTGTGATTTTGCATCATTGAGAGCTGCTTCCTCACGGCGCTGTCGTTCTGACCGCAACAAGGAACCAAGTTCTCGCTCTGCCGCTGCTTGACGAGCCATGTAATCGGATGCAAGGGCTTCAGCGGCGCTCAAACGTGCAGCCGCATAGTCGGCCAGATCGCTGGCCTTTTTTTGCTGCTTCTGCAGTTTCTTCTTCTCTTTCGTGAGGTCATCAATCAAACCCTGCAAAGCGTCGGTGTTGCCCGCACCAGTATTCAATGCAACAGAAGTGAGGTATTTCTTGCGCACCATGTCGCTCAGAGAGCTTGTTGAGCTCAAGATGCTGGACAAACCATTGGACATTCCACCGCGCATGAAGGACTTCAGTGCCACTGCCTGCAAGTCATTTTGCATCGCTGCAAGTTTTGATTCGAGTTCTGTGATGTTTGCAATTGTCGCATCGATTTCAATCTGTAAATCCTCTTGCTGGTTCACCGCCCCGGCATAGGTTTCATCAAGTGCATCAATCTGATAGCCAATCCTGTCCAACTCGGCGATGATCTGGTTGACCCGTTGCTGCTGATCCCCTGATGACCCAGTTGCGGGTCGCAAACCAAGCGCGTCTGCAGGCACGACGAGATTTCCCACAACCACCGAGGTGGTGAGGATGATGGCGGCCAACTGAGGCACACACCGGCGTACACGCCCATTGGCGTTACGAATCATGATGCAGCAAGTCTAACGAATTTTAAGGGTTTATTCCCACTCAATCGTGCCCGGTGGTTTAGATGTCACATCATAAACAACGCGGTTAATTCCCTTTACTTCATTGATAATTCGTGATGACATTTTTTCTAATAAGTCATACGGAAGTCTTGCCCAATCTGCAGTCATCGCATCATCGCTTGTTACGGCGCGAATAATTATTGGTCGGCCATACGTTCGTTCGTCACCCATCACTCCAACCGAACGAATGTCGGCGAGCACTGCAAACGCTTGCCAAATTTCACGTTCAAGTCCAGCTAAGCGCACTTCTTCTCGAACAATGAAATCAGCTTCTTGCAAAATTGCGACTTTGTCTGGTGTTACTTCTCCAATGATGCGCACGCCAAGACCTGGTCCAGGAAATGGTTGACGCCACACAATCTCATCGGGTAAACCAAGCTCGGTTCCCACTTTGCGAACCTCATCTTTAAACAACGTACGCAGTGGTTCACACAACTTCAGAGTCATGTCGTCGGGCAAGCCGCCAACATTGTGATGACTCTTAATCACGCTTGCAGTTCCGTCAACACCGCCGCTCTCAATCACATCTGGATACAGCGTTCCTTGCACTAAAAACTTTGCATCAGTCAGCCCACCCGTGTGCTCCTCAAAAATACGCACAAAAAGTTCGCCAATCGCTTTGCGTTTTGCTTCGGGCTCGGTGATGCCCTTCAACTTTTCAAAAAATCGAGCGCCGGCATCAACATGAATCAATTCAATGCCCATATGCCGATGAAACGTCTCGACAACTTGCTCGCTTTCATTCTTGCGCATCAAGCCGATGTCTACATATATGCATGTCAGTTGCTTGCCAACTGCCTTGTGCACCAGCGCAGCGGCAACTGCAGAGTCAACACCACCCGACAATCCGCAGATCACTCGCTCATTGCCAACTTGTGCACGAATTGCGGCAACTTGGTCAACGACAATTGACGACATGGTCCAGTCGCGTTTTGCCCCAACGAGGTGATGCAAGAACTGCTCAATAATCGACTGACCGTGTTCGGTGTGCG
>Ga0208363_1000233_pt1 | contig 15295 bp, 12 predicted proteins | sample LakMenEpi03May11_FD_150666 | JGI IMG/M metagenome (GOLD analysis project Ga0208363, IMG submission 150666) | Freshwater microbial communities from Lake Mendota, WI - 03MAY2011 deep hole epilimnion (SPAdes) | ecosystem: Environmental > Aquatic > Freshwater > Lake > Epilimnion/Euphotic zone ...
CCCCCCGGTTTCTTTATTTCTCCCTTCCTCATACAGGGTCAGCGTACGGGCCATCGCATTTACTCCGTGTTATTGGGGTGCATATACTATCAGAAGATAATGGATATATAAACTATATTTGATATAGCAACAACTAATGGGTGCCATGCTGGCATAAAATTTATTTAAGTAAAGACAACCGAATTTGAGGGGGTCTTTACCAGATGTAAGGTTAGTTGTGTTATTTTTTTCTATAACTATATTATAATTTTTAATTTTTAATTAGACAAATTAAAATTGTCTTGTTTTTCACATTTAAATTAATAAATTAGTTAAATTCTGTTTAGTGATTTTAACAAAAGATGAGACCGGACCATGCTGGGGTCGGCATATAAAAATTGAAAATTTCTTAGCTTGGAAGTTATATCCTTAATAGCCCCAATATTTTCCATTCGAGACCGAGTAACAGAGCCCCACTCGTCCCCGCTAAAAAGATTAGATAATGCCTTAAAATTAGTTTTCTCGCCACAAATTTTGTCGGCATACCTCATTAGTAACTCATTGACCTCGGGCATCCCCCTATAAGTTTTGTACTGATGTATTAACGCAGGATTTATTAACAAGCCATCAGGATCGCCGACTAGGGCCTTTTTATGCCTAATAATGTCTAAATTTAAAGAGTCTATATATAAATTGGAATGAATTATGAACTCCCCTCCTTGATTAATTAATTTATTAGCTCGGACCGTAGATGTATTTAAAATTTCCAAACCCTCCGAATAAGAGCAATAAGTCGGCTGATAGGCCTCAAAGGGGGCATGTCAGTTTTCTGCTAGATGATTCATAACACGAAAAACTTTTTTTATAGGGACCATTTGATTTGTTGAATTTTGATTAAGCCAAGCTCTAATAAACTCGTCATAGTCTTCAATTACTGGGTCTAACCAGTGATGTCCAAAGATACCATACACAAAATCCCAGTAAGCGTCGTTGCGTACGTCTACTGCTTCCCCAAATTCTAAGGTACTCTTGAAATCATAGCACCTAATGTTTTCATAAAACCTGACATCCACCTTATCTAAAGCAGTTACCAGGCTAAAATTTCCTAGCATGAAGTCAAAATTGTCGTACCCATAAATAAAAGACAGGTCTAACCACAAAAAACTGGAAATTTTTTAGTTTATATTACTTATGTCTCTAAGGTCTCAAATGCTTTAGCTTGATAGCTAAAATTATAAAATTAAAATTAGTTAAATTCCTTTCGTACTAATAACTAAATTTTAATTTTTAGATAGAAACCAATCTGACTCACGTCGATCTTAACTCAAATCATGTAAGAAATTTAGGACGAACAGTCCTTTTAGTTTTTAAGGCTGCTTAAAAATTTGTCTTAATTCAACATCGAGGTCATAAATTTATACTTAAATTAGAGCTTCTAGTATAAGTTGTGCTGTTATCCCTAAAGTACTTTTATTTAGCTTTTTAGGGTCTTTTCTTTAAGATCAAATATTTTTATCAAAATAAAAGATTATCCCAAACAAAATTATTAAAGTTTTAGGGTCTTCTCGTCTAAAAATAAAATTTTTGTTTTTTCACAAAAAAATCAATTTTTTTGTTTTTAGAATTACATTAAAGAAAGTTTGGCTTTTCATTCTAGTTGACAATTAATCAACTATTTATTATGCTACCTTAGCACTTACGCGGCCATTTACAATTTAAGCATTGGGCAAGCTTTGCAACTATAGTTGTGATGTTTTTAATAAACAGTCTTTCCAAAAATAAAATAAACTTCTAAAAGTTTTTTATTAAACTCGTAAATGGATATTTATGGTTTAAAGTTTAACGTTTAATACTCATATTTTCATTTTAAAAATTTTATTATTCTGATATAAACTGAGATAAATTTAATAATTTAGATTTGCAATATAACTTATTAGATAATATTAGGCTTAAGTTTCTAAATAAATTAGGATTTATAGTTAAATTTTAAGCTTTCCCTAAAATTTTAATTGTGAACTAAATAATCTTATTCAACTTATATAAAGCTATAAAATAGGTTGTAACTTAATTTTGCGACATTAAGAATTCTTACTTCTAAACAAGTTATCGAGAATTTAACGTGTGAGCTAAGATTGAAAACTCATGATGCTAAAGGCAATAGACGGTACTATTTAAATTTTAAATAATTAATTAGGCCCTTAAAGATGTTTACTAAATTTAATTGTATAAATAATTAAATCTAACTGAATTTACTTCACTAAGATAGAGTGTGCTAAGTATTCTGAACACATAAGCTTGAATGAACGCGACAGCTGATTCTAATACTATTAATAAAACTAAGCCAGTCATTAATAATATTAGAACTAGCGGCCTTCTTGAAGTTGCCGGGGATCTGATTAAAGTTATTAAAAGGTGCCCTGCGACCAAGTTAGCTGCTAATCGAACTGATAAAGTAATGGGTCGGATAAGGTTTCTAACTAACTCAATTAGTACCATAAAAGGCATTAGAATGTAGGGTGTCCCCACGGGGACTAGATGCGCTAAAAATCTGCCGGGCCTCATGAATACCCTATAAATAAAATAGCCAATCCATCTGACCAGTGCCAATGAAATAGAAAAAGACAGATGCCTAGATGCGGTAAAAGTGTAAGGAGTTAGCCCACCCAAATTATTTAATAAAATCATTAAAAACAACCTAATTGCTCAATGTGTGTGTCCCGGGGTAATAACCGGGCTAAAGTTTAACTTATACTCCCTAGATAATGTTTTTAAGGAGCTGATTAACATAAAAAGACCCTGGGATTTTCTAACCCAAAATAATCCCGGCAACCAAAAAATTATAATAACTCTGCTTACTCAATTTATTCCAAGATTTATTCATAACACATTTGGATCAAAAATTGAAAACAAATTATTCATTATTTTAGAAAATATACCTTAACTCAAATAGTTAACAATAGCAAGCTAAAAAAAGCTATCAACACAAGCCAATTTATAGGAGAAATTTGAGGAATTTTTTACGGGTAAAACCTTAATTAAGGTAAAAACTTAATATCTTAGAGATTTCGTAAAACTTTTTAATATAAATTATCTTTAAGTTCTAAGCTTAATGCATTGTTCTGCCAAAAAAGATATTTTTTCTTAAAGATTTTTTAATTGGAAATTAAATGTAATGTTTTATACTAAAAAAATATTTAAAGGCTATTTCTATAACCTTAACTTTGCTACGACTTATCTCTAAAGAGAGTGACGGACAATATGAACCTTATTTATAACTTGTTCGATTCATTTAACCTACTATTAAATCCTTACTTAATTAAATAATCTGACTGCATTTCAATTATACCTAAATCACACTATATGTTATTTGGACAAAAATTTAAATATTAATTTATTTTTAAACAACCACACACAAGTAATAATCTAGTAAATAAAATTGTGGGATATCAATTTATTAATCAAAATTCTCTAAAAAGAATAAATAACTGCCACATAATTTAGGTTTTATTTTATTACCTAAAATAAAATTCATAGTCGGGTTCTATTCCGATTTTGTAATCATCTTTGCTAAAGCATTTTAATAAAATCTGTTAAAATATTTTATAACAAAAAAGTTAAGATTTTATTTATCAAATTGTTCAACGAGACTTTACTTAAAAGTATAACCGCGGATGCTGGCACTTTATTGACCAAGTAATGTATTTCTTCATAATCTGCTTATGTAAAATTAAACTCACTGCAAGTAAATAAACTTTACATTAAAGGAGAAATAGTTGCTATGCTAGGGCCAATATTTAACTTATTTTAAGCGCCGCCTCATCAGTAGATTACCATAAATAAAAACAACCAGACAACGTCCACGAAATGCCAGTATCAAGCGGCAGCCTCAAACCCAAAGTGATGCCCCAAGCTAAAATTAAAGCTTTGCAGCCGCTTTAAACATACCCCTAGAAATATTGTTCCAATTAAAACATGTAGCCCGTGAAAACCAGTAGCAAGGAAAAACGTTGACCCGTATACCGAGTCTGCAAAAGTGAATCTCGCCTCAAGATACTCAGCCCCCTGCAACAAGGTAAAATAGGCCCCTAGTAACACAGTCAATATCAGGGATCTTTTAGTTTGGGTGTGATTTCCGCATATAAGGCCATGGTGGGCCCATGTCACTCTTACCCCAGAAGATAATAACACTACAGTGTTGAGCAGGGGTACACCAAAAGGGCTAAAAGCAAGAATACCTGTCGGGGGTCACTCGTTACCAAGTTCTACATTTACAGCTAAACTTCTATGAAAGAAAGCTCAAAAAAAGCTCAAAAAAAAGAAAACCTCAGAGACAATAAATAAAATCATTCCTCACCGAAGACCTAACTCTACTATCCCAGTGTGAAACCCCATTAGTGCTCCCTCCCGAGAGACGTCTCGTCACCATTGGAAAGAGACTAAAAACAAAAATCCTAGACTGATTAGGAAAAGATTTATCTCAGAATAATGGAATCATTTTAATAGCCCAGAAGTTAATCCCATCCCCCCAAATGAAGCCAGTAGGGGTCAAGGAGACTCGTCTACTAAGTGAAAAGGGTGGCGCAAGTAATTAGACATTAGAGATTTTATAGTATAAAATATTACATTGTTTTTTCGAGACAAAAATTAATAATAAAATCTGACAACATATTTGCCATTAAAGGATTAGAAATCCTTCATTTAAGATTTTTATTTATAGATGACAATCTTACTTGTGATTAACAATCACATGCTCTTAGCTTTAAATAATTAAGCCACCCACTCAAGCATTTTCTGATTTCATTCGTAAAAAAGACCTAGAGACAGAATAAACAACAAAATTCTAAATATTATAAAAGAGATTCAAATATTTACCCAAATTAATTTTAGTATAAAAGGAAATAAGAGAATTAACTCTACATCAAAAATCAAAAAGATATTAGCTAATAAATAGAAGCGAAGACTAAAAGGTAAAAGACCTCGGTCCGTCGAGTCAAAGCCACATTCAAATGTCCTGAGCATTTCTCGATCTATGCTGGATTTTTTTGTAAGAGCTCCCACAGCTCCAATTACTACTAGCGATAAAATAAATCCAGTAATTAAAATTATTAAATTTATAAAAATGAAGTCTCAAATCTATAAATTTTGCAAATTTATGTACTCTAATATACTAAGAAACTTTAATTGAAGCTTTTCAGCATTAGTTATTCTATCAAAATAAACCTTTAGTTTCAGGCATTCAATTTTAAGACCTATTAACCTTCTGACTGCAAACCAGATGTCATATTTGACTAAAATCCTTATCTTAGGCCTGTGGCTTCTTTAGTTCCACAAACTAATATTTAAAACTTCTAAAATATTTAACAATAAAGGGCCAGGTTATAAACAAAGTAAAATAAATAACAGTAATTAACTGCCCAAGTAAAATATACGGGTCCTCTACCGGTCGGGCACCTAGCCAAGTCAATAATAGCAAAACTCTAAATAAACATCAAATTATTTTTTTTAAGATAAAATTAAAAGCAGTAGATTTAAAAGCAGATAGCCTAAAAAAAGGTAACAAATACAGTACTGCCACAGAGAGAGCTAGGGCTAAAACGCCCCCCAACTTGTTTGGAATTGCACGCAAGATAGCGTATGCGAACAAAAAATACCACTCTGGTTGGATATGGAGAGGGGTGACCAAGGGATTGGCTGGGATGAAGTTTTCTGAGTCCCCCAAATCTCACGGTTTGATTATGCACAGATAGAAAAATAAAAAAATAAAGATTAAAAACCCCATAATGTCTTTTCAAGAAAAATAAGGGTGAAATAAAATTTTATCATAATTTCTGGTCAGCCCAAGAGGGTTCCTGGATCCTTTTTGATGGAGAAACAAGAGGTGCACGCACACTAGACCTGCAATCACAAAGGGGACAAAGAAATGCAAAGCAAAAAAACGACTTAACGTGGGTTTACCGACTGCAAACCCCCCCCATAATCAGTATACAATATTTTCGCCCATATACGGAATTGCAGAAAATAAATTAGTGATTACCGTGGCCCCCCAAAATGACATTTGTCCCCAAGGTAAAACATAGCCTAAAAATGCAGTCGCTATAAGCAGGAATAAAAGAGTTACACCCCTCATTCAAACATGTCTTTGTGTATAAGATCCGAAATATATCCCACGCCTAATGTGAAGATAAATAGCGATAAAAAACATTCTCGCGCCGTTAGCGTGAAAAATTCGCAGCAGTCAACCATAGTTCACATCTCGTATGATATGGCTTACGGAACTGAAGGCTAATTCCACATCGCTGGAATAATGCATTGTTAGGAATAGTCCTGTCCCTAACTGAACAATTAAACATAGCCCCAAGAGTGACCCAAAGTTTCACATTACATTAATCGCCCTAGGGGTGGGCAAGTCAATTAAAGCGTTATTAATAATCTTTATTAGGGGATTTGATTTTATTCTAGAATAAATTATTGCGCGCAAGACGAAAAATTTTGATTTTTTTGTATTTAATGATTTAAAGCGTGCAAGTCTTTGTAGCTTATTATAGAGCACCACTTTGAAGCTGTGGAGGAATTTTTTAAGGACAGTGTATTTAGTAAGATTTTTATTTGATTTATTGGTCTTATTAATTTTAGTTTTAGTGAACATTGCATTTATCACCTTATTAGAGCGAAAAATCCTAGGTTATTCTCAAAGACGACTAGGCCCCAACAAACCCTCTTTTATCGGGCTCCTGCAGCCAATGGCCGACGCAGTAAAACTCTTTTTGAAAAATTTTGTTGCACCAGTAAAGACACACAAATGGTTATTTTATTTAAGGCCCGGGGTTAGCCTATTTTTAGTTCTATGGGTATGGCTTATTATTCCAATAAAGTTTGAAATTAGATTCTACTCATTTTCTGTTATCTTAATATTGGTTATCCTAAGATTAAACGTTTATCCTCTACTATTAAGAGGGTGGGGGTCAAGTAATAAATACTCAATACTTGGATCTTTACGCAGGGTAGCTCAGACTATCTCTTACGAGATTGGCCTTGCTCTAATCATTTTATGCCTATTGATTTATGGAGAGTTTATTAGATTTGATTTTTCACAGAAACACAAAATTTACTATAGAATGCTTATAATCGCGCCTTTTATCTTTTCGTTGTGGCTAATTTCAAGTCTTGCTGAGACCAACCGCACTCCCTTTGATTTCTCAGAAGGAGAAAGAGAATTAGTGTCGGGATTTAATACAGAGTACAGTTCTGGGGGATTTGCATTAATTTTTATAGCTGAATACGGAAGAATTTATTTTTTAAGGATGATTACAAGAGTTATATTCAGATTTTCCACTAGCTTTATGATAGCAAGGATTTGAGCAACAATTATAGTATTTATCTGAGTTTGGGCACGGACGACATTTCCTCGGTATCGATATGATCTTTTAATAAATCTAGCGTGGAAAAGAATCTTGCCTAGCGTATTAGCCTTCAGAGTTATTATTATGAGGATTATTATATATTATATTAAAATTTCGAAACTCTATAATCAATTTTTTAATTAGGACTCTTTTAATTATTATATCAACATTTTCACTTTATTTGTATATCTCGACGGTAGTTGCACAGACAGTATTTTTTGAATACTCTTTAATCCACTTTGAAAATTGAAACATGTCTTTCGTAGTTATGGTAGACACAGTAAGAGCGAGGTTTATAGTATGTGTCAGTTTAATTAGTGTGGCTGTATTAAAATTTAGTCAATCTTACATAGTAAATGATCCCTATTTTTATCGATTCCATCTGCTCTTAATGTCTTTTGTGGCTAGAATATACTTACTAATCTTGAGGCCCAACCTGGTTAGAATTTTACTCGGGTGAGATGGCCTGGGTTTGACCTCCTACCTGCTTGTTATTTATTACAGGAGCCCTAAAGCATTTAATTCTGGGATGATTACAGCCCTGTCTAATCGAGTGGGGGATGCTTTGATTCTGATCAGAATTGGGTATTTAGCTGGCTTTGGTAATTGAAATACCTATTTTTATATAAGCAAAACCGTAGACCTAGTTTTGGGGGTCTTATTAATAATTGCTGCTTCGACTAAGAGGGCTCAAATTCCCTTCTCGGCTTGACTTCCCGCAGCAATGGCCGCCCCCACCCCAGTTTCATCACTGGTACACTCCTCTACTTTAGTAACTGCGGGAGTTTACTTGATAATTCGCCACAATTTATTTTTAATTAACAATCAAGTCGCTTACTATCTAATAGTTATTGGGATGATAACAATAACTTTGGCCAGTATTAGAGCTTTGTTTGAGACAGACCTTAAAAAGATAGTTGCTCTTTCTACTTTAAGCCAGCTAGGGGTCATAATGATAAGTTTAGGTATCGGGGCCTATCTCGCTAGATTTTTTCACCTTCTTAGTCACGCTTTTTTCAAAGCTTTGCTGTTTATCTCTACAGGAGCAATTATTCACAACAGTAAAGATTACCAAGATCTACGGCTGGTTGGGGGCAGGTCAAAATCCTTACCTGTAATTAATAGTTTTATTTTAATCTCTAGTATAAGATTAATAGGCATCCCCTTCATGTCTGCTTTTTTCTCAAAGGAGATGATCTTAGAGTTTCTACTTATTGGAAACTTTAATTTTTATATTTATACAATAATAAGATTAGGAATTTTTTTAACCGCAGCGTACAGGCTACGCTTTGCCATGTTTGTTTTCTCACGGCCGACCCACAATATTTTATTGACATTTAAGAGAGAAGAGGATAATTTTACTATTCTGGGCATAGTTTTCCTTATCTTACCTGCGAGTCTTTTCGGATTTTGAGGTAATTTATACTTATGAGAAGCAGTAGCAGTAAGTAGTTCTTACCTATCAATAAAAATTTTAGTAATTTTCTTATTAATACTCGGGATTAGTTTATCTATCTTTAATTTATTATTTATTAAAATAAGAACTTGAAGAATGAAGAATTGAAGGTTAGGGACTATGTGGGCGCTACCTAGTATTAGGGGGCAAATCCCTGTCCTAAGGACCTCTGGTATTAGAAGGTTAAGACCTAAATTTTTTGATCGGGGGGTGTTAACCCACAGGGTGCTTTACTTCAATTCAATTAGGTTACAATCGTCATTTGTTTCTTTGTCTATTAAATTGCTTTACAAAATTTTATTATTGCTTTTAGTGTGGGGGCTTGTAACAGTGATGTACTACTTATGTATTATAACACAATATAATAAGCTGAGAGCAAAAATTACAACGAAAAAATTCAAGACAATTAATTCTCTCAGAATTAATTTTTTTTGTCTTATCTCTAAGGATAATTTGGGATTTAAGAAAGTTATTCTGTAAAAGATTATCCTTAAATAAATAAAAATTAAATATAGGCTAGCTAATAGTAATCCTATACCTATTAATAATCTAATTTTTATCACAAAGACCAAAATAGACACTTTTAAAAAAAACCCAATAAATGGGGGAATTCCCCTTAACATCAAAAGGCCCGTGATAAACAAAATTAATCTGTAGGCGTCTATAGGAGAACCCTTTCTATCTGAGGAGATAAAGTTGGTTTTGGAGAGTGCAACAATCAAAACCAGTAAAGAGATTCCATACCCAGCTATGAATAACAATCAGATTCTTTTGTTAAGGGCTAAAGAAACTAATAATCAACCCAAAGAAAAGACTGAGGACAAACCAAAAATTTTCTTAAAATTTTTTTGTTTTCATGTAGTAATTCTCCCTATAAATACCCTTAGCCCCCCAAAAAATCTAAATAGGTATAACTTACTAAAAGATAATAAAATTAGGGGAATTAGTTTTTGTCAGACGGAAAGAACTCAAATTAACCCCCAATCTAATTTTTGAATTAACTTTAAATATCAAAATTGAAAAGGGGCCCCTCCTAACTTTAACAACAATGCTAAAAAAAAGCAAATCCTAAAAACTGGGATAGATAAGACTCTGTTGCACAATAACCTAAATAATATAATTACTCTCCCCAAAGATTGAACTAAAAAATAATATAAGTTGCTATTTGGATCAGAGAGATTAATTAGTTGACTTAAGATTCCAATAAAGCATAAAAAGTTAATCTCTAGCAAAAATCAAAGTATAAGACATCTTTGAACACTAAAAGAAAGCAGAACTCTTATAAACAAGGCAGTCTTTAACCTAAATTGAAATCCCCAGTAAATGTATTTGATGGCTGATTATAGGCATTAGGTTGTAATCCTAACAATGAAATTTTCTCAAATAATTATTTTAAGATAAAAATCATTTTAGACGCTTAAAGTCTATGCGCTGGTCCGCCATTAAAATTCTGAAGTAAATTATTACATTTAGTTTCGGCCTAAAATTAGGACTCTCCCAGAATTTATACTAAAAATACTAATAATTCTGACCGCTGCTCTCGTATTTACAAATTTAATTACTTGAGAATTGCTAAATATTCTATTTCTAAGGTGTATAGTAGTCGTATTGTCGTCTCCAGCCCTCAGATATAGAGAATTTTTATCTTTTGCGTCTATTCAAATAAACAATAGGAGGTTTCTACTATCTGTCTTATGTATTATGACAATGTTTTGAGCTAATGGTTGTATGGCCAGTTTTTTACAAAATAAATCGTCTAAGCCTTTATTATTTTTGGTGATAGCCCTGTTATTTTCATTAATAATATTTTTTTACATAAGCAAGATGTTAACACTGTACATTATGTTTGAATTATCAGTTCTCCCTATTTTTAGGATCATTTTAGGGTGGGGGTATCAGAGGGAGCGCCTAGACGCTAGGCTTAGGCTTATATTTTATACGCTAACAGCCTCAATGCCCCTTTTAATAATTTTATTATGAACCACAAGCAGCAGATTTTGTAGAAGACTAAATTGTATTTCAAATATTTCCTCATTAAGAGACTCCAGCGTATCTGGCATTACAATTTTCTGTCTTATTATGGCTTTTGCGGTAAAACTACCAATGTTTGGAGTCCACATCTGACTACCAAAGGCTCATGTAGAGGCCCCCGTCTTCGGGTCAATAATTCTAGCTGCAATTTTATTAAAGCTTGGAAGTTATGGACTTTGAGTATTTGTCCCATTGGTGTACGACTACTCAAATTTAAATATCTGGCTCTCCGTCAGAATAATTGGTGCAGTAATTATTAGTGTAATTTGTGTCCGATTGAGAGATATAAAAATAATTATTGCTTATTCTTCAGTTAGGCATATGGGTCTTGTATTAATCGCACTTTTGATTATCCAACCCCTGGGGGGTTATGGGGGGCTACTTTTAATACTAGCTCATGGTGTAAGATCCTCAGGTATATTTTTAATATCTTATTACATTTATAAGGTGAACTTTTCTCGTAGAATATTGCTTAGGAAGGGAATTTTAGTATGATCTGGAATTTTGCCCCTGCTTTGATTTCTAGTATTAATAACTAATATAGCTGCCCCCCCCACATTTAATTTAGTGGCGGAAATTTTGGTTATTAGTGCGGTGGTGGGCTTAAGAAAATTAAATATCTTGCCCCTGATTTTAATTATTGTGTTAGGAACCGCTTATTCTTTAATTATATATAGTGCAAGTATGCAGGGGACATCCATTTTAACTAATAATTTTTATAAAATAAATTCAATAGAGATTTTAAATATTTCAAATCACTTAATCTGGGGGTTTTTTTTGGTAGTGGCTATTAGTCTTGCAAATTTTTAAAACTGAGAAAAATTAATTTCTTAAAGCTAATTTCAAATTAGCACGATCAATTTTTTAAAAACTCTTAAGATCTTAAGCTTGACAAGCTAATATTTTAATTAAACTAAATTTTTAAGAAAAATATATTTATCTCTAATCTCCAAAATTAGAATTTTTTTTTAAACTACCTTAAATACAAGAAAATATGAATTATCAAAGAGTTATGAGCTCTTTAGCTTTTATTAGCTTATTCTTATAATTATTAAAGATTAAAGGTCTAGAGTTATAACTGTGGACTATTGGAGGACAAGAGTGAACTGTCTCTAAAGACCTACTAAAAAATTTCCCAAAAAGGACAGGTCGGTGACTAACTATCGATTCTCATAAGATAAAAATTATAAATAACACAGAGACCATTGAAATTATAGACCCAACCCTAGCTAAAACATTTCATGTGGAGTAAAAATCTGGATAGTCGGAATAACGACGAGGCATGCCAGCTAATCCTAAATAATGCATAGGAAAAAAAGTCAGGTTTACCCCTACAAATATAATTAAGAATTGCGCTTTTAGTCACTCTGGGTTTATAGTTATGCCTGTCATTAAAGGGAACCAGTTTACAAATCCCCCCATGAGCGCAAATACTGCGCCCATCCTTAATACATAATGAAAGTGTGCAACTACATAATAAGTGTCGTGCAAGACTACATCCAATGAGGAGTTTGCTAAAACTACTCCTGTCAGCCCCCCTACTGTAAATAAGAAAATAAACCCAAATGCTCAAAGGCTAGAGGGAGTGAAAGGAATTCAGCTACCATGAAAGGTGCCAATCCATCTAAAAATTTTAATTCCTGTAGGAATTGCAATAATCATGGTGGCAGTAGTAAAATAAGCACGGGTATCTGTATCCATCCCAACTGTGAACATGTGGTGAGCCCACACTACAAAACCTAATACCCCAATTGCGAGCATTGCATAGACCATCCCAAGTACCCCAAAAGGTTCCTTTTTACCTCTCTCTTGACTAACGATGTGAGAGACAAGTCCGAATCCAGGTAAAATTAAAATATAGACCTCCGGATGCCCGAAAAACCAAAATAAGTGTTGATACAAAATAGGATCACCCCCTCCTCTTGGGTCGTAAAAAGACGTGTTTAGATTTCGATCAGTCAATAACATGGTAATGGCCCCAGCTAGTACCGGGAGCGACAATAAAAGCAAGATGGCTGTGATTAAAACAGCTCAAGCAAATAAAGGTATTCGGTCTAGAAATATTCCAAAAGTACGTATGTTGCCCAGAGTCCTAATAAAGTTTACAGCACCTAAAATAGAAGACACTCCGGCTAGATGTAATGAAAAAATTGCATAATCCACCGATGCACCTGAATGTGAAATATTTCTTCTTAGGGGCGGATAGACCGTCCAACCCGTCCCAGCTCCTCTCTCTACAAGAGATCTAGTTAGGAGTATAAACAAGGCTGGAATCAAGAATCAAAATCTTATATTATTTATACGAGGAAAAGCCATATCTGGGGAGCCAAGTATTAGAGGAACTAACCAGTTGCCAAACCCTCCGATTAAAATAGGTATGACTATAAAGAAAATTATGATAAAAGCGTGAGCAGTGACAACTACATTGTATACCTGGTCGTCCCCTATTAAAGAGCCCGGTTGCCCGAGCTCTAGACGAATAATCACTCTGAGCCCTGTCCCAATTATTCCAGCCCAAGCCCCGGCCAATAAATATAAAGTTCCAATATCTTTATGATTGCATGATCATAGCCATTTAGCGTAGGACATTAATAATAGTATAAATTTTTACATTTCTTTTACAAAGAAAAAATACTTTAAGTTTATTGAATTATTTTAATATTGAGATTTTTATTTTTTATAAGAATGGGCGTAATCTCTTGCTTACTTACGACTAACCCAACTTTTATAATTATTTGGTTAGTTATTCTAAGATTTATAGTGGGTGTCTCGATGAGAGTGTCCACTGGCCTATGAATAACATACGCAGTAATTTTACTTTTTACAGGGGGAATAATAGTCCTGTTTAGCTATATAGTGACACTGACATCCAGACTTAAAGTTATATTTCAAAGGTTCTCAACTACTGTCATATTTGTTTGGGCTGTTAGATTGACCATTATTATTCAACCTATAGAAAGCATCTTCCAAAACATAAGATTTTCTAATTTATATTTATTCAGCAGGTGCACCATATTGGGGATATTAATGTTTTATTTGTTATTGGTGCTTTTAACAGTTGTCAAATTAGCGACGTCTCAAAGAGGGCCCATGAAGTCCTATTTTAAAAATGAAAACTTATAATTTAATTATATCCTGAGCTATGGCAGCATTAATTGTATTTAGGGTTTTTCAGTGCTTTTTAATCGAAACTTTGTTATGATCTTGGATCATAGTTTTGACTATTGGGTATAGAAAGAATAAAAATAACTTTATCTCTATACTTTTAATCTTAGAGCTACTTTCCTTAACAAGACTTTTTATAAGGAGTATCTTTATCAGTCTAAGTGGGGTATCTACTATTATGTTTATTTTAATAACCTTAAGAGTGGGGGAGGCGGTGTTAGGACTGGCCATTTTGGTTAAACTAATTCGATGAAATTCTACTGAGTTTCTTTTAGGGGGCCTAAGATAGAGGGTGTAGTTTAATTAAAACATAAGTTTTGTAAATTTAAATTGCTTGCTTGAAAATGTCTACATGATCACAATTCGGGCTACAAGACGCCTTTTCCCCGGTCATAGAAGAGTTTATATATTTTCATGACTTTACCAATATGATTTTACTTTTTATTCTTAGATTTGTAGGCTTGATTCTAAATAGGATTATATTTAATAAAATTATTCACAAATCTCTACTGGAGGGCCAGATTTTAGAATGTATCTGAACTCTGATTCCCGCCTTAATTTTAATCCAAATCGCTCTACCCTCTTTAGTATTGCTCTACACACTAGAAGAGTACAGGAGGGATAAGGGGGTATCACTTAAAGCCACGGGCCACCAGTGATACTGAAGATACGAATATCCAGAGATCAACCCATTATCTGAAAGGGGGCCCTCTAGGTTTGATTCTTACATAGTGGCAGAAGGAGACCTTATCAAAGGAGACTTTCGACTACTAGAGACTGATAACCGGGTAAATCTCCCAAGTCAAATTCCAATTCGGGTTTTGGTTACTAGTGCCGACGTTCTACACTCGTGAGCAATGCCGAGACTAGGTCTTAAAGTAGATGCAGTCCCCGGGCGACTAAATCAACTAAGAGTTGAGATAAACTCGGTAGGGGTATTCTACGGCCAGTGCTCAGAGATTTGCGGAGCAAACCACAGATTTATGCCCATTACTCTCCAGTTTTTAAATATAAATGATTGAGCATCTATAAGATTTTCTAGATAATAAAAATATAAGTTAATAAAACTAAGAAATTTCAAATTTCTAATTGGGCCTCCCTATTTTTAACTTAACGTGCTTGCACCCCATTAGTTATTGCTATTACAAATATAGTGTATATATCATATTATTCCATATAGTGTATGAACCCCAATAACGCGGAGTAAATGCGATGGCCCGTACGCTGACCCTGTATGAGGAAGGGAGAAATAAAGAGAATGGGG
>Ga0208363_1000235_pt1 | contig 15270 bp, 13 predicted proteins | sample LakMenEpi03May11_FD_150666 | JGI IMG/M metagenome (GOLD analysis project Ga0208363, IMG submission 150666) | Freshwater microbial communities from Lake Mendota, WI - 03MAY2011 deep hole epilimnion (SPAdes) | ecosystem: Environmental > Aquatic > Freshwater > Lake > Epilimnion/Euphotic zone ...
CCCCTGCATCAAGGCAAGGATTCTTTCCAATCCTGCTCCAGTATCGATTGATGGTTTTGGTAATGGTGTACGTGACCCATCCTTGGCCTGGTTGAACTGCATAAACACCAAGTTCCAAAATTCGAGAAAGCGGTCACCTTTTTTGTCATTGAGTGGTCCACCGTCGGGACCGAAGGCTGCACCGCGATCAATGTGAATCTCTGAGCAAGGACCACATGGACCGGTGTCGCCCATCTGCCAAAAGTTGTCTGCATCGCCAAGTCTCTGAATGCGGTTCATCGGCACACCAACAACGTCGTGCCAAATTTGCTCAGCCTCATCGTCACTCTCGTGCACAGTGATCCACAGTTGGTCGCCATCAAAACCAAAAACTTCAGTTACAAGTTCCCATGACCATGGGATCGCATCTGATTTGAAATAATCACCAAAGCTAAAGTTGCCCATCATTTCAAAGAACACGAGATGTCGTTTGGTGCGCCCAACGTCATCCAGATCATTGTGCTTCCCACCAGCACGTGCACACTTTTGAACACTGACCGCACGTTTGTAAGGTGCGGCTTCGTCACCAACAAAATAGGGCTTGAACGGCACCATTCCCGCAACGGTGAAGAGCACCGTTGGGTCGTGCGGAATCAGACTTGCTGATTGAACCGGCGAATGGCCTTTGGACGCAAAGAAGCCAGTAAAGGCTTCACGGAGTTGCTGAGCCGAAGTGATTGAACTTTTGTTTGCCGACATTTGGGACAAGTCTAGTTGTCGAGCAGTGCAGCCTTACTTGATATTGCTTCGCGAAGCGTCACTCTGATTGTCTACAAAACTGCTGTCTTTGGCGCGCAGGTTTCGCACAATTTCTGCACCTTGACTGGCCAGTTTGACTGCACCATCATACAAATCGCTTGCCACTTGAGCAGGCGTGATTTGGCTCGCGGCATCCCGCGCCTTTTCCTTGACGTAGCGCCAACCGAATACTCCGGCAAGAACACCCATCGAAAACCAAAACAGACGCTTCATCATCTCAAACCACCTCGTTGTGTGCTGACATCCAGACAGACTTACTTGTTATTCGGCGGCTTGTAATACGGATCACTCCGCCGCACCGACCCTTCAGTCTGCGCAGGAAGATAGTCCTGTTCCACTTTCTGACTCGAATTCTTTTTGCTACTTGTCTTTTCACCCGATTGCTCATCGTGTGGCGAGCGGTATTCGGTGCCATGACCCAATACTTCGGCTCCCGCATAATGGGCATCCCGCAAGTGCGCTGGCACCTCGACATCTACGCCTTGTCGAATATCGCTTCGTGCATTCCATATTGCAACAGCAGAGCCATTGCTCTTAGGCGCTTGGGCAAGATACACAACTGCTTGCGCGAGGTTGAGTTGTGCTTCGGGAAGTCCAACATGATCAACAGCTTGCGCCGCAGCGACCGCAACGACAAGCGCTTGCGGGTCTGCCATACCTATGTCTTCAGAAGCCAAGATGATGAGTCGGCGCGCGATGAAGCGCGGGTCATCTCCAGCTTCAAGCATTCGTGCAAGCCAAAAAATACCAGCATCAACATTGCTTCCCCTGATGCTTTTTATAAATGCGGAGACAACGTCATAGTGATCATCGCGTCCATAATTTAATGCACTCACTCCAAGAGCTGACTCGACATGAGCGATGGTCACTTTGTTTGGTCGCGCTAGTGCACACGCAACTTCGAGAGCAGTTAAGCCTTGTCGCCCATCTCCTGCCGCGCGTTGAGAAAGTATTGTCAGTGCATCATCATCGGCCGTCATACCTTCTGCTGTCAATCCTCGTTCCAACAAGCTTCGAATCGCAGCGACACCAAGTGTCTCGAGTCGAAACATCGTGCTTCGACTTCGCAACGGACCATTGACTTCGAAAAACGGATTCTCAGTAGTTGCACCAATCAACGTGATGATGCCACTTTCAACCGATGGCAGCAGTGCGTCTTGCTGTGATGTTGAAAAACGATGAATTTCATCCACAAAAACAATTGTCGAACGCCCGTGTTGCCCGAGTCGGTCTGTTGCTCGCTCTATTGCTTCTCGCACATCCTTGACACCAGAGGTCACTGCAGACAATCTTTCAAACGCGCGATTGGTGCTCGATGCAACGACTTCAGCAAGTGTTGTCTTGCCAGTTCCTGGCGGACCCCACAAGATGACTGACGACAAACGATCGGCTTCAATCAGCTTTCGCAAAGGTGCCCCTTGCGCGATCAGATGTTCCTGACCAACAATTTCGTCCAACGTGCGAGGTCGCAGTCGTGCTGCAAGTGGTGCCTGCGATCGCAGCCTGTCAGCCACCGCTGCAGAGAAAAGATCGTCGGCCTGAGTCAAGCGTTCGTGCTCGCTAACTCTTTGCTGGTGGAGGCAACAAACGTATGCCCAACTCGTTGAGCTGTGCAGGGTCAACGGGTGTAGGAGCATTTGTCATTGGATCGCTCCCCGACTGCGTTTTTGGAAATGCAATCACTTCACGAATGTTTTCTTCTCCGGCCAAGATCGCCACAAGACGATCAGTTCCGAATGCAAATCCACCGTGTGGTGGTGCACCGTATTTGAACGGCTGCAAAAAGAAACCAAACCTGCGATCAGCATCCTCATCCGAAATACCGAGCTGTCTGAAAACACGTCGTTGCATCTCTGGATCGTGAATTCGGATTGAACCAGAGCCAAGCTCCCAACCGTTGAGGACCAGGTCGTACGCGAGAGCACGCACGCTCATTGGGTCTGTCTCAAGACGCTCGATGTCGTCTGGGTGTGGTTGACAAAACGGGTGGTGTCCTGGTTGAGGCTTCCCGGTTGTTGCGTTGATGCCAACAAATAGCGGAAAGTCAATGACCCAGACATAGCGATAAGGACCCTCGTGCACTGGTGGACGGCCGATGTCATTGCGCAAATGTCCAAGCACTTCGCAGGATGTTGACCATTCGTCTGCAACAAGCAACAAAAGGTCGCCCGACTTTGCCTGCATCTGCTGTAACAGTGCAGCACGCTCAGTGTCGCTCAAAAATTTGGCAACTGGAGAATCCAAGGCAAGGTCATCGCCTACTTTGATCCAAACCAAACCCTTTGCACCCATTTGCTTTGCACGGTCGGTAAACGCGTCCAACTTGCTGCGTCCAGATGCTGCAGCCTCAGGGTAAGTCGCTGCGTCAACACGGAGTCCTTTAATTGATTTCGCTGTTGCAAAAGCTTTGAATTCGGTTGCCGCGAACACATCGGTCAGCTCGATGAGTTCCATTCCAAAACGCAAGTCTGGTTTGTCACTGCCAAAGCGATTCATCGCATCGTGCCACGTAATTTGCTCGATCGGTGGCGGGGTCTGACCAAGTGCGGCTTCGGCTGCCGCAACAACCGCCTGGCTGATCGCCGCAAGAACGTCGTCCTTAGTTACAAAGCTCATTTCGGCATCTAGCTGCATGAACTCGTACTGGCGATCTGCTCGCAAGTCTTCGTCACGCAAGCATCGAGCAATTTGGTAGTACCGGTCGATACCCGCAACCATTAGCAACTGTTTCCACAACTGTGGTGACTGCGGCAGTGCATAAAACGAACCTGGTTCTTTGCGCGATGGAACCAAAAACTCACGCGCACCCTCTGGAGTGGATGGCATCAAAAATGGTGTCTCAACTTCAACAAAATTTTGGGCTTCCATTGCGCCACGAATAGCCGAGTTGACCTTCGCGCGAATCCGTAAGTTCTTTTGCATCCGTTCGCGTCGAATATCTAGATAACGAAACTTAAGGCGAACACCTTCATCCACATCGTCGGCGCGAGCATCGATCGGGAACGGTGGAGACTCTGCAGCATTCAGTACTGTGAGCTGACACTCAACCAACTCGACACCACCGGTAGGCAGGTTGGCGTTGATTGTTCCTTCGGGGCGAGCCTGGACTTTGCCAGTGATCTGCACCACCCACTCGTTACGCACATCTTTCACATCGCTAACCACACACTGCACTACTCCTGAATAGTCACGCACATCAAGAAATGCGAGGTGTTCACCATGTTCACGCCGACGCGCAATCCATCCACACAGCGTGACAGTTTGTCCAATGTGTTCTGGACGCAGACTGCCACACAAGTGGGTGCGTAGTGCCGTCGAATTGACTGAAGGGGTTAAAGAACTAGACATGTACTTACTCTCATTTCTGTAGTTCGATGCGAATTGCTGCAACGAGCTGATCTTGTGCGATTGCGTACTGTTGACCCGAATTCATCGGACGCACGATGATATGCCCTGCAGCCACTTCATCGGTGCCAATTATCAACGCGATAGCAGCGCCACTTCTATCGGCCGCTTTCATTTGAGCTTTCATGCTTCGATTGTCGAATGCACGATCTGCACTAATTGAATTGTTTCGCAACAGATTGCATACCTCCGCAGCATGAAATCCACCAGTTGTATCAACTACAAATACCGACACATTGGTATTTGGTGCGGCGAAAACATTCTCAGCGTCACATGCCAGAAGTGTTCGATCAAGCCCGAGAGCGAATCCGATACCAGGCGTAGCTGGACCACCCAGTTGCTCGACCAAACCGTCATAGCGCCCACCCCCGCCGATTGCTGTGTGTGCCGCTTTGAGTGCTGTCGAAACAAACTCAAACGTGGTTCTTCGGTAGTAATCAAGACCTCGCACCAGCCGATCATCAATTGCATACTTCACGCCGAGCGCGTCAAGTGCGCGCATCACTGAATCAAAATGATTTGCCGCATCAGCGCTCAAAAAATCACGAATTTTCGGGGCTGCATTAATGAGGGCTTGATCTTCTCGACGCTTTGAGTCGAGCACTCGCAAAGGATTCTTTTGCAGTGTGACCTGGGATTCCTCAGAAAGTTGCGCAAGGTTTGCAGAAAAATATTGATGAAGAGCAGCCGAATACTTTTCGCGATCTCCCTCATCCCCAAGTGAATTGACTGCCAATTGCACATCCTTCAACCCGAGCCTCGCAAAAAAGGTTGCAGCAAGTGCAATCACTTCGGCATCCAAGAGTGGATCGTCAACGCCCAGTACTTCTATACCAACCTGATCAAACTGTCGGTATCTACCCTGCTGGGGTTTCTCATAACGAAAATTTGGTCCTGAGTACCAGACCTTCCAAGGAGTAGTTGGTCGGTGCTCAACAAAGGCTCTGCAAACACTTGCTGTCTGTTCAGGACGCAAAGCAACTCGACGACCACCCTTGTCTTCAAAGTCATACATCTCTTTGGTCACGACTTCGGTGGCTTCACCTAGTCGTAGAAAGACCCCAAGGTCTTCAAACATCGGCGGAATAATCAGCTGGTAACCCGCGTCCTGCACAACCGATGCAAACACTTCTTGAAATTGACGCCAGCGTGCTGCATCGGGGGCCAAAATGTCCCGAGTGCCAGGGCTAGTTGAAAAAACCGTCACACAATCAGGTTAGACGCTGGATGCTCCGTTGACATCACACGATACGCGTCATATACAGAATCAATGCGTTTAATCGTGCGCAGGACTGATTGCAAATGACCAGGGTCAGCAAACTCAAACTCAAACCGCATCTTGGCCACACGATCTGCACCGGTGTGCGTGGTGCAAGAAACGATGTTGACATGCTCATCCGACAACGCGTTGGCAACATCGCGCAGAAGACGGGATCGATCGAGCGCAACAACTTCAACGGCGGCAATAAATGTTGCACCTTGCAGGATGCCCGTCCACTCGGCATCCACAACTCGTTCAAGATTTTGGGAAACTAGCGAAATCGCGCTCAGACAGTCAGCACGATGGATATTGACTCCCTTGCTCCGATTTTGACCCTGTCCAATAAACCCTAAAATTTCGTCGCCAGGCACCGGTGTGCAGCACTTGCTCAGACGCACGACCACATCGTCCATTCCCTCTACATGCACGCCCGCCTGCTGGTCACCATTTTCGCTTTGCACAAAGCTGCGGGTCCCAACCGACAACTGTTCGCCACCTGGTCCGCTCCTCACCGCTTTGGCCATTCGTGAGGCAATTGAATCTGCTTGCACATGACCTTCGCTGATCGCCAAAAACAAAGCAGGAGCATCGGCGTAATTCATTGACTCAATTTCTGCAGTGAACACTTCGGAGTCAAGAACTTTTTGAACAGGTACGCCTTCTCGCCGTAACGCTTCGACTAATTCGTCATGTCCATTCTCGACCAGATCATCAATACGCTCTCGCGATACCCACTGCTTGATTTTGCTCTTCGCTTTGGGCGATGCAACAAAGTTCATCCATTCTTCAGAAGGCTCTGCACTTTCGGCTGTCGACGTCAAAATTTCTACCGTGTCACCAGAGTTGAGCACAGTATCGAGCGGCACAAGTCGACCATTAACCCTGGCGCCCATGCATGAGTGGCCGATTTCGGTGTGCACTGCGTAGGCAAAGTCAACCGGTGTTGCCTGCACTGGCAATGCAATCACGCGACCTTTCGGTGTGAATGCAAAGATCTCATCCTGATCTAGATCGCTCTTCAGACTTTCAAGGAATTGACGTGGATCCGAAACTTCGTCTTGCCAGTCAATGATGCGGTTCAACCAGTCAACATCCGTGGCAGGAACTCCATCCTTGTACGACCAATGCGAAGCAACTCCCCACTCTGCACGTTGATGCATGTCTCGCGAGCGAATCTGCACCTCAATTGGTTTGCCACTTGGCCCAATCACCGTTGTATGCAGCGACTGATACAAATTGAACTTCGGCATTGCGATGTAGTCCTTGAACCTGCCGACAACTGGTGTCCAGTGACCATGAATGCAGCCAAGCACCCCATAACAGTCCTTCACCGAGTCGACAACTATTCGAATTGCCATTAGGTCGAAGATCTCATCGAACCCGCGACCCTTCTGCACCATTTTTTCATACAGACTCCAGAGGTGTTTGCCCCGTGAAGTCAGCTCTGCTTCGATGTGCACTTCTTTAAGCCATGCACCCACTTGACCCAAAGCTTTTGCAAGAAAGATGTCCCGCTCGGGTGCACGAGTTGATACAAGATAATCAAGTTCGGCATAGCGCTTTGGGTACAACGCTGCGAACGACAGATCTTCAAGTTGCTGCTTAACTTCCTGCATGCCAAGTCTGTGAGCAAGAGGTGCATAGATATCAAGAGTTTCTTGTGCGACACGGCGCTGCTTATCAAGTGGTGCCGATGCAATGGTGCGCATGTTATGAAGTCGGTCAGCCAATTTGATAATCAACACGCGCATATCTTTGGCCATTGCCACAAGCAATTTGCGCATCGTCGCAGCCTGTTGAGCTTCTCGAGAGTCAAACTGCAAACGCTCAAGCTTGGTCAGGCCATCTACGATTCCTGCAACCTCGGCACCAAACGATGCTTCAACATCCGCAAGAGTAATCTCTGTGTCTTCAACTGCATCATGCAATAAGGCCGCAATGAGCGAGACATCATCGAGACCAATTTCGGCAACGATGCGAGCAACAGCGATGGGATGACTGATGTAGCCCTCTCCACTCATTCGCGACTGATGCTGATGAGCAGCGCGCGCCATTTCATATGCAGCAGTAACTTGAGCCACAGAGCCTTTTGGATGCCTGCTTCGATAGGCCGACAGCAATGGAACGAGTTCTTCAACGACTACTGACTGATTACGTCGCCAGGGCAAGACACGCGATGTTGCACTCATCTGTTACCCACTAAGGGCACCAACCTCTGACCCATGACTCTCAGTGTATGGGAAGGCTTAACGACGACGATTTTTGCGCGGTCGTGGTGGATGCGACAGCACAGAACTTGCCAACACCGTCTCGCGTTCAATTTCAGCTTCAGTTGCGCTTACCGCACTTGCGTCACCAACCGACCGAGATACGACTTTCTTTGAGGTGGCACCGAGACGGGCCATTTCTTCGCCGAGTCGAAGCGTGCCTTGCAACGTGCGGTACTTGATTTCGCGACCCTTGAAAACTGCCAAGAGCGGCGTAGCAATATAGATCGACGAATATGCACCGAGGAACATGCCGACCAACAGCGCTAATGCAAATTCTTGCAATGCAATTGCACCCATGACCCATGACCCAAGCACTAGCAAAGAAAGCACTGGCAGCACTGCTGCAAGTGAAGTATTGATTGAACGCATCAACACCTGATTCATTGAAACGTTGATGATGTCGCCGTACGAAACCTTGGCAGCTGAATATCGCGTTGTGTTCTCGTGGACCTTGTCGAACACCACGATGGTGTCGTACAACGAGAAGCCGAGAATTGTCAAAAATGCGATAACGGTTGCAGGAGTAACCGAAAATCCGAAGGTTGCATATACTCCAACCGAGATCAACACGTCATGCACCATGGCAAGAATTGCAGCTATCGCCATTTTCCATTCAAAACGCCATGCGATATACATCGACACAATGACAAAGAAAATCAATAGCGCTCGAACAGCTTTCTCAGTGATGCTCCGACCCCATGATGAGCTCACCGACGCAACGCTTACTTCTTGTAATTCAACTCCAGCTTTTTCGCTCAATGCGGTCTGCACCACCGTGCGAGTCTCAGTTGAAATTTCCCCAACCTGAGCACGGATTCGTTGCCCTTCGGCACCGTTAAGTATCTGAATTTTTGCATCTGAAGTTGAAACGTCGTTTGCATCCAAAATGGTACGAACGTCTTCAACCGTGATTGAGGTCGCCGGTACTTCCCATGCAACACCACCCTTAAAGTCAATTCCCAGGTTGAGGCCCTGAGCAAACAGCGAAATGAATGTCACGACGATCAATGCAATTGAGATCCCGAACCCCCACCAACGGCGACCAACAAAGTTGAACGTAGTCTCACCTCGATACAACCTGCCAATCATGCCGCTCATTTCGAATCCGATCCCGGCAACGCCACGCCCAATATCTTGCGTCCTAACATAAATTTGCTACGAGCAAGCAGCAGCACAGCTGGTCTTGTAAAGAAGTACGAGACAATCACGTCGCACAATGTAGACAGTCCTAAGAAAAATGCAAAACCACGCACTGAACCGACGGTGAGCCACCAGAGCACAAGCGCACCTATGAATGACACCGTGTCTGCAGCCAAGATTGTGCGCCAAGCGAGCGTGAAACTTCGTTGCGCAGAACTTCGCAATGACTTGCCGGAATGGAGTTCGTCTTTGATTCGTTCAAAAAAAACAACGTACGAGTCAACGGTTACACCAATAGACACGATGATTCCGGCCACTCCAGAAAGAGTGAGTGCAAGGCCATTTGAGCGTGAAATGAATGCAATGATGCTCCACATCAGCGCGCCAGACACCATAAGTCCACCGACCACGACGATGGTCAACATGCGGTAGTACACAAAGAAGAATGCCATTACCAAAAGCACACCGATAAGGCCCGAAATGATTGCTGCACGCAACGAGTCTTTACCAAGAGTTGGTGAAACTGTTTGCACAGTTGCAACTTTGAACTTGACAGGAACAGCGCCAAACTCAAGAATCTTGGCAAGGTCTCGTGCTTCAGATTGCGAGAAGTCTCCACTGATCTGAACATTGCCACCCGTAAACACCGCTTCTTGCACAGTAGGAGCCGAAATCACGATGCCGTCCAACGCAATGGCAATGCGTGCTGTTGGGCATGATGCATCGCGATTAAAGCATTTTGTCGTGAGCGCATTCCACAAGTCAGCACCTTCTGCACCTTTTCGCAATTCAACTGTGACTATCCAGTTCCCATTATCGATCACCGCTTGAGCATTGTTCGTGAAAACTTTGCCAGTTGCGCCTGCAGGGCCCACAAGGTAAGCCTCGCCGTTCTGTCCGCTCAGGAGTGCATTGGCATTGGGGTCAGTGATGTCTTCTGATATCGAAATACTTGATTCAGGGACGGTCGTGGCGGTCAGTGCCGGCGCAGTTGTATCAGTTGCTACAGGAACTGTCGTTGCTGCGCCCCTCCCGCGTGCACTGCCTGGACCACCTTCTGTTGCAGCCACTGTTGTGTCAACGACCGTTGTTTCGCTTCCAGGAAGTGTTGTACCTGAGCCAGGAATTGTTGTAGTGGTATCCGTGTTGAGAGTGCCTGCTTGCAAAACTGGTCGCAACAACAACTCGCCCTGTCGACCAATAATGTCAAGAGCTTTTTGCTGATCATTCACACCAGGCAAGTTGACAACTACGTTGTCGCCCTGGCGCGTGATTTCAGGCTCTGAAACTCCCAGTGCGTTTACGCGCTGTTCAATAATCTCCACGGCTTTAGCAAGAGCACTCTGGGTGAACTCACCCTCTGGTTGCAACGTGACTGATGCGCCACCTTGCAAGTCGAGCCCAAGAGATGGAACATTGCCAGCAAAGAGGTTGCCAACCAATAGTGAACCCACCAGCACCACGATGCCAAGGAGCGAAAAATAAAGACGACGTACCATACAAAAGACCGCAAATGAATTCGCGGTGCTGACCTACTTCTTATCGTTCTTGTCGGATGAAGACTGATCGCTCGAACTTGGCGTTGACACCTTTGTTGCAATAGCACTGCGCGCTACTCGAATCTCGACCTTTTCGGCAATGTCTAGCCAAACATATCCATCTTCAATAGCGGAGATAAAACCGTAGATACCAGACGCCAAAACCACTTCGTCGCCCTCTTGTAATGTGCTCTGCAAATTGCGTGTCTCTTTTTGGCGCTTGCGCTGTGGGCGAAGCAATAAAAAATACATTGCTCCAAAAATCACTACGAGCGGAAGGACGGACATAAGACCCCCACCAGAACTGGTGGTAGTTGTTGCGGCGCCAATTGTGGCGTAAAGACTGTTGAACATAAGTCGTAACTCTATCGCTCAACAGAGCTAAGCCGCAGTGCCCCAGACAGTCAAAATCTCTTGCCGTAGAGCCGCAAATCGCCCTGCAATAATTGCGTTTCGCATCTGGTCCATTAATGACAGCGTCCAAGCAATGTTATGGAGTGAAACCAATCGAGATGCAGTGGGCTCACCCACCTGAAACAAATGTCTGATGTATCCGCGCGTATGGCGAGCACACACCGCGCACGAACAACATGGATCGATTGGCTCGTTGCTTAAAGTGAACTCGGACCGCTTCAAGTTGACACGGCCCTGTGATGTGAGTGCTGTTCCATGCCTACCAAGCCGAGTTTGCAAAACACAATCAAACTGATCCACGCCAAGGTGTACTGCTTCAACAAGAGATGCAGGATCCCCTACGCCCATTAAGTAGCGAGGTCGATCGAAAGGTAAATGAGCGAGAGCAGCCTGTAGAGCTGGCAACATCTCCTCTCGCGACTCACCAACCGACAATCCCCCGATGCCATATCCATCGAAGTTGAGCTCAGCTGTGCGTTCTGCGCTCTCTGCTCTCAGATTGATGTCAATGCCACCTTGAACAATTCCAAACAATGACTGGTCAGTACGTGTGTGTGTTGAAATAGCGCGTTGTGCCCACGATGACGTGCGTTCGAGAGCAAGTCGAACAACTTGAACAGGTGATGGAAGCGGCGGACAGACATCGAGCACCATCTGAATATCGGCACCCAACAACTGCTGCGTGTGAACTGCCGACTCAGGCGTATAGCGATGCCGCGAACCGTCATATGTTGATTTAAATGTGACGCCATCATCGTCAACATCGGGGTTCAAAGAAAACACCTGAAAACCACCAGAGTCAGTCAGCGTCAAACCCTTCCATCCTGCGAAGGCGCCAAGACCACCCATCGCACTGACAGTCTCTGCGCCTGGGCGCAACATCAAGTGGTACGTATTGCCGAGAACGATCTGTGCTCCTAAGTCTTCGTAGTCGGAGGCGCTCAAATACTTAATTGCACCGCGAGTACCAACCGGCATAAAACATGGGGTGGTGTACGAGCCTCTATGCGTTACGGCCGTTCCTGCACGCGCATTGCCATCAACAGCATCAGTAGTGAATTGGACAGGAAACATTAACTACACGGTAGTGGCACACATTAGCTAGCAAGTTGCTAATCGGTGCTCATCGTTTCTCTTCATTACGAAGTGCAAGCAGCATCGCGTCACCAAATGACAGCATTCGATACTCACGATCAATCGCCTCTTCGTAGAGTTTGCGCCACCGAGTACCAACAAACGACTGGATCATCAACAGCAGCGTTGTTCGCGGCATGTGAAAATTGGTCATCATCATGTCAACGACCTTCCACTCATAGCCCGGCGTGATGAACAGATTGGTCCGGCCCTCCAACTGCCCAAACTTTGGGACACTCTCAAGCGCACGTGTTGCTGTTGTACCGATAGCAATCACCCTCGATCCTCTTGAATGTGCGTCGTGACATGCCGTCATTGTCGATTGCGGAACCCGATATGACTCGGTGTGAATGAGATGATCAAGCGGATTGTTTACAGAAATTGGCTTAAACGTGTCGAGACCAACAACAAGTTCGACCTCGCAGATGGATACACCCGCGTCTCGAACACGTTGCAAGAGTTCTGGCGTGAAATGCAATCCCGCAGTTGGTGCTGCTGACGACTTTTGGTCGTGCGCGAAAACAGTTTGATAACGCTCGGCATCGTGCAATACCTCAGTGATGTAAGGCGGCAAGGGCATACTCCCGAATTTCGCGAGTTGATCAACAACGTTGCCACCGAGCAGCCGTACCAGAAATGTGTCGCCAGCCTCGGTGCGCTCACCCACCTGCAAAAACTCTGTGTCATCCGAAGAATACAGAATTTCACCAACCTTCAATTTGCCGCCTGGACGCAACAATGATTCCCACACAGTTGTAGTTGCATCTTTTTCTTCCAACAACAACGCTTCTACGATGCCGCCACTCGCACGATGCAAGATCACTCGAGCAGGCATCACGCGAGTGTGATTAACAACCACGACATCGCCAGGCCTCACAAATTCAACAAAGTCAGAAACATGTCGATGCACTGGTTCGCTAGCGGGGTCATTGAGATCAATATCGACGAGCAGCCGCGCAGCATCACGCGGTTCTATTGGGTGTTGCGCAATGAGGTTCTGCGGCAAGTCGTAATCAATATCCGAAAGATGCATAGCGACTAGAGAAACTTAGGCGAAAAGATCTGGATGTTGTGCAGGTGCTTGCAGGCCAAGGTGCGCATAGGCAAGCGGCATGGCTACACGGCCGCGCGGAGTGCGAGCAATCATTCCTTGCTGAATCAAGAATGGCTCATATACATCCTCAATTGTTTCCGTCTGCTCACTGACACTGATCGCAAGCGTCGACAACCCAACTGGTCCACCACCGAATTGAACACAGATTGCGCTCAACACCGCACGGTCAACTTTGTCGAGTCCTAATTCATCTACACCAAACACACTCAATGCTTCATTGGCAGACTTCTTATCAACCGTTCCGTCACCTCGAACTTCTGCAAAATCGCGCACTCTTCGCAAAAGACGATTGGCGATGCGTGGTGTTCCACGTGAGCGCCGAGCAATTTCGGCTGCACCTTGAGCATCAATGTCAACCTGCAAAATGCCGGCAGCTCGACTGATAATTGACTGCAATTCGTTCTCGTCGTAGTAATCAAGTCGTGCAACGAGGCCGAAGCGATCACGCAGCGGCCCGGTGATCATGCCAGTGCGGGTAGTTGCTCCAATCAACGTGAACTTCGGCAGCGTCAGTCGTATCGACGAAGCGGATGGGCCCTTGCCCACCACTATGTCGATCTGAAAATCTTCCATCGCTGGATACAAAATTTCTTCTACAGTGCGCGACAATCGATGAATCTCGTCGATGAACAACACATCGTTTTCCTCGAGTTTGGTCAAGATTGCCGCCAAGTCACCAGCACGCTCAAGTGCAGGCCCAGAAGTGACATGAAGATGTGCAGACATTTCGGTCGCAACGATTCCGGCAAGTGTGGTTTTGCCAAGCCCGGGAGGACCAGCGAACAACAAATGGTCTGCTGCCTGTCCTCGGCGCCTTGCAGCCTCGAGCACGATGCTCAAATGCTCCTTGAGTTCACGCTGCCCGACAAAGTCCGACAACGACCTTGGGCGCAACCCAACTTCATCCACCATCTCCCCGTCATCGCTCTCGTCTTGCGAACGCTTATGCGGATCTACAAATTCTTCACGCACGTTTGACTCCTAATGCATTTAGCGCCTGCCGCAACATATTCTCCGCAGTATCAGTGGCGGACAATTCTCTCAACACGTCGCGAATCTCTTCGTTTGAATAACCGAGACCTGTCAACGCCTCACGTACATCGGTCACGGCACGATGACCTTGCGACTGCTCACCTTGCGGTGTGTCCATAATTGGCAGATTCATTCTGCCCTTCAACTCAATCAGCAATCGGTCGGCAGTCTTGCGACCCACGCCCGAAACAAGCGTGAGTGCTCCATGATCATTCGTCGCAACGATGTCAATCAGAGCGCGAGGTGTATGCGTTGCAAGAATTGCCATCGCCATGTTTGGCCCCACTCCGTGAGTAGCAATCAAGATCTCAAAAGTTCGACGTTCGTCCCGCTCCAAAAAACCATACAAAGTTTGGGCGTCTTCGCGAATATGTTGATGTACGTAAACAAAAGCCTGCGATGTTGGCTCCAGTTCACCAAGTGTGCGCGGCGTGACATGTATGAGATAACCAACGCCTGCAACCTCGAGCAGCACCGTTGAGTCTTGATTCCTCTCAATCACTACTCCGCGCAATGAGCCAATCATTGTGCACCCACCACTGACTCGGCACGCTGAATGCTGCTCCGCAATGGAGCAATCGCTAAATGACACAACGCAATTGCCGCAGCATCAGCAGCATCAGCAGGTTCAGGCAATGTTGAAAGACCAAGTCGTTGTTGCACCATCTTTTGCACCTGCAACTTATTTGCCGTACCCGAACCAGTGACCGCACTCTTGACTTGGCTTGGCGTGTATTGCACAACGTCAATACCTAATCGACTTGCCATCGCGAGCACCAACCCACTCACCTGCCCAACGCTCATTGCTGTACGCACATTGTTCTGAAAAAATACTTGCTCGACAGCGATTGCATCTGGACGTGTTTCATCAATCAGTTTCTCGATATCCAATTGCAATGCGCACAACCTGTGCTGCAACATTTCGGTTGCTGGAGTCGTCATTACGCCAAGCGCAACCACGCTTGGACTGGACGTACCCATCGAGTTGCGGTTGGTCTGTGATCGCAACACTGCGTAGCCACAACGGGTAAGGCCTGGATCAATCCCGAGGACAACTATGGCCGGCTTCTGGGCGAACATATGTTCTACCTTAGTGGCGAAATACCGACTAGGTAAGGATTTAGACCGCTGAGCGCAATGCTTCGACCAATTCGTCAACCGGAC
>Ga0208363_1000247_pt1 | contig 14847 bp, 13 predicted proteins | sample LakMenEpi03May11_FD_150666 | JGI IMG/M metagenome (GOLD analysis project Ga0208363, IMG submission 150666) | Freshwater microbial communities from Lake Mendota, WI - 03MAY2011 deep hole epilimnion (SPAdes) | ecosystem: Environmental > Aquatic > Freshwater > Lake > Epilimnion/Euphotic zone ...
AATTGCTGAATCGATGGTCGAAACCCTCGCGCGATTAATCCACCTTTGAACACATCTTGGCTTGCGCGATCAATGACCAAAACCAAAATTCCGCGATCGCCTTCTACCGAGTGGGCAACTTCAAAGTTTGCGGTGTTCACACCCAACTCGGCTGCCAAGGAAAATATCTCTGCTGCTGCGCCGGCACGGTCAGGAATTGGCACGCGAACTTCAACTACATCAAGCAAATTGCCCACACGTCCCGGCAAATTGGCGCGAGCAACTCTGGCTGACTGCAAACGCTGTGTGAGTTCGTCTGATCTGCCTTCATCAACGATTACTCGCATTGCCTGCAAACCACTGATCATTCCATCCAGCGCACCGACAATTGCTTCGCGATTCTCCTTGCATACATCAAGCCAAATCGCTGGGTGTCCAGATGCAACTCGCGTCATGTCTCGAAACCCACCGGCCGCCAAACGCAACACCGCAACGTGTTCTTCAGCGTGATCATTTGCCAACGACATCAATGTGGCAGCCGTAAGGTGAGGTAAGTGGCTGACAATGGCAACGAGTTGGTCGTGACGTTCAGCGCTGAGTACAACGAACTCGGCACCGAGTTCTTTCACAACTTGAGCAACATGCGCAAAGTTGGCGTCAGGGGTGTTTTCAGATGGTGTCAATACCCATACAGCACCTTCAAACAATGAAGCATCTGCACCAGCAAGTCCGACGAGCTCACTACCAGCCATTGGATGACCGGCTACGAAACGTGGGTCGGTGATCTCGCGAACAATGTGCGCCTTCACACCACCGACATCAGTAACGAGCCCTTGCGTTATTTCGAGAGCACGCCTGACTTGATCGGCTACCGATGAAACTGGTGTGGCAACGAACGACAACTCTGCATCAGCGTCAATGCCCCGTGCGGCGACCAGTCCTAAACGGAGAGCTTCCTCTTCGGTATCGGGATGCAAGTCGTTTCCCGTGACATGCCATCCACGCGCAGTAAGCGCTGCGGCAAGGGAACCGCCAATCAGCCCAAGCCCGAAAATGTTTGCTCGACGCTGTTTCACAGAGAAATATCGTAACCGAGCACTACTCGGTGACTGCCTCTATTAAGAGTTTGACTTCAGCCTGCGTGAGGTTACGCCATTGCCCGGGCGCAAGTTTCTTGTCCATGATCGGGCCGATACGTGTACGAACCAGCCGAATTACTGGATATCCAACAGCATCACACATGCGTCGAATCTGACGATTCTTTCCCTCATGAATGACCATCCGTAAGACGCCCTCTTGCAACCTGCTCACTTCTGCTGGTGCGGTCACTCCATCTTCAAGTTCGATGCCACTTCGCAAACGATGAATTGCCACATCACTTACATCAGCAGAAGAGATGTCAACTTGAACCAGATATTCCTTTTCAAGCCCATACTTCGGGTGCGTGATGCGATTTGTCAGTTCTCCATCGTTGGTAATGAGCAGCAATCCCTCTGAGTCACCGTCTAAACGGCCTACGGGATACACGCGTGGCTCTGCCGGTACGAGGTCAACAACAGTTTCCCTATCGTGAGTATCGATAGCCGTACTGATGACATCGACTGGCTTGTTGAGCAAATAGTAGACCAAGTCAGGTCGAACACCAACAGGCGCTCCATCAATTTCAACACTGTCTACATCAACATTTACACGACGACCAAGAACCGCAATTTCACCGTTGACCGTTACACGACCTTCGGCGATGATCTCTTCACATGCCCTTCGACTACCCCACCCACGCTGAGCGAGAACTTTCTGTAAACGCTCGCCCTCGTCGATCATTGAGCAGGTGGCGCGATTCGCAAACCTTGTTCGAGTGCTTCAACAACTGCAGCATCAGGAACAAAATCGGCAATAGGCGGTAGAGCCGACAGCGACTCAATACCTAGACGCTCAAGAAACAACGAAGTAGTTCCGAACAAGACCGCCTGGCCCGGACCATCATCGCGCGATGTCTCGGTGATGTATCCACGTGCTTGCAACGTTCGCATCACAGCGTCTGGATCTACACCGCGAATTGCAGCAACCTGTCCACGCGAAATTGGTTGCTTGTAGGCAATGATCGCCAGTGTCTCAAGCGCGGCAGACGAAATGCGCGCCTGTTGGCTATCCAGCACGAAACGTTCTACGTACGAAGCCACATCGTGATGCGATTGGAATCGGTAGCCACCAGCCACCTTCACCAATTGGAAACCATGACCTGCTTCGTCATAGGCGGCTGCGAGACGTTCGCACAGACCATCAACTGACGCAACCGAAATTTCGAGAAGTTGAGAAAGCAGAGTTGGGTCGACTGGCTCCATCGCAACGAGCAGGATTGCCTCCAATGCCCGCACAGATTCGGCTGAAATGTTTTCTTCGCTCATGAATTCCTCTTTGTCATCCTTCGTAGTCATCAATGTTGAGAACTGCTTCAAAACCCGTGTCATCGCCTGCGGTCCATTGCACCTCGATGTCACCAAAACGGTCTGACTGCTCAAGAGTCACACGACCCTGTTTGTACAACTCGAGAATTGCAAGGAACCGCACAACAACTTCGATGCGATCATGAATTGCTTCGGTGATTTGCCGAAAGGTCACTTTGCCCAATTTGGGTAGCGTCTCCAACATCTCCATAAGCGCGTCTGCGACGCTTGCGCGAATAGGAGCAACGTGAAACAGATCGATCGATGTAGGTGGTTTCGGTTGCGTTACACGCAAATATGCACGCTGCAAACGCACTGGAGTTACACCATCGAGCATGTCGGGAAGCAGATCGGCAAAGCGCTCATCTGGTCCTGAACGACGAGGAAAACTCAAACTTGCTCGATCGGTCAACTGACTAAACACCGCAGCCACGTCTTTAAATGTCTTGCAGTCAAGCAAGCGCGCCAACAGCAGGTCGCGTTCAGACCACAGCGCCAACTCCTCGTCCAAATCCATGTCTTCGCGACCAGGGAGTAAACGTCGGGTTTTCAATTCAACAAGCGTCGAAGCGATGAGCAAAAACTCTGTCGCAACATCGAGATCAAGCATCTGCATGCGCTGGATCTCTTCGAGGTACGCCTCAACAATGCGCGTTAATGAAACCTCATGGATATCTACTTCTTCTTTCAAGATGAGGTGCAGCAGGAGGTCAAAAGGCCCGTCGTAAACGGGGGTTGCTACCTCATAAGCCATGGCTAGAGAATAGTTCACTAGACGGAAATGTCCTGAGTCCGTTGCCTACATTGCACTAGCGTTGCATCGTGGCTCGCGTACTTTCATGCATTCAGCCGACTGGCGATGTTCATCTGGGCAACTATTTAGGCGCTCTCCGCAACTGGGTCTCAGGGCAGCATCACAATGACGTTTTCCATGGCATTGTCGACCTGCATGCCCTCACCATCACCGACAAGCCTGGTGTGCTTGGTAAGAACACCGTTGAGCTTGCCGCGATGCTCTTTGCCGTAGGGCTAGACCCTAATGTCGCCACGGTTTTTGTCCAGTCGCATGTCCCTGAACATTCGCAACTGGGTTGGATCATGGAATGCACGGTGAGTTTTGGTGAATTGAGCAGGATGACTCAGTTCAAGGACAAATCCGCCAAACGCGAAGCCGACTTTGTTTCTGCCGGCCTCTTCACCTACCCAGCCCTGCAAGCAGCAGACATCTTGTTGTACGACGCAGCGGAAGTGCCAGTTGGCGATGATCAGCGTCAGCACATTGAAATCACCCGAGACATTGCGGTGCGATTTAATCATCGCTTTGGTGAAACCTTCGTTCTGCCAAAGGCAGTCACACCTCCTGCAGGTGCACGCGTGATGGACTTACTTGATCCGACATCGAAGATGTCCAAGTCATCCGAGACCGACGCGGGTTGTGTCTACTTGCTCGACGCACCAGCAGCCATTGAAAAGAAATTTAAGCGTGCTGTTACCGACTCTGAAAACGAAGTTCGCTACGACCGTGAAGCAAAACCAGGAATCGCCAATCTGCTCGACATTCTGAGTGCAGTAACGGGAACATCACCACAGCAACTTGCCGAGCAGTACACGCAATATGGTGCGCTCAAGAGTGACTGCGGTGCCGCAGTTGCTGCAATGCTCACACCAATTCAATCGCGATACACCGAACTGATGAACGACAAGGCAGAACTTGGTCGCCTGTTACGAATTGGTGCTGAAAAAGCTGGCACAGTTGCTCAAGCAACACTCGCCCGAGCCCATAATGCAATCGGGTTCTACCCGCGCTAAATATTGTCGGCCGAGCGAAACGCTGCGGCTACTTCTGCACTGCATGTTTGATTCAGCACTGCAATTACATCGGCGCGAGATCCTGCGTGTCGAAGCATGGTGATGCCAATTTCTTCGTGTTGGTGATACAGCGCAAATCGCTTCGTTCGCGGCCCAACCAAGGTGGCGATCACGCGCATCAGAGTTGACAGATTGCTTTGAATTTTACCGATGTCATGCAACAGCACACCAGCTCTGTGTTCACGGGACGCTTCTGGAAGCAATACCTCAAACCTTTGGGCGACTTCTACGCTGTGACGACGGTCAGCAACGCTGAATTGTTTCCATACATTGAATTCACTGGCCGTGAGCGTTGATCGAACCATATTCAGTTCGTCTTCAGAGACATCTTCACGCGACCACGAGGACGCGAGCCTTTTCGCAAGATGCGCGATGTGGCTCATGCTTTTGCTCCAGAGAAACCGATGCGAGCCCGCGGATGCGATTCCTTGTACATCTCGAACAGCACTTCATTGTCAACTCGCGTGTACACCTGGGTGGTGCTTACCGATGCGTGACCGAGCAGCTCCTGCACAATACGTAGATCTGCGCCGTGGATCAACATGTGTGTTGCACAAGAGTGGCGTAGCACGTGTGGAGATACTTCATCGCCCACTTCAGCGATCTGCGCGTACTTTCGCACAATTCCCCACGCAGCTTGACGACTGAGCCGTGTGCCACGTGATCCAAGAAACACCGCGTCAGCATGATCACGCTTTGCCCACTGCTCAGGCACCAACATCGCTCGCCCGCCAGCCCCTAGCCATTCTTCCAATGCCGTCTTTGCGTGACTGCCAAATGGAACGATTCGCTCTTTCGAACCTTTACCAAAAAGCCGAACCAACTGAGACTCCATATCCAAATCCGATAGCGAGAGTCCGCAAGCTTCCGAAATACGTGCTCCGGTTGCATAGAGAAACTCAAGCAACGCACGGTCGCGTAACGCAAATGAATCGACTCCAGTTGCTGCAGCCAAAATTCGCGCCACATCATCTTCACTCAGCGCCTTGGGAATACCGCTCGGGACTTTCACCCCATCAACCCCAGACGTTGGATTATCTGGCCGTAACCGCTCTTCAACGAGGTACCGGTGCATCATTCGCACAGCCGCGTACATTCGAGCAACACTCTTTGCTGCCTTGCCCTCCGCACGTAGCGAGGCAATGAATTGCTCGATCACTGGAGACTGTGCAGTAAGCACATCGCAACCTTTCGCTACAAGAAACGCCTCGTAACGAAGTAAATCCCGACGATACGCCTCAATGGTGCGCGGCGATCTTCCCTGCTCAATGGTCATCCATGTGAGGAAACGTTCGCTGTGTGTCAGCGACGACATCGACAACTCGCTAAGCGCTGATTGATGGAGCTGCAGTTGGCTCTGTGGCTGCTGCTTCCTTTTGCAATCGCACCACTCGGTGTTGCAATGACGTGCCGATCAGCTCACGGAACAATGGGTGTGGTCGATCGGGACGGCTCTTGAATTCTGGGTGCGCCTGTGTGCCCACCCAAAAAGGATGATCGGACAATTCGATGAATTCAACAAGTCTGCGATCTGGCGATGAACCACTGCACACAAAACCAGATTCTTCGAATCGAGCACGATACGTGGAATTGAACTCGTAGCGATGACGATGGCGCTCGCTTACCACTGACTCACCGTACGCAGCTGCAACTTTGGTTCCAGGTTCAAGCTGTGCGTAATACGCACCAAGGCGCATGGTTCCGCCCATGTCGGTGACATCTCGCTGATCGACCATCAGATCGATGACTGGGTTCTGCGTTGTTGGATCAAACTCCGTTGAGTGCGCGTCAGTTAGCCCAAGAACGTGACGAGCAAACTCAATGGTCATTACCTGCATACCCAGGCACAGCCCAAGGCACGGAACGCCGTGTTCGCGAGCGTATTGGGCTGCACGAATCTTGCCTTCAATACCACGAGCGCCGAAACCACCAGGGATGACAATGCCATCCAGAGTTGCCAATTGTTCTTCGGCAAGAAGCCCTTCAACATTTTCGGCCTGGATCCACACGATCTCGACATTGGCAGCGTGGTGGAATCCTGCGTGCTTCAAACTTTCTACGACCGAGAGATACGCATCGTGGAGTTCAACATATTTACCGATTAGTCCTATGCGTACCGGAGCCGTTGACGCCTCTACGCGAGCAACCACTTCGCGCCAAGGCGTGAGGTCGAGTGGTGCATCAATGCGCAATACGTCACAGATCTGAGTATCAAGACCTTCGTCATGCAAGATGAGTGGCAACTCGTAAATGTTGCGCGCGTCGGCCGCGTTGATGACGTTCTTCTGATCCACGTCACATTGGTTAGAAATCTTGCGCTTCAGTTGATCGCTGATTGGTTCATCGCTGCGACACACGATGATGTCTGGCTGAATACCGCGCGAACGAAGTTCGGTGACGCTGTGCTGCGTTGGCTTTGTCTTTTGCTCGCCGCTCGGACCGATGAACGGAACCAAAGTGACATGCACGTAACACACGTTGTCGCGACCAACTTCATTTCGGAACTGACGCACAGCTTCAAGGAACGGCAAAATCTCAATGTCGCCAACAGTTCCCCCAATTTCAGTAATCACCACATCGATGTCGTCGGTTGCTAGGCGCTTAATTCGGCGGCGAATCTCGTCCGTTACGTGTGGAATGACCTGAACGGTGCGTCCTAGGTAGTCCCCTCTGCGCTCAGCGGCGAGAACTGCCTGATAAATGCTGCCTGTTGTTGCATTGGATGAACGCGACAGATTTTCATCGATGAATCGCTCATAGTGACCAAGATCTAAGTCGGTTTCGCCACCGTCATCAGTAACAAACACTTCACCGTGTTCAAATGGATTCATTGTTCCCGGATCAACGTTGATATACGGATCAAGTTTCTGCATCGTCACGCGCAAACCACGCATCTTCAACAGTCTTCCAAGTGATGAAGCGGTTAAACCTTTTCCAAGGGAGCTAGCAACGCCACCTGTCACGAACACGTGCTTTGGCATTTTTGCTCTCCGTCCGCTCTCTAGGTCCTGTCGAAGAACCGTTTACCTCACGACGGGAGATAAGCATAACCTGTCGAGGCCTACCGCCGAGAACGCTTGGGAGATACCTGGCTATTGGCATCAGATTTGTGACTATCTCGCAACAATTCACGAGCATGTTCCAGCGCCGTAGCCTCGGCAACTCCTCCTGAAAGCATTCGGGCGATCTCGGCAATGCGCTCTTCCTCGCCCAACGTTGCAGCCTGCGCAAACGTCTTCCCGTTGCGCACCGACTTTGAAACCTGAATATGAGCATGACCCGCTGCGGCAACTTGAGGCAAGTGCGTTACCACTAGAACTTGATGACGCTTTCCGAGTAACGCGAGTGCTTGGGCAACCGCCACCGCCGCTTCACCGCCGATGCCAGCATCAACCTCGTCGAATACCAGCGTGTTTGGCCCCGACGACAACACCAACCGCAAGGCCAGCATGGTTCTGGCAAGTTCTCCACCCGATGCAACCTTGGTCAACGGCATGACTGGAGAACCTGGGTTGGCAGCCAGCAAAAACACCACTTCGTCGCCCGGGTCGGATCCGACCGAAACGTCGATCACCGCATGCGCCATAGCAAGTGTGCGGAGATTCTTTTGCACTTGTTGAGCCAGCGGTGCGGAACCGTCTCGACGAGCCTTGCCGACAATTGCCTGAGCGGCTTCAAGCTTGCGCACTGCGACTGCACGTTCCTGATCGAGGGTTGCTGCACGTGCTTCAAAAGACTCCAGCTCAGCAAGTCGCACTGCGCTTTCTTCTCCAAAGGCAATAACTTCCTCGAGCGAGTCGCCATATTTGCGCCTCAGGTCAACGAGTAACTGACGACGCTGACGAACTTCATCGAGTCGTGACGGGTTCTCTTCAATTGAATCCGCTTCATCTCGAATATCTGCTGAAATATCTTCAAGCTCGCTTTGCAGCGCCTTCAACCGTGTCACGAAACCAGCGAATGGCTCTTTGTTGCTGAGTGCTGCAACCGCGTTACCCAAGTTGTCAGTTGCTCCAGACTCTTCTGCTAACGACGCAACTGCTTTCCACAGCGCCTCGCGATAGTTCACGGCATCGGCGAGTACATCTTCTTCGCGTGACAACAGATCGTCTTCATCGGCACCCTGCAGAGCCGCTTCAATGATCTCGGTTACTTGAAATCGCAGTAGGTCAATTTCGCGAGCCCGCATTCGATCGTCGCCGCCCAAAGTTGCAAGCGCAGCATCAATCTCAGTCACCACCGCACGTGCATCACGCAGCGGCCCAAGATCGACCTTGGCATAGGCATCGAGGGCTTCACGCTGCGCCTTTGCGCCAAGCAAACTTTGATGCGCATGCTGCCCGTGCATGTCAACCAAATCAAGTCCGTGTTCTGCCAACTGCCCAACTGTTGCCAATCTGCCATTCACATATGCACGCGACCGTCCATCGAGCGGAATAGTGCGGCACAAAATAACTTCTTCATCGCCGAACACAAATCGGCCTTCAACGCGCGCTTCAGTCGCACCAGGGCGAACCATTCCGGCGTCGGCTCGCCCACCAACCAAGAGGTTGATTGCTTCAACAATCATGGTCTTGCCTGCGCCAGTTTCGCCAGTAAGCGCCACTAATCCTTCCGACAATTGCAAGTCGAGTGTGTCGATCACTCCAAGATTTTCAATGTGTAGCTCGGTGAGCACTATTCGTCTCCCAAACCAAACTTCGCTCGCACGATTTGGTGAAACTTTGGCTCTTTGAATAACCGAATGAAAATTGCCTGACATGTATCTGGCGCGTACACCACCAAATCATCTTGCGTGAGGCTCGCTACACCGCGACCATCTATTGCTAAATCAACTGGACGAGTTCCCACAACCTTGATGTGTACCGACTCATGTGGATCGAGGACGAGCGACCGATCAAACAACATGTGAGGAGACACCGGCGTGATGAGCAACGCCCGATGACGCGGAGAAACCACAGGTCCACGCGCGCTCATGGAATACGCGGTGCTTCCCGTTGGCGTAGACACAATGAGTCCGTCTGCCGAATAGCGAGCGAAGTCTTGACCATTTATGACCAAGTCCAACCAAATGGTGTGACCCGATTGATGCTTTTCAAGCACCGCCTCATTCAACGCGCGATACGAAACCGATGCCGAACGATCGGCCTTGTGCAGCGTGACACTCAGCATCATGCGCGCATCAATGACATAGTCCGTTCCAGACACGCCGGACTCCCACTTGTTCAGTGCATCGATCAGCTCTTCAGGATCAATTTCCGTGAGGTAGCCAAGAGTTCCTACGTTTACGCCAAGGATTGGCACCGGAGCGCCGTCAAGCATGTGCACAGCGCGCAGCACTGTTCCATCGCCACCAAGGCTGACAACAAGGTCGGCATCCATTGCATGACGTGGATTCGCAAGTTCTGGACAATTCAATGCCTGTGCATCGAAGTCATTCATCCATAATTCGTGGCCACGACTTGTGGCCCACTGACGAAGATCAGCGAGCAGGACAGGTATTTCGGTACGCGAATGATGCGCAACAACAAAAATGTTTGCCATTATCTACCCGAATTCCACATCATCACGCCTTAAACCTATACCAGACCAAATATTCAACATTGCCCTCAGCGCCGTGAATCGGCGATTCGATTAAGCCATGCACCGCCCACCCTTGATCTGCAAAGGACTCATTCACTTCCCCGATAACCCTGTCTCGGATTGCTTGGTCGGCGATTACTCCCTGGCTCTTGTCCACTTCCAGTTTGGTGGCTTCAAATTGGGGCTTCACCAACACCACCAGACTGCCTGACTGTGAAAGTCGTGCCGTGAGCGCCCGACTGACGGACTTCAAGGAAATGAACGACAAGTCGGCAACAACGAGATCGAACTCGTTGCGTAAGGAAACTGGCAAATCCAGAACGTCATCTTCAAGCTGGCGGACATTGAAAGCATCAATCACCACGACCCGATGATTTGTGGCAACACGTTCATGCATCTGCGACTTACCCACATCGATCGCAACTACCTCAGCTACACCGCGCTGCAATAGACAGTCAGTGAATCCTCCCGTTGACGAACCAGCGTCAAGCGCGCGTTGATCACTCACATCAATGTTGAATGCGGTAAGTGCGGCATCCAATTTGATTCCACCACGCGATACGAATTGATCTACTACCTTCACCAAGAGCTCATCTGATGGAGCGACCTGCCTGCTGTGCGTCAATACCACCGATCCATTGGCAAGCACCACACCTTCGTCAATCAGTACTCGCGCCGCATCGGCGCTATCAACAAGTCCACGCTGTACGAGCGCGACATCAACACGAACTCTGCGAGTACTCACGCTCTAGCGATACTTCTCAATAATGAAGTCGGCAAAAGCAGCCAAATCGTTTCCCTCGAAATCAGCATGCTGCAATTCATCTGGTGTATGAGCCACTCCGCTTCGAACGTGTGCGAAGTGACAACCGAGAGTCTGAGCAAATGCGCCATCTGTCGATACTCGATCTCCCACCATCCACGCATCAGACAAATCGCTCACACCGAGAACACTGCGCACAAGATTCGCCATCGGCGCGTATGGCTTTCCAGCAACTACTGGTTGCACGCCACTAGCAGTTGCGACTGCAGCAACAATCGCACCGCCCCCCGGGATGACTCCACTTGGTGTCGGATACGTAGCGTCGTCATTTGTAGCAATGAATCGCGCACCGTTTCGAATTGATGCCGACAAACGCGTCAAACCCGCAAAGTCAAACGTTCGATGAAATGCGACCACCACGGTGTCGACTTCTACATCTATTGGCAACTCAGGATCATCAGACCGACCAACAAGGATTGCACCAGCATCTGAAATGGCCTGCATCACTCCAGGACCACCACACGTCAACACGCGCTCTCCAGACTTCAACAGAGCACCAGCAGATTGCGACGCAGTAACAACTTGACCAATGGCAGGAATTCCAATGCTCTCCAGAACTGTTGCCTGTTCGGTTGCAGAAGCATGCGAATTATTGGTCACAAACAACACACGATGACCAGATTGCCTCATTCTGCTAATTGCATCGACTGAACCAGAGATCGGTTTGTGCATGAGCCACACGACCCCGTCTAGATCGCACAAAATTGCTGGCTTCAATGGCACACTGTAATTGTGCCTCGTTTTGAACCCTTTCAGGCGCTCCGTTATGGGAGCAGTATCAAACTAAATGATGTCTGCTCACCACCGTACGACGTGCTTTCAGACGCCGACCGATTGGCTTTAGCGAATAAGCATGAGAACAACATCGTTCACATCGACATGCCATTGGCACCATCGGGAAATGCCTACGAACATGCTGCATCGGTACTCACCCAGTGGATAAGCAACGGCGTTATGGTGCGCGACAATGTTCCGTCGTTCACGCTGTATCGCATGCAATTCACCGACTCCACAGGCAAACCACGCAATGTTGTTGGAGTTATCGGTGCCCTAGAAGTAGTTGATGAAGGTGCTGGTGGCGTGCTCCCACACGAACGCACCACCCCGAAGGCAAAAACCGATCGCCTCGAACTCACACGTGCAACCGACGCCAATTTGTCACCCGTGTGGGGACTTTCACTTGCACATGGGCTATCAAATCTGCTCGCCGAACCTGGCGAACTGGTCGGCAGCGTTATCGATGATCTCGGAGTCATTCATAGTGTTGAGCGTGTTGTAGATGGCGCCCGCATTGCAGCAATCTCTTCTGCCATCTCGGCGCACCCGGTTGTGATTGCAGACGGACATCACCGCTACGCCATCAGCCGTACCTATCGCGATGAAACGCGCGAACGCCTAAACAGCAAGTCATCGGGTGCTGAACTCACCATGACGTACGTGAACGAACTCATTGACGAACAACTCAGCGTTGCCGCCATTCATCGCTTGTACGAAGGCATCTCCTACAAAGAGTTGGCTGCTGCACTTTCGCCATTCTTTACCATCACCGATGCAGACCCAGTCGGTCCAACAACGTTGTCGCAGATGAATGAACGCAGTTCGCTATGCCTAGTTGCGAAAACCGGACGAACACACTGGCTCACACCCATCGCAGAGAAATTCTCTGGTGTTCGAAACCTTGATAGTGCTTATCTCGAACATGCGCTTTCGAACGTGCAACACGAAGTTCGCTACCAGCACGGAGTCACAGAGGTGCAGCACGAGTTGCAAACCAGCGACGCGACCGCTGCGATTCTCATTCGCCCAGTCAGTGTTGCCGAAATTCAGCGCACAGCAAACGAGGGTTTGCTCATGCCACCGAAATCGACATTCTTTACGCCAAAGCTACGAACAGGGTTCGTACTGCGGGAGATGAGAACGCGTTAGTGCGAACCGATTGCCGAAAGGCGATCGCGGATATCCGAGAAGTCTGGATCGTTGTGTGCAATCTTCTTGAACCATTCGCGTGCATTGATTACATCGCCTGAACGGTCATACAAGTCTGCAAGTACGTACCACTCACGTAAATGGTGCTCACGAACCTTCGCGGGATCCTTCTTGGTCTGCTGCATGATGCGAACGGCATTTTGAATGTCGCCCTTATCGGCTTGCGCACTGGCCGCAACAATGCGACCTTCGGCAACGATTGCAGGATCCGGTGAAGCATCCTTCAACTCTTTCCACAATTCGTCAACCTTTTCGTAACGCATCAGCGCGCGATAGCAGTCGGCAAGAACTGGGTGATTCAACGTTGAAGCAGGCATCGCAACGCGTGCCTTTTCAAGATGATCAGCGGCATCACGCCATTGGCCCAAGCGGTACAACGACAAACCAGCGATCTCGTGAATGAGATGCACTCCCTCACACTCGCGCGTGATTGGAATGATGATGCGCTTGGCATCCTGGTAACGACCCTTTTCAAAAGCATCGAGTGCGAGAGCAAGCTTGCCGATGAGACGCTTTGCAGCAGGATCGCCAACAATGCCGGCGATCTTTTTGCCAACAGTTGCCTCTACGTGTGCGAGAGCTGGCGCTGATGCGCGCTTCTCGTCACGCTCCAAATGGATTGGTGCATCGTTGTCACGACTGCCCGATCCACGACGCGGTGCACGTGTTGAACCTTCATCGTTCCAACGCTCTTGCTGATGATCGTTACGCGGTGCTGCATCGCGGTCATAGCGACGACCACCTGTGCGTGACCGAACTTGATCGGCGCGACGTTGCGCATCGGTTTGCGGACGCGCTGGACGGTCATCGAAACTGCGTGGACGATCATCATCACGACGAGGACGACTTGGACGCGAATCGCGATCACCAAAACGACCGCCTGTTGACGGACGACCCGATGAAGGACGTCCACGACCGGCTGGACGATCATCGTCACTACGTGGACGCGACGGACGATCTGGACGATCACCAAAACGACCACGAGTTGGTGGACGGTCATCATCACGACGCGGGCGACTTGGACGATCGGAATCAAAACTGCGTGCGCGACTCGGACGGTCGTCATCGCCACGTGGACGACTTGGACGCGAATCGCGATCGGCAAACCTGCCACCTGCCGATGGTCGACCAGATGACGGACGGCCCGAACTTGGGCGACCCGAAGACGGACGACCGCGACCGGCTGGACGGTCATCGCCACTCCGCGGACGACTTGGACGGTCATCATCACGACGCGGACGACTTGGACGATCAGAATCAAAACTGCGCGGGCGACTTGGACGGTCATCTCCGCTGCGTGGACGTGACGGACGGTCATCGTCGCGGCGCGGACGGGAAGGTCGTGAATCGTCACGACGAGGGCCTCTGGCTCCAGCGCCACTTGGGCGTGCTGGACGGGCTGAATCACTATCTCGTCTTGGGCGACGCGGACCGCTTCTGTCTGGTGTAGGCACCCATCAATACTACCGTCACACCGGTGTAATTCGGCGTGAGACTACAACACCAGAACGTGCCCACCAAATTGAATCGAATCAACAATGATTGCGGGCATAAACGACAAAAGCCCCACGCTTTCGCGTGAGGCTTTTGTTCAAATTAAATCTGGCGGCGTCCTACTCTCCCAGGGGGTCTACCCCCAAGTACCATCGGCGCTGACGGGCTTAACTGCCGTGTTCGGAATGGGAACGGGTGTGTCCCCGTCGCTAAGGCCACCAGAAATCTATTGTCAGTTGAGACGTACACGATGAATATCGCGTTCGAGTCTCAAGGACTCCAGAGCAAGCACGAGCATAAATCCAAGCCCTCGGCCGATTAGTACCGGTCAGCTAAAGATGTTGCCATCTGTACACTTCCGGCCTATCAACGTGGTGATCTCGCCACGGGCCTTACTGCATTGACTGCATGAGTGATCTCATCTTGGAACGGGCTTCCCGCTTAGATGCTTTCAGCGGTTATCCCTTCCGGAGGTGGCTAATCAGCCGTGCCCTTGGCAGGACAACTGACACACCAGAGCTCCGTCCGTCCCGGTCCTCTCGTACTAGGGACAGCCTTCCTCAAATCACTTTCGGCTGCGGAGGATAGGGACCGAACTGTCTCACGACGTTCTGAACCCAGCTCGCGTACCGCTTTAATGGGCGAACAGCCCAACCCTTGGGACCTGCT
>Ga0208363_1000252_pt1 | contig 14574 bp, 11 predicted proteins | sample LakMenEpi03May11_FD_150666 | JGI IMG/M metagenome (GOLD analysis project Ga0208363, IMG submission 150666) | Freshwater microbial communities from Lake Mendota, WI - 03MAY2011 deep hole epilimnion (SPAdes) | ecosystem: Environmental > Aquatic > Freshwater > Lake > Epilimnion/Euphotic zone ...
CCAGTTGTAAAAGTGACTGCCGTAATAATGCGGCTTCAGCACCCACATGTGAGGGTGAGCCGTTGATTGATCAATGCCGTCACCATAGGCGTCGCGCTGAGCCGAGAGCATGATTTCGTTTAGTTCACTCACGCCAAGTGTGCGGTGCTGGCGCCTAGCGAAAACTTCAGTTTCAAAAAGGAAACGGCTGTGAATGTCGACGACAACCTGGGATGCGCCGATGAGGTCTACGTTGAGCAGTGCAAGACGGTCATCGCCCTGCAGTTTTCGTAAGCCTTCCTCGACAACGAGAGTCTCACAAAAAATGCTTGCTGTTTCGGCAAGCGCCATCGGTACTCGCTTTTGCAATGGTGTTCGCTCGGCCAACTGTGTGTTGTGATATGCGTGGCCAAGTTCGTGCGCTGTTGTTTGAGCAGAATCAACACTGCCACTCCAATTAAGCAATACAAGCGATCGGTCTTTTACGAACGACATGCAGAATGCTCCACCAACTTTGCCACTTCGTGGTTCTGCATCAATCCATTGCTCGGATAGCGAGCGGTCAACCAAGTGGGAAAGTTGATCGCTGTAACTCGCAAATGCACCTTTGACCAAACTGATGCCTTCATCCCACGAGATTGCGCCTGGCGAGACTGAAAGCGGAGCGAATAGGTTCCACCACGACAAGCCGTTGGTGTCGCCCGCGAGTTGGGCTTTGACGCGCATCCATTTGCGAAAATCGGGGAGTGAAGCATGCACTGCTGACTGCATAGCATCAAATGTCGCGCGACTCACGCTATTTCCATAGAGCGATGCATCGAGCGGCGAGTTCCATTTGCGTCGACGATTGACGGTGTTGGCTTCACCCTTTATTGAGTTCATTGCTGCTGCACATGCAACTGCAATTGTTGGCCAGGCCTGCATTTCTGCGTCGTAAGCGGCCTTGCGTGTAGCCATGTCGGTATCTGTTGCAAGACCACGCACCGCTGCCATTGGCATGTTTGTGGTTCCGCTTGCAAGATGCACGTCAACGCTGAGTTGGGAGGTGAGGTCTCCTTGCAAGCGTCCCCATGCTGACGAACCCGTCGTCCCCAATTCAGAATACAAACCCTCTTCGGCTTCTGACATTTGATGCTCGCTGCGGGCCTGCAAGCGTTGCAACGGACCAAGGTGTTCACGAGCTTCAACACTTACTGTCGCAAGTGCATCTGCGCCCAACGACGCAACCCAATCTGCGAGGCGTGCAAGCAGGGGAGACACTCGTGCATCTAAGGTTTCGAGCTCGCTGAGCAGGCCTTGAGCCTGTTCGTGCCGCGAGTCGGTGCTGACGGTTGCATAAATGTATGCACCCAGAATCTCGGACTCTTCAACTGTTGTGTTGAACGACTTAATGACGGCGTCGGCAGTTTGACCATCGGCTTCAAGTGGCTTGCGGGGCTCGATAGCCCGCACATTGTGCTGGTCAAAAAGCTGTTCCATGCGCGACACAGTTGCTCCGGCGCGCTCCATCGCATCTGTGAACGAACGAGATGAAAAAGACTCATGTACATCAGCAACCGACCAGCGGGGAAGTGATGTGGATTCTGTGTTTTCGGCAGTTGGCATGCGCTAAAAACTAGTGCACGTCACCAACAAATGCACACTGTTGGTGATGGCTTACAAAACCAAGTGATGTGTACATATTGAGCGCGCCGCTGTTTTGGTTATCTACGTACAGCATGCCCACCGTGGTGCCAAGTTTGGCTAGATGTTGCAAGCCGGCCACGGTGAGAGACCTGCCGAGACCTTTGCCCGCACGATCGGGATCAACAGCAATCACGTAAATTTCCCCCAATACGGGTTGCGTATCGAGATGCAATTTCGTCCAGCAAAATCCGGCCAGCTTGTTGTCAATGTGATGCAACAAAAAACCATTTGGATTGAACCACGGTTCTTGCTGTCTTGACTGAAGAATGTCTTTCGTCCAACCACCTTGTTCGGGATGGTTGCTAAACGCACGGTTGTTGACATCAAGCCAGGCTTGCTCGTCTGTTCCAACACGAAAAGCACATGTCTCGATTTGTGCCGCACTGTTGAAAGCCTCTTGGCTGAGTGGGAGATTGACGCGCATCTGGGTAACAGTTCGGCCGATCGTAAAGTTGACGCTCTTGGCTAGTTGTTGATGTACTTGGGTTGGTTCATACACCCACCAATACACATGCCCGCCACCTTCATCGGAGATGATTGCCATTGCGGCAGCGAGCATTTCTGGGCCAATTGATGCCATGTCGTAGCGGTGGTGTGGGTCAATGATGAGGTCTAGCGACCATGATTCATTGCCTCGTGACACCTGGCAATAGGCAACAGGGTGACCGTGGCCAGGTATGAATGCGAGAAGACCGGCGAATCCGGGTCGACCACCTTGCCGTAAATCAATCCAGAGGTGATCAGAAAGTGGTCGCACTCCATCAGCACGCTCTACCTTTCGAAGTAGCGCTTCGACATCAGCGAGATCTTCATTGGCAGCCAATCGTTTGATGTCGAGATGCGCCATAACCCTTAGGTTATCTGCGCCAATCGCTAGTGTTCGGCACTGTGGCTGTATCAAAAAAGCAATCGACCAAAAAGTCTGCTGTGAAGGTGAATCAGAAGATTCTTGATCGCTCGTCAGAGATATTGAGCAGACTGAAAGACATTTATGGTGCTCCTATTTGCGAGCTCACTCACGAAAGTGCTTTTCAATTACTCAGTGCAACTATTTTGTCGGCGCAATGCACAGACGCACGAGTCAATCTGGTTACTCCCGCTTTGTTTGCAGAATTTCCAACGGCGCAAAAGATGGCGGCTGCAGATGTGGCGCGAGTGGAAGAACTTGTGCGCAGTACTGGCTTCTATGCAACTAAGGCAAAGAATTTGGTTGGAATGGCTCGCAATGTCATGGAACGATTCGGTGGCGAAGTTCCAAGCGCAATTGAAGACTTGGTGACACTTCCAGGTGTTGGTCGAAAGACCGCCAATGTTTTACGAAGTGTGGTGTTCGACTTGCCTGGGTTGCCCGTTGACACGCACGTGGGGCGTTTGTCGCGTCGACTTGGGCTGACCAAGGAAGAAGATCCTGTCAAGGTGGAATATGAGTTGAATGCAATGTTCGACCCGAAAGATTGGGGTGGGTTTAGTTTGCGACTAATTCTGCACGGGCGTCGAGTGTGTGATGCAAAGAAACCAAAGTGTGATGTATGTGAACTTGCAGATATTTGTCCATCATCAGAAATGCCTTATGGGAAATTGAAAGTCGCACAAAAATCAAAGAAAGCTAAATGACGATGCCAAAAAATACTTCTTCCGATGGTGCAGCGAACACCGAAAGCACAAAGGCCGAGTTGGCGGCAATTGCCGACACGCTTGACCGCTGTAGGGAACGCTTAGCGTCGCTAGGCGCGTCACGACTGATGGCAATTCGTGATCCAAAGAACGCCGACGCCGGAGATGACCTACTGACTGCAATTTATGAGGCTGAGCGAGGGCTAAATACTGCGCTGCGACTAGTGCAACGTGCGGCGCGTCAGGGTCGCTAGTACCCTGACCACCGTGACTGGAGCCCCCGAAAAACTTCCAATCAAGATGCTCAACGATCGTCTATTGGTGCGCATACCCCAGGGCGAAAACGAGCGAAGGTCTCACGGTGGCATCGTTATCCCGGCAACTGCGCAGGTTGCAAAGCGGTTGGTATGGGCCGAAGTGGTGGCTATGGGTCAAAACGTGCGTGCAGCAGAAACCGGTGATCGTGTGCTGTTTAGTCCTGATGATCGCTACGAAGTTGAAGTTGGTGGACAAGATTACGTAATGCTGCGCGAGCGTGACATTCATGCTGTTGCTGCAACCCGAATCGAAGCAAGCACTGGACTGTATATCTGATGCAATTTTTTCCAAGTCGCGCAGATTTTCATTTACTGGCGATATCGCACACGGTTGTTCCTGTTTGGACGGAAGTGCTTGCCGACATGGAGACTCCTGTTGCTGCATATTTGAAACTCGTTGGTGATGATCCAGGGTTTTTGCTTGAATCAGTTGAAAACGGAGAGCGCTGGAGTCGGTATTCATTTGTTGGTCGCAATCCATTAGCAACACTGGTTCTCCGAGACGGCCAGATCACAACGACTGGTGACATTCCTGATGGCACGGTGCTCGATAAGGGCATATTGGCGGCAATGGAGTCCCTACTCAAGATCTATAAGGCTCCCGTAATGAAAGATTTGCCTCCACTGCAGGGTGGGCTGATGGGCTTTTTGGGTTATGACATTGTGCGCGAAGTAGAGGACTTGCCAAATGTGCCTCGTGACGATCGCAAATTGCCTGATGCGACGATCAGCGTCATTGGATCTCTCGCAGCTTTTGATCACTGGAGGCAACGCGTTTATTTGCTCGAGAGCGTTCCATTGATCAAGAAAAACAATGTTGAAATCAATGCTGCTTATGACGCCGCGATTGAGCGAATAAAAAAGGCAGCCGCAGATCTGACCAAGCCGTTGTCATATGTGGCAGTCGAACCTCCTCAGCCGGATGATTACAAATCAAAATTTGACCCAAAGAAGAATGGCAACTCCTATCAACGTGCTGTCTTGGCGGCCAAGGAGTACATCAAAGCGGGAGATATTTTTCAAGTTGTGCTCTCGCAACGGTTTGATCTTCGACTCAATGCCGATCCGTTTGACGTCTATCGAGTGTTGCGGCAAGTCAACCCAAGTCCGTACATGTATTACGTCAAGCATCCCGATTTAACCATTGTCGGCAGTTCGCCCGAACCGATGGTGCAACTGCGCAATGGCAAAGTGATTAGTCGTCCAATTGCGGGCACCCGAAAGCGCGGTGTCGACGAAGAGCATGATCGCAAGTTGGCAGCAGAGTTGAAAGAAAATCCGAAGGAAGTTGCAGAGCACATCATGCTTGTTGACCTTGCTCGTAATGATGTTGGTCGAGTTGCCAAATTTGGAACGATGAATGTGGACGAACTTATGTCGCTTGAGCGCTACAGCCATGTGATGCACTTGACTTCACAGGTGTCGGGAGAATTGCAGGCCGGACTTGGGCCGATCGACGTATTGCGTGCAACATTGCCAGCAGGCACCGTGAGCGGTGCACCAAAAGTGCGAGCGATGGAAATCATCGACGAATTGGAACCAGTAAAACGTGGGCCATACGCGGGTGTGGTTGGTTATGTGGATTTTTGTGGCAACTTGGATACGGCAATTGCTATTCGCACAATGTTTATTGGTGAACATGGCGCCTCATTGCAAGCAGGTGCCGGCATCGTTGCCGACAGCATTCCCGAAGACGAAGATCTTGAGTGCTTCAACAAGACTGCAGCTTTGATGGCAGCAATACCTGCTGCGCGACGTATGACTGCTGCCCGTAAGGCTGCAGGAGAGAAGCAGTGAGTGTTTACTCTTGAGTGACACATGGTATTGGGTTTCGATTGAACGGGATGTAATCACAATTACAGGCTCTGATGCAAAGACTTATCTGCATTCGCAACTCAGTCAAGATGTTGCATCAATGCAACCTGGAGAGGTTCGCAGTTCGTTGCTGTTGCAACCAACTGGAAAAGTTGATTCGTTGCTACGAGTCACTTGCGCGGCCGCCGATCGATTTGTGTTGGACTGCGACCCTGGCTTTGGCGAATCAACAGTTGCCCGACTGAGCCGATTCAAGATTCGAGTCAATGCCGACATCGAGTTACAGCGCCAAACTTGGCGTGCCATTCGCACCACTTCGTCTGTTGCTGACTTAGAAAAAATCAGTCAACCATTTGATGTGAGTGGCGCAATACCTGCGTGGCGAAGTGATGGAACAGCCTTTGATGTTTTTTCACCAACAATGGCACTGCCTACAACATTGCGGGAAGGAACTCGGGATGAATTTGTTGCATCTCGTGTGCGCGCGTTGTGGCCGGAAATGGGTGTTGACATCACGACAGACATGATCCCCGCAGAAACAAGCGTTGTCGATGTCGCTGTCAGTTTCACTAAGGGTTGTTATCCGGGTCAAGAGTTAGTTGAACGAATGGACTCTCGTGGATCAATGGCGCCGCGCAGATTATGCAGGGTGATTTGTGCCCCAGGAGTAAAGGTCGGGGATGATGTTGTGATCAACGACGAAATAGTCGGCGTCTTCACAACAGTGGCGGGAGACATCGCGCTTGCGTTGATTAAGCGTGGAGTCGAATTGAGCGATCCAATTGGAGAAAATCCGACCCTCTAGGATGGCTACATGACCTACATCTACGCCTTTGATCACAAACACCGTAAGTCACCAATGAGTCTGAAAGACCTATTGGGCGGTAAAGGTGCCAACTTGGCCGAGATGATGAGTGTGCTTCGTTTGCCAGTGCCACACGGATTTACAGTGACCACCGATGCTTGTCGCGACTACATGCATGGCGGATGGCCAAAGAGCCTTGACAAAGAGATAACTCTGCAGGTCGCGGCGCTTGAGCGCAAGATGAAGGCGCGCTTGGGTGATCCTTCGAATCCGTTATTGGTATCGGTGCGCTCGGGGGCCAAGTTTTCGATGCCGGGCATGATGGACACGGTTCTCAACCTGGGTTTGAATGACAAGAGCGTTGTTGGTCTGGCTCGAACCACAAACGATGAGCGCTTTTCATATGACAGCTATCGCCGTTTCATTTCGATGTACGGCCGAATAGTGCTTGGCATTGACGGCGTAAAGTTTGAGCATCCATTTGATGACGCAAAAAAGACTGCGGGAGTGAAGAGTGATGCAGACCTGCCAGCCGCTGCGTTAAAGGCCCTATGTGAGACATACAAACAGGTCGTCAAGGCCGAGACCGGTCGCGAATTTCCACAAGATCCAATGAAGCAATTGCGTGGCGCAATAGAAGCGGTTTTTCGTTCGTGGAATGGCGCGCGAGCAATTGCGTATCGAGTGCGCGAGAAAATTAGTCACGACTTGGGTACTGCAGTCAACGTGCAAGCAATGGTGTTTGGAAACCGTGACAACAACTCTGGCACTGGTGTGGGGTTTACCCGCAATGCAGCAACGGGCGAAAACAAACCATACGGCGACTTTTTGGTTAACGCTCAGGGTGAAGACGTAGTTGCCGGAATTCGCAATACTGAAACACTCGACGACCTCAAACGTCAGTTTCCTGCAATTCATGCAGAGTTGATGACCATTTTTGATCGACTAGAGCGCCACTACAAAGACATGTGCGATACCGAGTTCACAATTGACCAAGGCAAGTTGTGGATGTTGCAAACACGGGTCGGCAAGCGCACTGGGGCTGCCGCTCTGCGAATGGCCGTTGACATGACTAAGCCTTCGGGCAAGGGCAAAGCAACATGGAAAATCTCGAAGAAGGAAGCGCTCATGCGAGTTGCGGCAGAGCATTTGGATCAAGTTCTGCATCCACAGTTTGCAAATAAATCACAAGCACTCACAAAGGGTCTCGCTGCTTCGCCAGGTGCTGCTGTTGGTGCTGTCTACTTCACTGCCGATGATGCGTCGGCTGCTGCCGGACGTGGTGAAGCCGTGATCTTGGTGCGCAGCGAAACAAGTCCAGAAGACGTCCACGGCATGATGGTTGCAAAAGGAATCTTGACTGCTCGTGGCGGACTCGTGAGTCACGCAGCAGTAGTTGCTCGTGGATGGGGTACTCCTGCGATTGTTGGTGCTGAATCGGTGCATATTGATGGCAAGAAGTTTTCTGTTGGTGACATAGTCGTGCGCGAAGGCGACGTCATTTCTCTGGATGGCACCACCGGCGAAGTGATTGTTGGGGCTATGACACTCGCTGCTGCCGAACCAACAAAAGAGTTTCATACCATCTTGAAGTGGGCGGATGAGGTGCGTAAGGGCAAGCTTGCGGTGCGGGCCAACGCTGACACCGATGAAGACGCCACCAAGGCCCGCGAATACGGAGCAGAGGGCATTGGGCTGTGCCGCACCGAGCACATGTTCTTGGCCCCAGACCGCTTACCAGTCGTGCGACGCATGATTTTGGCAAGTACACCAGAAGAAGAGGCTTCTGCATTGGATGAATTGCGCAAAGTACAGACCGAAGACTTTGCGTCGATCCTGCGGGCGATGAGCGGATTGCCTGTCACAGTGCGATTGCTTGACCCACCTTTGCACGAGTTCTTGCCTCGTGTGGATGAGCTCGAGATCAAGAAGGCAACAGTTGGTTTGACGGCGGAAGAGACCAAGTTGATTGAAGCCGCACATTCGTGGGCAGAAGTCAACCCAATGCTCGGAACCCGCGGTGTTCGCCTCGGAGTTGTAAAGCCCGGTTTGTACGCGATGCAAGTGCGGGCTTTGCTCGCGGCGGCCGACATTGTCGCTAGCGAGGGTTACTCGCCAATCGTTGAAGTGATGATTCCTCTCATCGTAAACAAGGAAGAGTTGGCTCTGGCGCGCAGTTGGGTTGAGCAAGAAATTCTTGCTCACAGCAAGCAAATGAAGTCGACACAAAAGTTCGACACAAAAAACTCGGCAAAAAAGTCGATCAAAAAGTCAAAGCAGCCAAAGGTGACCATCGGGACAATGATCGAAACGCCGAGAGCCGCTCTCGTTGCTGGAGAGTTGGCCGAGATCAGCGATTTCTTTAGTTTTGGAACGAACGACCTCACGCAAATGACTTTTGGTTTCAGCCGCGACGATGTGGAAAGCAGGATGATGCCGGCATATTTGGAGGCTGGACTGCTGAAGCGAAATCCTTTTGAAACTATTGACCAAGTTGGAGTTGGTGAACTTGTGAAAATTGCAGCCAATCGGGGTCGCAAGGCAAAACGTGGAATTAAATTGGGAGTTTGCGGGGAACACGGTGGAGATCCGGAATCAATTGGATTGTTCTACCGCGCGGGACTTGACTACGTGTCGTGTTCGCCGTATCGTATACCGATAGCCCGACTTGCGTCAGCGCAAGCGATCATCGGGGGAAGTAAAACCGAAACTAAATAGTTTTGGTGTAAAACCCGAGAGGTCAAAGGAAAAAAATGCTTAGCACTCTATTCAGCGCAGGTTCACGAAGCGAAAATTTTGTAGATATCACTGTCCCATGGTGGGGCTGGTACATGTTGCTTGGTGTAATCGGAACGCTGTTGCTCGTTGACATTCTTATTGTTCACCGTCGCCCACACGTTGCTCACCTTAAAGAAGCAGCGATCGAATCGATTGTCTGGGTGACCATCGGCGTTGGTTTTACTTTTGTCATTTGGGCGATGTTCGAAAGGGCGGCTGCTGTTGAGTACATCAGTGGCTACTTGATTGAGAAGAGTCTGAGCGTTGACAATGTTTTTGTCTGGGCAATGATTTTTACTCACTTCAAAGTGCCACGCGAGTATCAGCACCGCGTATTGTTCTGGGGAATTTTTGGTGCATTAGTGATGCGCTTTGTATTCATTCTCCTCGGTGTTGCAATCATCGAGCGCTTTGATTACATCTTGATTGCCTTTGGACTCTTTCTCATCTACACCGGCATTGGGGTGTTTCGACACGGTGATGAGGATGAAAAGAATCCATCCGACACACGTACGATGCGACTTTTCCACCGCTTTGTTCCAACTACGGATGAGTTGGACGGGCAGAAGCTCTTCACTAAGAAGAACGGAAAAAGAATGGCAACACCGTTGCTTGCCGTTTTGGTTGTCATTGAAATTTCCGATGTGATATTTGCAGTTGACTCTGTGCCTGCGGTGCTCGCAGTGAGCAATGAGCAGTTCATTGTGTTTGCGGCAAATGCTTTTGCCATTATGGGTCTGCGCGCGCTCTACTTTTTGTTTGCCGATATCAAGGACCGCTTTGTCTACCTCAAACCAGCCATCTCGGTTCTGCTGATTTATGTGGGTATCAAAATGACTATTGCGCATTGGTACCACGTGCCAACTTTGCTGTCCCTGCTGTTCATTTTGACGGTCATGACCGTCGCAATCGTCGCTTCAGTGATCCACGACCGCAAGCACTAGTCTGCATGGCGTGGCCATTAGTGATGACGACATAGAGCGGCTGCGCGAAACCGTTTCGCTTGTAGACGTAGTGCAGGGCTATTTGCCCTTGCGCAGAGTTGGTCGTAATTGGGTCGGTCTGTGCCCATTTCATGCCGAAAAATCTGGCTCATTCAACGTGCGAGAAGAAACAAAGCGTTATCGCTGTTTTGGCTGTGGTGCTGCGGGCGACGTATTCAAGTTCGTACAAGAAATAGAACATCTCGATTTTGTGGGGTCGATCGAGCATCTCGCGAATAAAGCCGGGATGACACTGACTTATACAACCGGTGGACAGAGCAAAGATAGACAACATCGCAAGCAGCTCATTGAAGTGATGGACAAAGCAGTGAATTGGTATCACGAGAGGCTCTTGACCAGCCCGGACGCGCGTGTTGCGCGTGACTATTTACGCGATCGTGGTCTTTCGGGGGACGTAGCGCGACAATTCAGGATGGGGTGGGCACCAGATGACTGGGATGCCATGAGTCGAGAGATCGGTGTATCCATCGATTTGCTGAAAGAAGTTGGTCTCGCTTTTGTGAATAAGCGAGGCAAATCACAAGATTCATTTCGGGCACGCGTTCTGTTTCCAATTTTTACCGATGCGGGTGATGCAGTTGCTTTTGGAGGACGCATTCTTCCGGGAAGCACCGACCCAGCAAAATATAAGAACTCCTCTGAAACAACTATTTATGCAAAATCGAAGACCTTGTATGGTCTCAATTGGGCAAAGCAAGACATCGTTGCTGCTGATGAAGTGATTGTGTGCGAGGGCTACACCGATGTGATTGGTTTTCATCGCTCGGGAATTTCTCGCGCAGTTGCAACTTGTGGCACTGCACTGACCGAGGAGCATGTGCGCTTACTGAAGCGATTTGCCAACAAAGTCATTTTGGCATTTGACGCAGATGCGGCCGGTCAGGGAGCAGCTGAACGTTTTTATGAGTGGGAGAGTCGTTACAAGCTGCAGGTTTTTGTTGCCAAGTTTCCAGATGGCAAAGACCCTGGCGAACTTGCAATGACAAACCCCGAAGCGCTTGCAGCAGCGATTAAAGACGCCAAGCCATTTTTGGGTTTCCGATTGCAACGCACACTCGATGCCGGATCAATTGCGTCTCCTGAGGCCAGATCGCGAACTGCCCAGCAAGCAATGGCGGTGATCAACGAACACCCAGACAAAAATGTGCGCAAAATCTACGCAGGAGAAGTAGCAAGCCATGTTGGCATTCCTGCTGCCGACCTGATGCAGTTGGCTGAACGAGGTAGCCGTAAGCCCGAAGTACGCACCAGCCCAACTGTTGATTCGTCGCGCCGTGAAAACGCCGAATTTGTGGCTCTTGCAATCATGGTGCAGGACTGGAACGCAATCGCTACATGGATGAGCGAGAGTCTTTTCTCTGATGACGTGTATCGCCGAGCCTATTTGGCTGTTGCATCGGTGACGGGCAATATTGCCAGCGCGCTAGATGTCGCAGACCCTGATGCGCGTGAAGTTGTTGAGCGTGCGGCTGTTGCCGACATTGATTCAGACCCATTTACCGAGGCAAAGAACCTCATCTCGGCTGCAGTTCGTCGCGAGTTATCAAATCGCAATCGCATCACTGATCCAGATGAGATTCGGGCAGACCGTGACGCGCGCATTTTGCTGGAAGAACTCGACAACACAACGATGGCTGATGCTGCTGCGATGGAATTACTGGATTGGCTTGGGAAACGGGTGGGCGAGCACGCATGAGACACTCGATTGGAAGTGACACTGGTCCAGACGCTGTACGGATGTATCTCAACGAAATCGGACAGGTCGATTTGCTGAATGCCGATGATGAAAAGCGTCTTGGCAGAGCCATTAAGGACGGTCTAGAAGCCGATGCGCAGTTGAAGCGAGGCATAGGCACGCTTGGAGTACGTGACAGGCGAGCACTGCAACGAACCGTGACGGAAGGCGTCAAAGCCAAAGAGCACATGGTGCGAGCCAACCTGCGGCTGGTGGTTTCAATCGCTCGTCGATATGACCGCAAAGAACTGCAACTTGCCGACTTGATTCAAGAAGGCAACATTGGGCTAATGCATGCAGCCGACAAGTATGACTACGAAAAAGGTTTTAAGTTCTCGACGTACGCGACATGGTGGATTCGTCAGTCAATGACCCGAGCAATGGCAGACCAAGGTCGCAATATTCGAATCCCTGGTCACATGATGGAAATTGTGAATCGTGTGCACCGTGCCGAGCGTGAGCTTGCTGCTGAACTTGAGCGTGACCCAACCCCAGATGAAGTTGCCGTGCGCACCCAGATGACGGTCGAAAAGCTTTTAGATGTGATGCAACTGGCACTGTCAACAACAAGTCTTGATGCCCCTGTCGGCAGCGACTCCGACGATCTCACGGTCGGCGACACCATCGCGAGCGGTGACGCAACCAATGATCCAAGTGAATCAACCGAAAGGCGTCAGCTTGGAGAGGCGGTGGAGCGGACCCTGAGTGATTTGCCTGAGCGCGACCAAGACATCGTGTCGATGCGCTTTGGAATCGGCAAATATGCTGGACAACCGCACACGTTGGAAGATGTGGCAAAGAAGATGAATGTGACTCGTGAGCGAGTGCGTCAGATTGAGCAAAAGACGTTGGCCAGATTGCGCCATCCGCATAACAGCGCCAACCTGCGCGCTTTTCTCGACGACAACTAGTCTGTAGGGATGAGTTCGGTTTCACCAACTGGCGTGGCTCGCAGCCGGGCCACCGATGTCAAGGTGGTGACAGTAAACGTCGAGGGACGATCGGGCTCGAAGCCAGATTTTGTGGTCACTGAAGAGCCGATGGAGATCAGGGCTGGAGCACCGGGCCAAGAACCGGAGTCGGTTTCAGTCACGATGCGCACACCTGGCCATGATTTTGAGTTGGCTGTAGGTTTTTTGTTTACTGAAGGCATGATTGCCACGCCGAGCGATGTCGCAACAGTGAAGTATTGCGAGCTCAACGGCGAAGAGGAGCAAAAATACAACATCGTCACTGTTGGACTCACGCGCCCATTCGATATGGCACTGGCGCGACGAGCAATGGTGACTTCATCGAGTTGTGGCATCTGCGGCACCGAATCACTCGATCAGTTGTTGACATGCACAACTCCCGTGGATCAATATTCTGGACCAAAATTGACGACCTCGGTTTTGATTGGATTGCCAGATGCCGTACGCAAGGTACAGCCGACGTTTGATCGAACTGGCGGGTTGCATGCAGCAGCATTGTTCGACGCTCGGGGCAAGATGAAGGTGGTGCGAGAAGACATCGGTCGGCACAATGCGGTTGACAAGGTGATTGGTCATTGTGTGCTCGATAAGTCGGTGCCACTTACCCAGTACGGCTTGTTTTGCAGCGGGAGATTGTCATTTGAGATTATTCAAAAAGCCGCAATGGCCCGCATAGCGCTAATAGCCGCCGTGGGCGCGCCTTCAAGCCTTGCTGTGCAAACAGCAGATGCATTTGGAATCACGCTGATTGGATTTTTGCGCGACGGCAAAGCAAACATTTACACGCACGATCATCGCGTGCAGATGTAGCTCTACGAAAAAGTTGCTTGAGCGCTTGCTGTTTGCTGCAGGACGTCTTCATTGAGTGTGATGCCAAGTCCTGGTTCGTCTGAAAGGTGAATCCAGCCGTCGACATCTGCCTCAATGGTGTTGGTAAGCATGTAGTCACGTCGTTCGGTCGTCCACTCTGGCGGATCAAATGGAAACTCGATAAACGGGGCGCCAACTGTTCCTGCCGTGACGTGCAAGTTGCCCATCACGCCAATGCCGGTGCCCCATGTGTGAGGAGTAAAGATTTTGCCTGCTGCTGCGACTTCGTGCGCAAACTTGGCAAGGCCGGTGATGCCTTGTGTGCACACAACGTCTGGTTGAAATACATCGAAACAACCACGTTGCAATAGCTCTCGAAATTCGTATGGCTCACGAGTCAATTCGCCACCAGCGATACGGATTTTGACACGATTGTGCAGTTCGGTCATGCCGTCGTAGTCGCCACGGTGCAAGGGTTCTTCCATCCAGTACACGCCGTTGTCCTCAAGTACTTTCGCCACATCTGTTGCGTGATCAATGGTCCAAGGGGCTGCAATATCCCAAGGCATTCGCCAGCCTTGGTTGCAATCGACCATTAATTCCAACGATGACCCAAGATCATCGCGAATGGCTTTAACAACGGCAAGGTCGTCATCCAACTTGGTTCGACCAAAACGTACCTTGAGGGCAGGGAAACCAAGATCGCGGGCTTGACGTGCAACGGTGACCATGTCGGCGATTGGGCGGTGCACGCCAGACGACGCATACGCACGAATTTTGTTGCTGAATCCGCCAAGCATCTTCCAGACAGGTTCGCCGTTGATCTTTCCAATCAGATCCCATAAAGCGAGATCGAGCGGCCATGGTCGACCTGCATGAAACTCGATATTTGAAAGCACTGCAGCGTGTCGCTCGATATTGGTTGGATCCTGACCGATGAAATACTTTTGGTAGTCGGTAAACCCATACATCGAATCGCCAGAACCGATGCCGCATCTGCCAGCATCGTCAAAAACGCGTACGATCGTGGCAGGAAAGTGCGTTCGCGGCACTGTGTCCC
>Ga0208363_1000254_pt1 | contig 14537 bp, 10 predicted proteins | sample LakMenEpi03May11_FD_150666 | JGI IMG/M metagenome (GOLD analysis project Ga0208363, IMG submission 150666) | Freshwater microbial communities from Lake Mendota, WI - 03MAY2011 deep hole epilimnion (SPAdes) | ecosystem: Environmental > Aquatic > Freshwater > Lake > Epilimnion/Euphotic zone ...
CTCCTCTGTCTTAAAACAAGCTCATATCAATCAATGGGAAGTAAAAGTGGTGAGAGTTAGAAAGGCAGACCCACCCAGCGCAGTGGGTGGGCTTAGGGTCATTGATAAGAGGGTTGGGAGTTAGGGGAAGAAAGAAAACAAAAAGGCGTGGGGCGAGCACCGGCGGATTTACATCCGCCGCTCAATAAAACAGGTTAAGGGTTGGAAGTAAAACAAATAAAAGAGGGTAACGATAGTTTACCTACTTATCGATTATTTAAAATCGCCAATAGGCTTGTCAGGATTATGGATGCGCCAAGGAGAGCAAGCATGATTAAAACTTCTATCTCCATGCCAACAGGGTGCCCCATGCCGGGTATATAAGAAAGAAACAAGATGCAAGCAATGGCTGCAAGCAATAGCAAAAAAACGAGGGATGTAATCTGCTCAAGAATTATAATCCCTGGGGATTTGTTTGTTTGATTAGGAAAAGTTTCATTAGCTGACATGGTAAACTCCATTATCGTTCTCCCGGCCAAAACCGGGAATTATAAGAACATTAAAATTCGTTTTAATTAGCGCTCTACAAGTCTAGAAGACAACTCTTCAGGGGCGGCTGTTTGTAACCGAGGCTTAGCCCAAACTAAATAGTAAGCCACACCAGCAATGTAAAAAGCAGCGGTGATGGGTAATATTTTTACATCAATTGCGCTGTAGACCCAAACTGCGAGTGCAGAAAGAAGCACCACCATGATAGGAAGCAAAATCCCTAGCGGCGCCCGATAGCGTGCAAACAAACCAGGTTGGCGACTTCTTAAAACAATCAGACAAACCATCGCCATGATGTACCAAATTAAGGCTGTAAAAGTTGAAATCAAAACCGCTACATTAATTTCTTCTTGGAACCAGAGATTGCCAATTAAAAAGAGTGCGGTGATGATGCTGCAAACAATAAGGGCGCTGTTTGGGGTGCCAGTTTTGGGATGAACTTTTCCAAGAAAAGTCGGGAGGTAACCGGCCCGGCCAAGTGCGAATAATTGCCTGCTCGTGCCATAAACCATTCCGTGGTAACTGGCAATCATTCCGAATATTGCAATGATGCCAAAACCATAAACCAACAATAAGTTTTGCCCTATGGGAATATCTCTGATTACTTTAGACAATGGGTAACTGATATCTTCACCGTTAGCATTGGTAACAATAGATTGAACATTTTGAACTGCTCCACAAGCAAAAAACCAAGTTGGTCCGATCAATCCAATCAAGGTAAGTTGGCCCCACACAAGGCCGCGAGGGATGGAGCGGGTCGTATCTTGCGTTTCTTCTGAAGCGACAGAAACCGTTTCAATAATCACCAACCACCAAAGGCAATAAGGAATTGCATTAAGTACGGATATCCATCCTAAATCAGCAGGTAAAAGGGGCTTAGTCCAGATTCGGTCCCAGGAAAAATTGGTTGCAGCAAGACCCCAGAAAAGAAATAGACCACCAATTGCACCATAAGTCATAAATATCATGGCTTTGGATTGCAGCCTTACACCCATTACATGCAAAGCAAGGAATGCTAAAACGGTTCCCAATCCAGCGATAAGTTGCACGATATGACTTGGAGCATCAGGATTGAGTAAAAAAGCAACATAGCCGCCGGTTGCTAGCGCTGTGGCAATAGTTGCGAATTGACATTCCAGATACATGGACCAACCCATGATAAAACCAACCAAAGGGCCAAAGGCGCGTCTACCAAACCCTTGGGGCCCGCCGGCAAAGGGCATTGCAACAGAAAGTTCTGACAAAGCAAGAACCCAAATCAGATAAAGAAAACAAACAAAAAGAGTGGCAAGCAAAACAGCTACGGGAGTGTTGTTTTTAAGTGCAAGGTTCCAACCAAAATACTCGCCTGTGATTACTGAGCCTACTCCAAGAGCCCATATGTCAAGGAACTTGAGTTGTTTTTTTAGTGCATGACTGCGTAAGAACCCGAGTTCTTCAGGGCGAATATCAGTGCGTTTGGCATTTGAATCCCAAAGCACATCTGCGACAACTTTATCAAGATCCGCTGAAGCTTGTTCGTTTTCAATTTGATCTGCATGTAGGGCCACAAAACACCTCAATATACTTTGAAGAAACAATTGATAATGAAGAGTTTAAGCCAACTTAAAGGCGGGATATTCTCATTCAAAGAAGTACATTAATGTACAGACACAAAAGATGCATCTAAAATATTACAAAATTTAGTTGAACAAAAGGGGCAGTAAAAGGTTAGAGACCCACCCAGCGCAGTAGCAAAAGAATCAGTAAAGCAGAAGACTAGCCACGGAAATAAGAACCAGCAGAAGCAGAAGATTAGCCACGGAATTTCACGGAAAAGAAAGAAGCAGAGACACGGAATGAAGAATAAGCAGAAGCGAAAGCAGAAGCATTGCCACGGATTAACACGGAATTTCACTGAAAAGAAACACATACAATTCTTTGATCCAAAGGTTCAAATGGAGGAGTTGCAGTGGGGCTTCCCCATCGCAACTCCTCTGTCTTTAAACAAACCCTATATCAATTAATGTAAGTAAAAAGAATAGACCCACCCAGCAGCGCAGTGGGTGGGCTTGAGGGCAGTAAACAAAAGTGGTGAAAAATATAACCCCGGGCTAGCGAAGCGAAGGGCCCTTTTCCCGGAGGGAAGAGGGTTGGGAGTTGGGGGAAGAAAAAAAGTAAAAGAAAAAGAAAGAAAGTTGGTGTAAGAGGAAGAGGAAGAGGGTTGGGTGAAAAGAAAGCAAAAAGAAAGCAAAAACAAAAGGTGGGGGTAATCAAACTGCGAACTTCCCCAAGCCAAGCATTATTTTGATTCTTGCTGATGAGGTTGGGGGTATATTAATAATGCCTCATTCATTGTGGTTTGTTAATTAGTTGGATTGCAGTCAGAAAGAAGGGCGTAAGCTGCACAAACAAAACCTTGACTGCAAAACCCTAAGCCTTGTTCACGCCTTAACTACATTCCCTTTTGGATAACGATCATGCGAACTTTGAACTTTTGTATCGCTGTGTTGATTGGATGCACCATGGTAAGTGGAGCAGAAAAAATTACTGTTGAATGGCCCCAAGCTGCAGGGCCAAACGGTAATTGGCACAGTGCTGTTTCCGATGCACCCACCCATTGGAGCGTTGCACGGGGTGAGAATATTCGCTGGCGCACCAAGTTGCCAAACGCAGGGCAAGGAGGAATTGCAATCGCAGGAGACAAGCTTTTTCTAACCACCTTTGTCGAGCAAGATGATAAAGCTAAACGGCAGAGCAATAACATTCTTGGCCATGCTGTTGATCGGGGCACGGGAAAAATACTTTGGTCAGTGAATCTTCAAGGAGGCAGGGTTAGCCCTCAGTTATATGCATTCAGCGATTCCACTTCATGGTCTCCAATCTGTGATGAGAAATATGTATGGTTCTTTAACGCTTCAGGCGAGATGGGATGCTGGGATCATCAAGGGAAAGAAGTTTGGCGCAGAAGTTTCCGCACCCAGCCAGATAAGTATCCTTTCAATCGCCAAAGTGAACCGATTCTTTATCAAGACCTAATCATCACGGTAGAACCGATTGCAAAAGATTCCTCAAGCTATGATGCGAAAAAAGATGATTGGAACTATTTACATGGGATTGATCGATTTACCGGGAAGGTTCGTTGGATCGCAGAGGATTCGTGCACCTTTTATTGCACGCCCTGCTTTGGGCATTTGCCCGATGGTCGCCCTGCAATTGTGCAAGGTCGTGGTGGGCCTCATGGCGTTCCTGAAAAACCAATTGGCATCAGCATGACCAGCCTCGCCAAGGGTGAAGAAGGTAAAACCATCTGGCGCTTTACCCCCGAGGCAAAACCCGGTGCGCCTGTTGATGGCACAACATGGATGGCGCTTTACACCAATGTATGGGATGCAAAATATGTTTACTGGTTTCGCAGTGCGCCTGAAGAGAGCCATATTGTCCTTGATAGCGCTACGGGAAAATTAGTTCGTGAACAATCATTGGTAAAACCTGTTGATATTAGGCTGTGGAGCAACGAAAAGAAAAACTACGAATTAAGAGAGAAGGTAAGCCTGAGGGAAGTAGCGGACCCTGCGTTTCCACTTAAGGCGGGTGAGGTGCTTCATGTGTTGCCCCAATGGCATACGAATGCTGTAGCGAATGGCTGGCATTGGTTTGTCTGCTCGACAAATAATCGCCGTAATGGTTATGCGCCGAAAGGCCATAGTGGCCCGCCTAACAGCCTTGGAAGAGTTCATGCGGAAAGTGGGAAGGTGGAGTATTTACAACTGCCCGTAGGTGTTGATCGCAAAACGGGTGAAGCAGATCAATTCATTTATAATCGCGCATTGAAGACTAAAACCGTTGATAATCAAGACCGTGAAATTGCTGATGAAGAACGCTCTCGAACCGATGGCTGGCAAGTGAATGCATTCTTCCCAACGCCCATCGTGCTTGGAGAAAAACTTTACATCACCACCATGCTTGGCATTACTTATGTGATCGATACCAAGGCCGCGGTGCTGGATCAAAAAGCGATTATTGCAGTTAATGATCTTGGCCCCTTGGGCGATACCTGGAGCCTTAGTGGCCCTTCGTATGCCAAGGGATTGTTGTACCATCGTAGCGCCAAGGAATTGGTGGCAATCGAAAAGAAGTAAAGTTTGTTATCTAAACGGAGATTGAAGGATGATGAAGTATCAATTCCTAGCGGTGCTTATATTGCTGATAAAGCTTTGCACTGTTAATGCAGCAGAACCCGGGCTTGTGATCGAGGGCAAAGAAGGAATAGGCAAAGGCCAGCACATTGTTTTTGTAACGGGTGAGGAGTATTACCGATCCGAGGAAGGGATGAGCATGTTTGCCAAGATCCTTTCGCAACATCATGGATACAAATGCACCGTGCTGTTTGCGATAGATCCTATAACCGGGTTCATCAATGCCAACAAGTCAAATAATATCCCCGGTTTAGAAGCTCTTAAAAGCGCAGATCTTATGGTAGTGTTTGCCCGCTTTCGTGAACTGCCTGATGCAGACATGAAGCATATCGTTGATTATGTCGATGCTGGGAAACCTGTTTTGGGTATTCGAAATGCAACCCATGCGTTTCGTTATTCTGCCAACAGCACTAGCCCCTATAAGAGTTGGGATTTTCAAAGCAAGGCTTGGCCGGGTGGGTTTGGTCAGCAGATTCTGGGCGATACTTGGATTGCACATTATGGCAAATTCCAGAAGGAAGCAACCTTGGCGACAGTAGTCAGCAGCCAGAGAAACAATCCCGTTCTTCGTGGTGTTGCAGATACGATTTTCTGCCATACGGATGTAAACTCGGTTGAACGATTGACGCCGAAGGATTTGGTATTGATGCAAGGGCAGGTTCTATCTGGCCTAAATCCGATGGATCCCCCGGTAACAGACAAGCGCAAAGATGTTCGGATGCCATTTGCCTGGTTCAAAACCTATACTGCACCATCAGGTAAAGAAGGGCGATCTTTCACGACAACAGCGGGAGCATCCTTGGATTGGCAGAGTGAAGATCTTAGGCGGTTGATGGTGAATGCAATCTATTCTCTAACCGGGCATGAGAAAGATATTCCAGAGAAATCGAATGTCAACTTCATAGGCGAGTATAAACCAAAGCCCACCGGTGCACTATCCAACGAAGCTTGGACTGCATTGAAACTGACACCCGCAACCTTTGCAATCAAAGCGAAACCCTAGGCAAAGAGAATGATAATCATGAAAATAACAACATGCATGATCACGGTGGTCCTTCTGTTGCAGGTTGGTCAGCTAAAAGCAGCAGACACGGTTACAAAAAAACCAAACATTGTTGTCATCCTTGCGGATGATCTCGGGTTTTCAGATCTTGGGTGCTATGGTGGCGAGATACGCACGCCCAACCTTGATGCGCTTGCAAAGCAAGGAGTGCGATTCACCCAGAATTATAATTCCAGTCGTTGCTGCCCTTCAAGAGCAAGCTTATTGACCGGGCTTTATCCCCATCAAGCAGGGATAGGCAGGTTTGTAGGAAATCCAAAAGCTGCACCGCCTGGATATCAAGGCCGCTTAGCAGATCGATGCGTAACACTCGCAGAGGTTCTTAAACCTGCGGGCTATGGTTCCTACGCCTGTGGGAAATGGCATGTGAATGATCCTGGCCCCATCGCCCGGGGTTTTGATGAGTTTTATGGTTTCAATCATGGCTATGCCGTCGATTCTTGGGAACCTGCAATGATGATAAGGTTGCCTGAGGATAGACCAAAGCGCACCTATGCCCCGGGCGAATATTTCGCAACCAATGCCATCACGGATCATGCCCTCGATTTTCTTGATATCGCACGCAAGCGTAAACAACCCTACTTGCTTTATGTTGGTTATCAAGCAGCACACTTTCCTGTTCAAGCACCAATAAAGCTTACCGAAAGTTATGTCGCAACTTACGAACGCGGGTGGGATGTACTTCGTGCTGAACGCTTGCAACGCATGAAGCAACTTGGACTGGTTGACGAAAAGCTTACCCTACCAAAACTTAGCCCCATCGATAGGCCCGATATCGCCAAAAGAATAGGATCCATGACCAAGGATGGAATTAACCCAGCTTGGGATTCTCTTGATAAACCACGCAGGGCAGACCTTGCACGACGAATGGCTGTTTATGCAGCTATGGTTGAAAATATGGATAGCAACATTGGGCGATTGGTGCAATCACTACGAGAGCATGGCGAATTGGAGAATACCCTTTTAGTATTCACCAGCGATAATGGCGCCTGTGCAGAATGGGATCCCTTTGGCTTTGATATGAATCCTAAAAAGTTTGTTAATCCAAAGGCGGGCCATGGTATCGATGGTGGGACACAAGCCCTACCCAATGTATTGCATGAAGGAGAAGAACTTTTAAAGATGGGCGGCCCGGGCAGCATGTTTAGCTATGGTTGTGCTTGGGCTAATTTAAGCAACACCCCTCTTTCCCTTTACAAACATTACGCAAGCGAAGGTGGCATTCATTCCCCAATGATTGTTCATTGGCCCGCACAAATTCAAAAACCCAGTGGCGTTCGTGAGCACCTTTCGCATTTGATGGATATCAGTGCAACCTGCGTGGAAATTTCCGGAGCAACCTATCCCAAGACATTTCAAGGCCATGATATTCTTCCTCTTGAAGGTAGAAGCTTAGTGCCTGCGTTCCTTAATGAAGCACCCAGACCACGCACTTTGATTTTCGAGCATGAGCATAATGGTGCAATCCGGGATGGCGATTGGAAGCTCGTGGGCAATGATGGTTTGAATCGAGATGGCATTCGCCCGGGCAGTAAGTGGAAACTTTTTAATCTGCGCAATGACCCTGCAGAGCTTGATAACCTAGCTGAAAAAGAACCTGCGCGGGCGAAAGATCTGAGCCAGCGCTTTTTGGAAGAAGCTAAGCGCACTCTGGTTTTGCCCTCGCCCTGATGATCTAAACACACCAAGAAGTCGTAAAAGATTGAAGCTTTTACACTGATAATTAGTTATACTCGAATATATTCATAGCTTCGAAGTTGGAATGAAGAAAGAGAATCTCACCTTGAAATATATATTTGCAATCGCTTTAACTTTTATGGTCTTGAAACCTGCTTTTGCGGAGGATGTATCCTTCAATCGTGATGTAAGGCCGATCCTTTCTGATAAATGTTTTTCCTGCCATGGTTTTGACCCCAAGACCCGCAAGGCAAATCTGCGACTTGATACGGTTGAAGGAGCAACTGCAAAGATTAAGGGCGGGCACGCAATCGTTCCAGGTGATCTTAAAAAAAGTGAAGCATGGTTGCGAATCATCAGTGAAGAAAAGGGCGAAGTAATGCCCCCTCCCAAATCAAATAAAACCCTGACCAAGATTGAAAAAGAAATCTTAAGAAAATGGATTGAGCAGGGGGCCAAGTATGAACAGCATTGGTCTTTTGTACCTCTTAAGACAACCAAAGCGCCCACCGTTAAGAATGTAAACTGGCCTCGTAATGATCTCGATCGTTTCATTCTTTCACGACTTGAAAAAGAAAACATCCCTCCATCAGCCCAAGCCACTAAAGAAACCCTGATTCGCAGATTGTCTCTAGATCTTACAGGTTTACCTCCATCCATTGCGGAAGTCGATGCATTCCTTGCTGATACCTCAAACAACGCTTATGAAAAAGTGGTTGATCGAATATTGAAGTCGCCCCATTACGGCGAACGCATGGCGGTTGATTGGTTGGATGCTGCACGATTTGCAGATTCAAACGGGTATCAGGTAGATCGCGATCGCGAGCTTTGGCCCTGGCGAGATTGGCTCATTCGTTCTTTTAACGATAACAAACCCTTTGATCAGTTTACGATTGAACAGATTGCAGGAGACTTGTTGCCCAATGCCACCGTTGAACAACGAGTTGCAACAGGATTCAACCGCAATCACATGTTGAACGAAGAGGGCGGTGTTCTTGCTGATGAGTTTCTTGCGGAATACACAGCAGACCGGGTAGAGACAACCGCAGCAGTATGGCTGGGCCAGACCTTCAATTGCGCAAGATGCCATGATCATAAATATGATCCATTCACCCAGAAGGATTTTTATGCATTCAAGGCGTTTTTTCATAATGTGCCTGAAGGTGGCGTAGGGCGCTATGGGAATCCGATCAGGCAGAATGCCCCGCCATTTTTAAAACTACCCACACCCGAGATCGAAGCGAAAATCAAAAAGCTCAACGATCAGATCAAGTCCACTAGCGACCATCAGGCAGCCTTGATGGGTAAAGCAACCAATGGCCTTGGAGAGTGGGTCAAAGGATTAAGCAAGCCATTGGTTTGGGATGCTGCAGAGATACTTGCTGCAAGCGGGGGCGATGCACCACCCAAGATAAATGCCACAACTAAAACCGTGGAAGTCGGTCCGCAGGAAACCCGCGCCAACACCATCAAAATGAACCTTCGCCTTCCCAAGGGCGCTATCACCGCCCTACAAATTGAATTTGCCACCCAGGCAGCAGCCGCTGGTTTTCAATGGAGCGAATTCAAGGTGTTCAAGCCCGCAGGCAAAGATGCAAAGAAGCTACCATTAAAATTAAAAGCCATCGCAGCCGGAGATTCTCTTACGACCACTGAAACTGCTAAGCTGCTGGATAATGATCGCAAGACCCGGGTTGCAGTTGCTGTAAAGCTAGGCGTCAAAATAGTTGGGTCATTTGAATTTGCAGAGGCATTGGTGATCGATGAATCGAATTTGGGAATTGAAATTGAAGTGGGTGTTGAGAATGCAAATGGGCCAACTCTTTTGCGAATTCTAACCACGAATGCAAACGCAGAATTATTAGTGCCTTCGAATGTTACGAACATTGCAAGTAAAGAAGAATCGAAAAGAACGCCTGCAGAGAAAAAGACTCTCGCAGATTTTCGCATTGCGCAACAACCCGAGTACCGCAAGCTTGGTGAGGAACTTGATGCTCTAAAAAAACAGGCTGAATCTGCAGAAAAGGAAATCCAGACGACGCTGGTAATGGAAGAGATGAAGGAGCCGCGCCCAACCTTTGTTTTGATGCGAGGAGCTTATGACAAACCAGGCGAGCGGGTTACTGCAGCCACGCCAGGAATCCTTCCTGCTCTTCCCGTTGATCAACCGCGCAACCGCCTAGGCCTTGCAAAGTGGATTGTAAGCGCGGAAAACCCCCTGACTGCAAGAGTTACGGTAAACCGCCTTTGGCAGCAAATATTTGGCACAGGCCTTGTTCGTACCAGTGAAGATTTCGGCGCGCAAGGAGAAGCCCCTTCGCATCCTGAATTACTCGACTTCATGGCTAATGAATTCATACGAAGCGGCTGGAATGTAAAACAAATGATGAAGCTCATGGTGATGAGTTCTACTTATCAACAACAATCAAAACTTACTTCACAGTTACGCGAAAGCGATCCTGATAACCGATTGCTTTCCCGTGGGCCACGGTTTCGCCTGCAGGCGGAATTCGTAAGAGATCAAGCGCTTGTTGCAAGTGGGTTGCTTGTTGACAAAGTCGGCGGGCCTTCTGTCAAACCCTATCATCCACCAGGCCTTTATGAACAAGTTACTGCGGGCACGGGATACAATGTTTATGTGATTGGCAAAGGTGATGATCTGCATAGGCGCAGTATTTACACCTATTGGAAGCGTTCGGTGCCAAACCCTGCAATGTTATTATTTGATGCACCGTTTCGGGAATCTTGTACCCTGCGCAGGCCCCGCACCAATACACCCCTGCAAGCACTCAACCTCATGAATGACCCAACCTATGTCGAAGCATCTCGGTTACTCGCCCAGCGCATGATGCTTGAAGGTGGATCCACCGTTGAATCTCGACTCTCCCTCGGATTCCGCTTATTGCTTGCAAGGCAACCCAAACCTGCAGAGCTTGCAGTGTTGCGTACAGCTTATGGCCGTAACTTTACAGACTTTCAAAAAGATGGTGAAGCTGCCAAGGCCCTACTCGCATTCGGTGATTTTAAAAACGATGCAAAGTTGAATCCAAGTGAACTTGCTGCGTTTACAGCAGTTGCAAGCATCATTCTGAACCTTGATGAAGTTGTCACAAAGGAATAGAGAAATGGAACCTGAAGTATTGAATGAACAAGTATGCAGGCGGCATTTCCTAGGCAGGGCAAGCTCGGGCATAGGCGCTGCTGCTATCGCCTCGCTTTTAAACCCCCGCTTATTTGCCTCGGTTCAATCACCCAATTTCAACCCTAAGGCAAAGCGCATCATCTGGCTTACCCAGGCAGGTGCCCCTTCCCAGTTGGAATTATTCGATTACAAACCTGGCCTTCAATCACAATTCGATAAAGAGTTACCAAACTCCGTTCGGGGCGAACAACGGCTCACCGGAATGACAGCCGGGCAGAAGCGATTTCCCATCGTACCCTCGGCTTATAAATTTCAGCAGCATGGAAAATCCGGTTTGTGGCTAAGTGAACTCCTGCCACATACCTCAAGATTTGCGGATGATATGTGCGTGATTCGTACGCTTAACACCGAAGCAATCAACCATGATCCCGCAATGACCATGCTGCAAACAGGACATCAAATAGGAGGCAGGCCAGCTTTTGGTGCATGGGTCTCTTATGGTCTGGGATCAGAAAACTCCGATCTTCCTGCTTTTGTTGCGCTGATTTCCCGCCCCAGTGGCCCGACCAATGCCCAACCCCTTCACGAACGAATGTGGGGTGCAGGGTTTCTTCCCTCGCGTTATCAGGGCGTGCGTTTCAGTTCGGGCAAAGATCCGGTACTCTTCCTTTCAAACCCGCCTGGCATTTCCAATGAACGCAGAAGAGCCATGATCGATGATGTCGCCTCCCTGAATAAATTGAAGTTTGAAGATTATCAGGATCCCGAGACACAGGCTCGCATTGACCAATACGAAATGGCATTCCGAATGCAGGCTGCTGTTCCAGAGCTTGCAGATTTATCCAAAGAACAATCAAAAACTTTGGAACGCTATGGCCCCGAGGCAAAGAAGCCTGGAACCTATGCCGCTAATTGTATTCTTGCCCGAAGGCTCGCAGAGCGGGGCGTTAGATTCATTCAACTTTATCACCGTGGATGGGATCAACACAACAACCTACCCAGTGGTATTAAAAGCCAATGCTACGATACCGACCAACCCACTGCTGCGTTGTTATCCGACCTAAAGGAACGGGGAATGCTGGAAGACACCTTGGTGATCTGGGGTGGCGAGTTCGGCCGCACCGTTTATTCGCAAGGCACCCTTACCAAAGATAATTACGGACGGGATCATCACCCCCGCTGTTACAGCGTTTGGATGGCGGGAGCTGGAATCAAGGGTGGTCAGGCCTATGGCGAAACAGATGATTTCAGTTACAACATCGTGAAAGACCCTGTTCACATCCACGACCTTAACGCAACCGCCCTTCATCTAATGGGGATTGATCACACCAAGCTAACTTATCGCTTTCAAGGGCGTGATTACCGACTCACCGATGTGCATGGCACCGTAGTAAAAGGCATTCTTGCCTAGTAGGAGGATTATTTCATTTACACCAAAGCAAAGAAAAATCATGAAACAAACTCTTATCATCGCTCTACTACTTTTATTATCAGCTTCTTTTGCAGTAGCTCAGACGGGCGAGAAAATCATCTCTCCTCCAGAGCTTTGGAAAGGCTATGACCCGAATAAAGGCGACTTCAAAGAAGAAATCATCAGTCAGGAAATTCGTAACGGTATCATTAATCGGGATACTTATATCAGCGCTTATGTACTGGGCGAAGAGATCCGAATTTATTGCAAATACAGCGTGAAAGAGGGTGCAAAGAAAGCACCAGGTCTGCTTGTCGTTCATGGTTGGATGGGTGCTGCCAACCCGGATAAAAAATTTGTTGTCGATGGCTGGGCAGTTATGGCGCATGATTATTGTGGCAAAACTAGGGATAGAGCGCATTACACCAAGTATCCGCAAACCCTTAAGCATGGAAACATGGATGCCAAGGTTGCTGGCCCGGTGCGCTCGCAAAAACTTGATGGCACTGAAATCACCGATCCAACACAAACCTCTGACTACATCTGGTATGCAATTCAAACCAGAGTACTTAATTATTTAGAACAACAGAAAGAAGTTGATCGCACACGCCTAGGGGCCACGGGTTACTCTTATGGTGGCACCCTCATGTGGCATCTGGGAACTGACCCACGCGTTAAGGCTGTTGTGGCTCATTTCGGCATTGGCTACAACGAATATTATCGAAACAAACAAGTCTGGATGTACAACACCCCTTAAGTTGAACCACCAAAATCATCGGGCGAAAAAATCTACCTCGCTTCCATCGCATCCGAAGCCTATGTGCCTTATATGACTGCTGCAACACTGTTCTTGAATGGCTCCAACGATCATCATGGCGGGCATGAGCGCGGATTGGAAAGCTTCAAAATGTTTAAGTCAGGGGTGCCATCGTCTTTTGCAATTCAGGCTCGTGGGCATCACGACACCGATAAAATCGAACATGATGCAAAATTCTGGCTGGATAAATATGTGCTGGGCAAAGAGGTAAACTGGCCCGAACAGCCCAGGTCTGAAATCAAACTAAATACTGAAGGTGTACCTGAACTTATCATCATGCCAGCCCAACCAGAAAAGGTCCGAAAGGTCGAAATATTTTACGCACTAAAGAACCCCTGTAGTTTTCAGCGTGCATGGCGGGATACGCCCAATACAAGAATGGGCGACCAATGGATCGGTAAAATGCCTGTGCTAAACATTGATGATTATGTTTTTGGATACGCCAACATAACCTACGATACCACGATTGTTCGCTCGACAAATTTTAATGCTGCGATACCCGCAAAACTTGGTAATGCAAAAGCCACGGACAAGCCTTCAGACAATATCTCCAGCAATGGCTACAATTCTTGGACAAACATTGCAGAGCTTGAAGGCCCAAAAGGTATCAAAGGTTTTCGTTCAACGAATAATCAGCGTGGTTCAAGTACCGAGCAATTACATGATCCTAAATGGAAAGCGCCCGCTGGTTCCTATTTAAGTTTCAAATTTTATTGCACAGAACCGCAAACCATCATCTTAAATGCAGGCGACCATAACTCTTCTGAAATCGAAGTTACTGCTTCCGATAGTTGGCAGGACATCACAATTCCCGCTTCCAAACTTATGAATCGCTTTAATCAAAAGCCCATGAAAGATTGGTCTGAAATTGGTAAGATTAACTTCCTACCCAAGCCCGGCTCAGACCTGACGAAAGTAATTTTTGCAGACTTCAAATGGGTGATGGAATCGAAGAAGTAAGTTAGTGTCGAGTAGAATCATTCGCAATCCATCCGCATATAGACCGATTCACGCGAATCATCCACTTGCTGGGAGTCAACCATGAACAACTCCATCTCTGCGAAGATGTCCTCAGACTGGTGTGACGCAGTTACAAGCGATAACGGTTCCTCTTCAAATATGATCGCTTCGCGCACCTCGCCGATGATTCGAGCTAATCCCTCTGCAATTTCCTGCTTTGAACCCTTTAAAACATGAGTTTTCAACTGTCACCTCCATTTCGAGCAAAATAGCAATGTTTACTTTTCTGGTTTTTGAATGCCTCAAAGAAATATGATTTGTCTGGTAAATCTGACAATATTAGCAACCCAAAGTGATAAATAAACCTCGTCATCGGAAAGCCTACCTGGCTTTTATAAAGACCTTTGTAATATTAATTCCGGTCTGCATATTATGGAATTATGCGGGGGATTAATGCAACAAAAGCGTATTAAACCTAATATTAACAGCCACAGAGATAAAGAAAAAGTTAAAAACCATGGGAATTATTATTTATGAAGGCCTAATCGATTCCCTGCTTTCACGGTTGGCAGCAAGTGACTATTTCGTTGTGCAGTCGCATCAACTCATACCAGACGATGCAATGGTTGCAGACTTCAAATGGGTGATGGAATCGAGAAACTAAGCGATTAAGCTCGTATACTCACTATTTAGGATGTTTTCTCCGGAACTTTAATAAGCCATTTGTGTTACATTATAAATTAGCTCTAGTTATATAAATT
>Ga0208363_1000259_pt1 | contig 14400 bp, 13 predicted proteins | sample LakMenEpi03May11_FD_150666 | JGI IMG/M metagenome (GOLD analysis project Ga0208363, IMG submission 150666) | Freshwater microbial communities from Lake Mendota, WI - 03MAY2011 deep hole epilimnion (SPAdes) | ecosystem: Environmental > Aquatic > Freshwater > Lake > Epilimnion/Euphotic zone ...
TAACTTTGGTATTCAAGAACACATGGCTCACAGCGAAGAAATGCTGTCAGTCTTTCCGCACGATTGGCGCTTTGAAAAAGGCATGCTGTATTGTGGCGAGTCACCTGGCCACGGCGTAGACATTGATGAAAAGCTGGCAGCGAAGTATCCGTATCAACGCGCGTATTTACCGGTCAACAGACTGCAGCACGACGGCACGCTTTGGAGTTGGTAAAGTTCAAAGAACCCGAGCCAACGAAGCCTGCAAATTCTCAGATGGCAAACGCTTAAAGCCTGAGCGTGCAAACCGCTGCATGCGGCCCATCATGAAGGCCACCAACAAAGAAGCTGTCACTTGCGCATCCACAGTGGGCGTATCGCTTTGAGGGCCCCCATCGCGCAATGATTGCTTGAACGTACTCTCTAGTTTGTCAAACAGCAAGTTCATGCGCTCTTGCAAACGCTCGTTTTCAAATACCAAAGCGTCTCCGGTCATGACGCGCGCCATGCCAGGGTTCTTTTCTGCAAATTGAAGAATGAGCGCAATGGTGCGAGCCACTTGCGCAGGGCCAGCGGGATCGCGGTCTGCAATTTGACGCACAAACGCAAATACCGACTGCTCGACAAAATCAATCAGGCCTTCAAACATTTGCGCTTTGCTGGCGAAGTGACGGTACAACGCCGCTTCACTCACACCCAACTTGGCAGACAAGGCCGCGGTGGTAATGCGCTCTGCGCCAGGCTGCTCCAACATGCCTGCCAAGGTCTGCAAAATTTGCAAACGGCGCTCTCCGGGCTTAGGACGCTTGCGCGTGGGCGCCTCAGCGGCACCTGATGCTTCGTCATCTGGCAAATTGTTTTCGGAGTTGTTTTCTGTGTTCATGAAAATTCCCTGCTCAATGGCTTCGAATCATGGTGCCGAAGGCTTGGTCGGTCAAAATCTCAAGCAGCATGGCATGCGGTACACGGCCGTCAATGATGTGAACAGCGTTGACACCACTTTTTGCGGCATCCAAGGCGCCGCTGATTTTGGGCAACATGCCGCCACTGATGGTGCCATCGGCAAACAACTCGTCAATGCGTCGCGCACTTAAATCAGTCAGCAAGTTACCGGCTTTGTCCAACACGCCTGGCGTGTTGGTGAGCAACACCAATTTTTCAGCTTTCAGCACACTGGCCAATTTACCGGCCACCACATCGGCATTGATGTTGTAGCTTTCGTTGTTTTCTCCAAAACCGATGGGGCTGATGACGGGAATAAAAGCATCGTCTTGCAAAGCTTTGACCACGCTGGGGTCAATCGACTCAATCTCGCCCACTTGGCCCACGTCGTATTCCTTAGAAGGGTCTGCGTTGTCGACCATCTTGAGTTTCTTGGCCCGAATCAAGCCGCCGTCTCGCCCTGTTAAGCCCACTGCTTTGCCACCGGCTTGGTTGATGAGACCCACAATGTCTTGTTGAACTTCACCGGCCAACACCCACTCGACCACTTCCATGGTTTCGGCGTCGGTCACGCGCATGCCCTGAATGAACTCGCCTTTTTTGCCCAAGCGGTTCAAGGCTGTTTCAATTTGTGGGCCGCCGCCATGAACCACCACAGGGTTCATGCCCACCAACTTCAGCAGCACCACATCTTCGGCAAAGTCAGCTTGCAAGGCCGGGTCGGTCATGGCATTGCCGCCGTATTTGATGACCAATGTTTTGCCATGGAACTTGCGAATGTAGGGCAAGGCTTGCGCCAAGATTTCCGCTTTGTCGCGAGGAGAAATGTGAGCCAAAGAATCGTTGTCAGTCATGATGGGCCGTCAAAGTGGAAACATGCAAGTCAGCGCTTGCTCATGGGATGGAAGGCATTCTGAGCCGTATTGTGAACACTTTTGGCGCTTTGCGCCCAACAAAAGTCCAAGTTCACAAAATTTTTGTCAACATGGCGTCCACACCGGCTTGCCAAGGTGGCAACTTGAGTTGCAGCGCTTGCTCCAAGCGACTGCAGTTGAGCCGGGAATTAAGGGGGCGTGCGGCAGGTGTTGGGAAATTCGATGTGGGCACAGCCACAAAATCCCTGACCGCATAGTTCAAGCTGGGTTTCATCTGCTTGGCTTTGGCCAACACATATTCCGCGTAGGCATACCAAGTAGTCTCTCCGGCCGCAGCCAGATGGTAAATACCTGTTAGCGGCCGCGACGCTTGCAGAGCAAGTGCCGTCACATCGGCCAACAAAGCGGCGCCAGTGGGTGCGCCAAACTGGTCATTGATCACGGTCATTCGTTCGCGCTCTTGGGCCAAGCGCAGCATGGTCTTGGCAAAATTACCGCCCTCGGTGCCATACACCCAACTGGTTCGAAAAATAACATGCTTAGCGCCTTGCTCAGCAATGGCTTTTTCTCCCGCCAGTTTGCTGTGACCGTAAACATTCACAGGACCAGCGGCATCTTTTTCAAGCCAGGGCTTTTGTCCTGAGCCATCAAACACATAGTCGGTCGAGTAGTGAACCAAATAAGCACCGGTGGCGGCGCAAACGCTCGACAAAGCTTCAGGCGCAAGTTCATTCACCAAAAACGCTGCTTGTGAATCTGTTTCAGCTTTGTCGACGGCGGTATAGGCCGCGGCATTGACCACCACTTCAGGGCGAAACTCGCGAACCGTCTGAGCCAGTCCCTCCAGGTTGCTCAAATCACCACAATGCGAGGTGCTGCTTCGATCAAGCGCCAGCAATTCACCCAGGGGCGCCAAGCTGCGCTGCAACTCCCAACCCACTTGGCCGTTTTTGCCGAGCAATAAAATTTTCATGCGGTGCTAACGAGGTGGTTCAAGCTGTGTATTGTTTAGAAACCCAATCGCGATAAGCGCCGCTTTGCACATGCGCCACCCATTCGGTGTTTTCCAAATACCAAGCCACCGTTTTGCGAATGCCAGTCTCAAAAGTTTCAGCCGGTTTCCATCCCAATTCTTTTTCTAACTTGCGTGCGTCAATGGCATAGCGTCTGTCGTGACCAGGACGGTCTTTCACATAAGAGATTTGAGTGGCGTAACTGGCTCCATCAGCGCGGGGGCGCAACTCATCGAGCAAAGCACACACCGTTTTCACAATCTCAATGTTGGGCTTTTCGTTCCAGCCGCCCACGTTGTAAGTCTCGCCCAAGCGGCCGCCTTCCAACACACGTCGAATGGCGCTGCAATGGTCTTTGACATACAGCCAATCGCGCACTTGCATGCCATCGCCATACACAGGCAAAGGCTTGCCCGCCAGCGCGTTGACAATCATGAGCGGAATGAGCTTTTCAGGAAAGTGCAAAGGGCCATAGTTGTTGCTGCAATTGGTGGTGACCACCGGCAAGCCATAAGTGTGGTGCCATGCACGCACCAAATGATCGCTGGCGGCTTTGCTGGCACTGTAGGGGCTGTTGGGCTCGTATTGATGGTGTTCTGTGAACGCAGGGTCTTGCGGGGCAAGGCTGCCATACACCTCATCGGTTGACACATGCAAAAAGCGAAACTTACTTTGTGCTGCTTCACTTAAGCCGTGCCAATAACCGCGTACAGACTCCAACAAACGGAAGGTGCCCACAATGTTGGTTTCAATGAATTCGCCAGGGCCATGAATAGAGCGGTCTACATGGCTTTCAGCGGCAAAGTTGAGCACAGCACGGGGTTGGTGTTCGGCCAACAATTTGGGCAACAACGCAGCATCACCAATGTCACCTTGCACAAACACATGCTGCGGATTGTTTTTCAAGGAAGCCAAGGACTCCAAATTACCGGCGTAGGTGAGCTTGTCGAGATTGACGATTTTTTCATCGCTGTTCGCCACCCAGTCCAAGACAAAATTGGCACCAATGAAGCCTGCGCCGCCGGTAATGAGAACGGACATGTTTTTTCTTTCCAAAACTGTATTTTAGAAGCCTTGGCAGGCATTGCCACAGCGGTTAAAGTGAGGCTTTACCGGTCAACCCCCAGAAGTTCGGAGTTTCTATGGCCCCCAGCACCCCCAAAAAGCCTACCAAAGGCGCATCCAATTCTAGCGAACCCCTGCACAGCGCCGCCTCTAAAGACATTTGGTTAGCGGGTTTGGGCGCTATGGCGCAAGCGCAAGCGCAGGCCAGGGCCCAAGGCAGCAAGACCTTTGAAACCTTGGTGGCGGAAGGCTTGGCGTTTCAGCGCCAATCGCAAGCTGCAGCGCAAGAAAAAATACACGAGGCGGCAGCCCACTTCAACCAATTGACCCAGGGCCTCAGCGCTGGGCTTGTTCAGCCCATGGCCGTCAAGGTCGATCGGCTTGAACATTTGTTTGAAGACCGTGTGGCACGTGCCCTCAAAAGTTTGGGCCTGCCCTCAGCCCAAGAAGTGGCTGATTTGCAAGAACGTGTGGCCGCCCTGGAAGCGGCCTTGGGCAAAAGTGCCGCCCCTGCAAAGCCTAAAGCGCCAACGCGAAAACGACCCGCTGCCAAAACCACCAAGACCACACAGTAGTTCAAGCATGGTTAAAAAAGCCCCTCGACGCACCGCCGAGCGAATTGCAACAGTCTCTTTAGACTTGTTCAATCGCTATGGTGAGCCCAATGTGTCGACCACGCTGATTTCATCCGAGTTGAACATCAGCCCTGGCAATTTGTACTATCACTTTCCCGCCAAAGACCAATTGGTCAGCCACCTGTTTGACAACTACAAGACAGACATTCTGAAGTTGCTAGATGCCAGCCAAGATGTGAAAGATGTGGAAGACGCTTGGTTCTTTTTACATTCCCTGTTCGAGCTCATTTGGGAGCACCGGTTTTTGTACCGCGACTTGAATGATCTGCTGTCTAAAAATCGCCACCTGGAAACCAACTTCAAACACATCTTAGAAGTTAAAACTTCATCCTTGCACCAGTTGCTACAAGCCTTGGCCAACCAAGGCCACATTCGCAACGAGCCAGAGACTTTCACCACCCTTTCAGCCAGCATGTCGGTGGTTGTGACGTACTGGCTCAGTTATGAATACGTGCGCAACCCCCGACACGCCATGCAGCCCGAGAGTGCTGGTGATGCGCTAGCGCGCGGTGCGCGGCATGTGCTGTTGCTGCTGGCACCCTACTTGGAAAATGAAAAAGAGCGCTTGCATTTGATGCAACTGACCAAAGCCTACTCGCCAGATGAGGCTTAAAGCCCTCAAGTAAATCGCGTTTGCGCCAGCTTTAACAGTCCGTCAAAAATAAGACTGTCGACCAACTCAAATTGAATGGCCATGCTGGGCGCCATTTTCCAACCCGCACCGCCCGTCATGACGCAATGTGGCTCAATGCCAGTGTGCTCTTTTAGGTGATGCACCATGCGCTCACAGGCCCCCGCAATGGCATAGGTGCCGCCGCTGGTGAGGGCATCGCTGGTGTTGGTGGGAAAGGGCCTGACTTCGCCCGTTGGCACGTGCAATCCGGCTGTACCCGACTCGAGGGCGCGCAACATAATGCCGTGCCCTGGCAAAATGAAACCGCCTAAAAATTTGCCATGCTGATCGAGGGCCTCCACCGTGACGGCCGTACCCACCATGACCACTACCAAAGGTTTTTCTAGCCCTTGCGCCAACATGCGATGACGGGCACCCACCATGGCCACCCAACGGTCTGAGCCTAAGCGGGTAGGATGGTCATAGCCATTGCTGATACCGGCTTCTGCATTGGAAGACACCACCCATTGCGGGGGCACGTCCCAGAGTTCCATTTGCTCTTGAACACGACGCTTCACAGCATCACCGGCCACCACGCAGCCCAGCATGTACTGAGGCGCAGGCAAGCTGGCCCATGGCCCGTCTGCGAGGGTTTCGATGTTCTCTAAAAATTCCGCGCCCTGTGCCAATACATTGGCTTGGGTATGCGGCCTGTCGTAAAGCGCCCACTTTAAACGAGTGTTGCCGACGTCGATTGCCAAAAATGTCATATGCGGATGATAATGATTTTTATGTTCCCTTTAATCAAAATCTCAAAAAGTCTGTCCGCCTATGAGCGAGGTCTTGAATTTGGCAAGGCCAGCGCAGTTCAAGCCCAGCACAGCCGCATCACCTATGCAAGATTGTTTGCCACTTGCGGCATCTCTTGGACACAGGCTTGTGAGCGCGCCAAAGCTTACACACCGGTCATTCAAGCCCTTGACCCTGCATTGATCCCAGAGATGCAGGGCATGGCCGACGGCGCTGCTTTGAAGCTCGAAGACATCTTGGCGCTCAATTGCAGAACAGAGATTTTGCCGCCCAACTTTTTAAGCGATGAGACTCAAGAAGCCGCCTTGGCATTGGTAGCCAACACCGCCATGGGCTTACCCGATTGGACTTTAGAGGCTGATGGCGAAAACGCTTTAAAAGACGTTTGGAAGGAAGGCGAATGCACGTCCTTGTGTGTCAATGCTTTGGGCAGTGCAGATGGCCACGCATGGTTTTCGCAAAATTGGGACTGGGTGGGTCGGCAACGCCCCGCCTTGGTCATTCTTCAATCTTATGACGAACAAGGCCGTACTTTTACCACCCTCACCGAAGGCGGCATGTTGGCCAAGATTGGCATGAGCGAAGGCGGCTTGGCCATTGGCCTGAATATTTTGCGTTCGGTCACAGATGGCGCAACGCCAGGGGTGCCTGTGCATGTGGTACTCAGGCATTTGTTGTCTTGTCAATCTGTGGCACAAGCGCGTTTGGCACTGGCACGTATTCAAACTTTGAAGTTTGGCGCAGCGTCCAATATTCCCGTAGCAGATTCCACGGGTGAAGTGGCGTGTTTTGAAATTTCACCGGGTGGCTGGGATGAAGTGAAACCTGTCGATGGGTGCGTGGTGCACACCAACCATTTCTTGTGTGAATCATTGAGCGATCAACAGTCGCCCATGGGCCTGGCTTTATCCAGCACACCTCGTTTGATCAGTGGTCTGCGTCACGCAGCGGCCGTGAAAAACGGTCAACGCATTGGTTTTGAAGAACTGCAAAATTTCCTGCGCGATGAGTCAGATGGCCTTTGGTCAATTTGCCGAAGCCCCGACCCCGCCATACCACCCGAAGCCCGCGTCGAAAGCGTGGCCGGCATCATCATGTTGCCGCACACACGCTCTATTTGGATTGCGCCCAACGTGCCTAAGTTGGTAGCATTTGAAAAAGTTACTTAAATTTGTGGGCGTGGAATAGGGCACACAGATTCATAAGCCCGCGAAGCCCTGAGCACCATGGCATCGTCAAACATGCGGCCTACAAATTGCAAACCAATGGGCAAGCCATCTTTGGTAAGGCCACAAGGAATGGTGGAAGCAGGCTGCTGTGTGAGGTTGAAGGGATAGCTAAATGGCGTCCAACCCAACATGGCTTCGGGCGTCATGGCTTGTTGACCGGCAGGACGCGCATCAAATGCTGGCACTGACACAGAAGGCGTGACCAACAAATCGTATTTCTGCATGAACTGACGCATGTGAGAACCTAAAACACCGCGCTTCAGATTCAATTGCTGCACGTCCATGGCACTGAGCTTTTGACCCAGCACAGCTTCGGCTTTGAAATCAGGGTCGGCCAAAGCTTGTTGATCAGCCGAGAGGCCATTCCAAACCGAGAGCGCACCTAAAAACCACAAGCCTGTTGTAATTTCCAGTGGGTCTTCAAAGCCAGGGTCGATCTGCTCTACATGTGCACCCAAACTTTGCAAAACTTTCACAGCCGCCTCGACAGCGGCAGCCACATCTGGGTGAACATTTTTGGCATAGCCCAAGGTGGGTGAATAGGCAATTCGCAAACCGCGAATACCATCTTCTAACCCAACACAATAATCTGTGGCATCGGGTGGCAGTGAAGTCCAATCACGCGCATCGGGCTGCTTCATCACATTCATCATGAGCGCTGCATCGCGCACGCTCATGGTGTGAGGGCCCAAATGCGCCACCGAGCCAAAAGGTGAAAGTGGGTAAGCCGGCACCCGACCAAAGCTGGGCTTCAAACCAAAGTTGCCGCAGAAAGCTGCTGGAATGCGCACACTGCCAGCGCCATCAGTACCCACGCCGATCGGCCCTAAACCTGCAGCGACTGCGGCGGCGGTACCGCCGGAAGAACCGCCTGGCGTTTTATCGGTGTTCCAAGGGTTGCGCGTAATGCCTGTGGCGGGCGAATTGGTTTCACCTTTGCAACCAAATTCAGGCGTTGTGGTTTTGGCAAACAACACCGCGCCAGATTCGCGCAAGCGCGCTGTAACAGGTGCGTCGACTTCCCAAGCTTGATTCGGATCGACGGTACGACTGCCGCGCAATGTGGGCCAACCCCGAGTGAGAATTAAATCTTTGATGGAGGCAGGCACGCCTTCCAAAGCGCCCACCTCTGCGCCGCCGTGTAGCGCTGCTTTTCGATGCGCTTGCCACTTGGCCTCGCTGGACTTGGCGCAATTCATGGCCACTTTTTCGTCGACCAATGTGAAGGCATTGAGTTTGGGATTGAGTTTCTCGATGCGCGCTAACAAGGCCTTGGTTGAATCCACAGGCGATGCTTGACCACTTCGATACAGATGCAGCAATTGCTCTGCGGTGCATTGCGTTAGATCTGTGGGTGTGTTGTGAGCGGTCATGGTCGTGTCCTAGTTTGAGGGCTGAGTTTTTTCCAAGGCAAATCGCCGGGGTCTGCCGCCATGGGGCCGGGCGCCTTGGCCACAATGACTTGAGAAGCAATGGGTGTGAAATCTGCGCGGAAGTGGTTGGAACTTTTGGCCACCACAAGCTTCATTTTTTCAGCATGAATGCCAACGGTGCGCAATAACTCACGGTCGAGCAATTGCATTTTACCGCTCACCACAGCCACCAAAATGCCTTCAATTTCCAAGCAAGCACTCAATCCCATTTGAACGGTTACACCCGTCATCATGGGACCTTTCAAAACACATCGGCCATCGCTAAGCGCCTTGACTGTGAATCTGCCTTGCACAGGTGGATCACTGAGTTGGCCCGTAAAAATGGGGACTGCTTTGCCAAGCGCGCAATCGATTTGCGCACCGATGCCTGCCTCGTGGGCCATCTTTGCGGTACCAGGATCAAACATCAAGCCGAGCGCCACCTGACCCGGAAAAACTTTGCCAGCGCCTTGCTGAAGCAATGCATGCAGCATGCCGGTGGTGTTGCTGTCGCCACCTGCGCCCGGGTTGTCTTGGGTGTCGGCGATGACCACCGGCAAAGATGAGGAGGCTGCTTTGGCCATGGCCTGCACCACCGCTTCGCGAGCAGGCAACCATTCGGGTTGCCAAAGCGAAGGCGGGCTGACCGCTTGGAAAAGTTGTTCAACCACTTTTTCTGCTTGCTCGCCATGTCCCCACACCACAGGTCCACATTCATCGAAATCTGAAGCAGGAAAACCCATGCAAAAACTCAACATCACACCCGAGTCGTGATCGAGTGCCAGCAATTGCTCATAGGCCGTTTTGGCAGGCTCCATCCAAGTGCTTTGGGCATTCAAAGAAATCAAATACGGGAAACGCCTTGCATGCATGGGTTCTTTGCGGCCCAACTTTAAACGCCGCTGCATCAGTTGTGCTGCCAACTCACCCGTATCGGCCATGTCAATGTGCGGGTAAGTTCGGTATGAAACCAAGCCATCACTTTGCGCCAGCATGCGCTTGGTCACATTGGCGTGCAAATCAAGGCTAGCAATAATGGGCATGGCAGGGCCTACCAACAGCCGAATGCGCGAGATCAATTCACCTTCGCTGTCATCGGCATTTTCTGCCACAGCAGCACCGTGCAAATCCAAATACACACCGTCCAAGCCTTGGGGCAAAGCACGCTGCACATCCTCCATGATGGCTTGGCTGATGCGCTCAAACGCATCTTGGGTGACGTACGAAGAAGGTGTGGCACCCGCCCAAGCAGAAGGCACAAGCTCCCAGCGCAAACGCTTGGCCACATCGATGAAGCCGGCAATGGGAATGTTGATGCCAGAGAGTTGCTCAATCACCGCCTGCCCGCGCATGAAAGCCGGAAAAGATTCACCACGATTGAAGGCCGTCCAATCGGCCAAACTGGGTGCGAAAGTATTGGTCTCGTGCTGATAACCAGCGATCAAAATGCGTGTCATGGCAATTTTTGAGTTTTAAAAAACGATTAAAAAATAGCAGGGGGCGCTGCTTCAAATAATTTGCGTGTGTAAGCGTGTTGTGGTGAAGCGTACAAATCAGCTGTGCGTCCTGCCTCCACAATTTCTCCTTGGTGCATCACGATCACATGATCGCAAAGCTGAGCGGCCACACGCAAATCATGCGTGATGAACAGCATGCCCAAGCCCAAGCGCGATTGAATTTCGCGCAGCAAAGTCAGAATCTGCGCCTGCACACTGACGTCGAGTGCGCTCACAGCCTCATCGGCCACCAACACTTTAGGCTCACAAGCCAAGGCGCGCGCGATGGCCAATCGCTGTCGTTGCCCACCACTGAATTGCGTGGGGTATCGGCTGAGCGACTCCACTGGCAAGCGAACTTGTTGCATCAAGGTTTCAGACAGTTGGCGCGCTTTGTCTTCTGACATGCCAAAGTTAATGGCGCCTTCCACAATGGACTGGCCCACTGTACGGCGTGGATTCAATGACCGATTGGGATCTTGAAAAACCACCTGCACATGGCTGCGCAAAGGCCTCAATTGACTTTCGCTCAAGGTGGCAATTTCATGATCGGCCCAATGAATCTCGCCTGCCGTTGGATCAATCAATCTAATCAGGCAACGAGCCAAGGTCGATTTTCCCGAACCAGATTCACCCACAATGCCAATCGTTTCACCTGCTCGCACGGCCACGCTGGCCGCCTTCAAGGCATGCGTTTCATGACCACGGCCTAACCAATCTCGGCTCACATACGTTTTCGTAACGGCTGTGCCCTTCAAGATGGCAGCGCCTTGCGCCTCTGGCCTTGGCGGCGGCGGCGTCATGCTGGGCACAGCGGCCAACAGGGTTTGCGTATACGTCTCACGCGCTTGCTTCAAGACCTGCTCGCAAGTGCCCGATTCCACAGCGCGGCCTTGGTTCATGACCAACACATCGTCTGCAATTTCAGCCACCACGCCCATGTCATGCGTAATGAACAACACTGCACAACCTTGCTCTGCTTGCAACTGAGAAATGAGTTTCAAAATTTCTTTTTGCGTGGTCACATCCAAAGCGGTGGTGGGCTCATCACAAATGAGCAAAGCCGGCTTCAAAATAACAGCCATGGCAATCACAATGCGCTGCCTTTGACCGCCACTTAACTGGTGCGGAAAACTGCTGTACATGCGCAAAGGGTCTGGTAACTTCACGCTTTCAAACACACGCAAAACTTCTGCCTTGCGTTTCTCGGACGACCAATCGGTGTGCGTGGCCAACAACTCATCCACTTGGTCACCACAGCGCATGACCGGGTTGAGTGCCGTCATGGGCTCTTGAAAAACCATGCCCATGGCCTGGCCTCGGAGTTCACGCAACCGGGTCTGAGGTGCTTTGAGAAGCGCTTCACCTTGCAGCAAAATTTCGCCGTCATCGGCCTTCAATTCTTTGGCCAACAAACCCATGACGGCAGTCGCCATGACGGACTTGCCCGACCCCGACTCGCCCACCACGCACAAAGTTTTGCCTTTTTGAATGCTGAGACTGATTTGCTCAATGGCGTGCGATCGATCTGCACCCTTTGGCAGCGCCACCGATAAATTGTTAATTTGCAAAACAGTGTCTGACATCAAGCACCCCGTCTTGCAAATTTGGGATCAAGTACATCTCGCAAGCCATCACCCAACAAATTCACAGCCAACACAGTGGGCACCAGAAACAAAGCGGGGTACAAAACATTGCCTGGGTATTGACTGAACTGCACGCGCCCTTCAGCCATGATGTTGCCCCAAGTTGGAATGTCGGGTGGCAGGCCCAAACCCAAGAAACTCAAAATGGCCTCGGTCAGCACAGCTGAAGCCGCAACGAAGGTGCCTTGCACAATGAGGGGCGCCAAGGCATTGGGCAAGATATGGCGAAACAAAATGATGTGCGTCGGTGTGGCCAATGCACGGGCTGCTTCAACAAAGGGTTCTTCTCGCAAACTGAGCACCAAGGAGCGAACCAGCCGCGTCACGCGGGGCACTTCCGGTATGGCAATGGCAACCACCACCGTTGAGATGGTGGCACCCAAAGCGGCCACCAAAGCAATGGCCAACAAAATGGCAGGAATGGCCATGAGGCCATCCATGAAGCGCATCAAGACCGCATCCACCGTTCGGAAATAGCCAGCCAACATGCCCATGCCACCGCCCAACACCAAAGCCAACACAGCGGTGCAAGCCCCCACCCCCAGGGACACGCGTGCACCATAAACCACACGGCTGTACAAGTCACGGCCAAAGCTGTCGGTACCCAACCAAAATGTTTGTTGCACCGTGCTGCCATCGAGCAATGCAAACTGCCCAGACACACCCACCGCTTTGTTGATGAAATTAGAGTCCATGGTACTCGGGTCCACCGTGCCTAAAAAAGGCGCCAGAAGTGCCACGAGAATCATGGTGCCTAAAACCACTACGCCAAATTTGACAGAGCCATTGGCCCACAAGCGTTGCAAGTTATTCATCAGTAACGAATCCTTGGGTCTAGCACCAAATAACTTAAATCGACCAGCAAGTTAATGAGCACATAGCTGACTGAGAACAAAAGCACCAAACCTTGAATGACTGGAAAGTCGCGGTTCAAAACAGCGTCCACAGTCAGTGAGCCCAAACCGGGAATGGCATACACGGTTTCTGTCACCACCACACCGCCAATCAGCAAGGCAATGCCAATGCCCACCACCGTCACAATGGGCACTGCCGCATTGGCCAAGGCATGGCGCAACAAGACCGCAGTTTCAGAGATGCCTTTCGACCGTGCCGTGCGAATGTAATCTTCTGTCAGTGCTTCTGACACACTGGCGCGCGTGACCCGCGCAATGAGCGCGACATAAATCATGGCCAAGGTCATCCACGGCAAGATCAGTTGTCGCATCCATGCCCAAGGCCCTGCGGCCGAAGGCCCCGAGATTGATTTGTAACCTTGCACCGGCAACCATTCCAAGCGAATGGCGAACAAGTAAATGAGCAAATAGCCAATGACAAACACAGGAACCGAAAATCCTGCGACTGAAAACCCGGACAACAAACGATCAAGCCATCCGCCCATGCGCCATGCCGCCACAGTACCCAGTGGCACAGCAATCAAAAGGGCCAAAATGACGGTGCCAAATGCCAAGGACAAAGTAGGCTCAACACGTTGTGCAATGAGCTCGGTGACAGGCTTGTTCAAATAATACGAAAAGCCCAGATCACCTCGAAACACATTGCCCATCCAGATACCGTACTGAACGGGAATAGAACGATCCAAACCCAATTGGACTTGGATCTTGGCAATGTCTTCATTGGTCGCACTGTTGCCCGCAATCACCGCCGCAGGATCACCAGGGGCCAACCTCAAAATGAGGAAAACCACCAATGACACCACGAACAGCACCGGCAGCACCGCGAGGATGCGGCGCAACAGGAATTGAAGCATGCTTTAGTTTTTCTTCATGTTCCAAAGCAAGGGGACGCCCGGTGTGATTAGCATGCCAGACACATTGCTTCTGACAGCAGCAGGACTGATGTACTGACCCAAGGGGGCATGGGTAGCAGTTTCAAAAGCCACACGCTGAATTTCAGAGGCTATTTTCTTTTTCTCTGCAGCTTCTGTGGTGCGTGCAAAGCGGCCCTTCAAGTACTCAAGGCGCGGTTCATCTTGCCAACCAAACCAACCATTTTGACCTTTGGCATTGAGCATGGCCATGGACAGAGGATTGGTAATATCTCCGGCAGTCCAAGCAGTCAGGAAGATGTTCCATCCACCTTGTGCAGGCGCGTCTTTCTTGGCACGGCGGGCTAACAATGTAGCCCAGTCCATTTGTTGGAAGTCAACCTTGAAGCCGGCAGCTTGCAATTGTTGCTGCGCGACCAAAGGCAACTTGGCAATGGAAGCCAAATCGGTGGGGCGCATCAAAGTGACAGGCGTGCCGTCATAGCCGGCTTCTGCCAGCATTTGTTTGGCCTTGGCAGGATTGGCAACGCCTGTGAAATACCCGGTGTCTTCATCTGAATACATAGTTCCGCAAGGGAACATGCTTCGGCACAGACGACCCAACTCGGGCACGCCCACTTGGGTATTGATATAAGCCTGCTGCCCCATGGCTACCATGGCCGCTTGCCTGATTTTGGGATTGTTAAAGGGGGCATGCAAGTGGTTAAAGCGCATGATGAATTGCAAACCTGCAGGCGCGAAGTTTTCAACACGCACGCCTTCGGTTTTCTTCAAGGCGTCCATCTGCTCAAAGCTAGGCTGCTCAATGATGTCGACTTCGCCCGCTTTGAGTGCATTGAACTGCGTTTGCGTGTCGCGAATAATGACCCACTCGACGCGGTCAAAATTAACGGGGCGGC
>Ga0208363_1000270_pt1 | contig 14060 bp, 13 predicted proteins | sample LakMenEpi03May11_FD_150666 | JGI IMG/M metagenome (GOLD analysis project Ga0208363, IMG submission 150666) | Freshwater microbial communities from Lake Mendota, WI - 03MAY2011 deep hole epilimnion (SPAdes) | ecosystem: Environmental > Aquatic > Freshwater > Lake > Epilimnion/Euphotic zone ...
CCACAAATCACGAGACCAACCAAAAAGCCCGTTAACAGATTGTGAAGCGTTAAGAAATTTTGATCTTTCAATACCCACACAAGCAAGAGCGCAGAGACTGTACAAGCCGCGACCAACATTCCAACATGAAGCGAAACATTCAAATAATTGCTCAACCACTCGCCCGCAAAAAGGCCATGCGGCATTTCGATTTTCACGGCATCCATGTATTGCACACGTCCGACTGCCAAAACACCCTTCATGGCAGAAAGCGCAACGACGCCCATGACGAGCAACACCCACAGCGCTTTCAAGTTACCAGCACCAAGGCGAACCAGCGTCTTTGAACCACAACCAGAAGCCCACACCATGCCCCATCCGAACAACAAGCCACCCAGCAAGGAGGAAAGCCACAACAAGTCCTTGGTGGCATAGATCGATTGAAGGGGGTTAATCAGGCCACCATAAGCCATACAGCCAAAGCCAAAAATGGCAACAGCCAATGCAAGAACCCACTGACGCAAGCGGTCAAAATTTTCCATGATGACCGCATCGCTGACTGCGCCCATGGTACAAAAATGAGAACGGTGAAAAAGAGCGCCCAAGAACAAAGAGACTACAGCCGTAGAACTCAATACCAACCACTGCAAATGGGCGAGTTGAGACTCAGTCATGCCGAATTATTTCAAGCGACTGAGTCGATCTTTGGCCGTTTGTGCTGCATCGCTGGTGGGATGCAATTTGATCAAATCTTCCATGGCTTTTCTGGCGGCCTTCAAGTCCTTGAGCTCGATCAAACAATTCGAAATGGCCAGCATGGCGTCTGGGACACGCGTGTGGAGTGGCGCAATGTTTAATAGCTTTCGAAAATTGAGCATCGACTCTTTGTAATCTTTGGTTGCGTATTGGGCATTGCCTAACCAAAACAGAGCAGAGGATGCATAACCGCTGCTGGGATGACTTAACAAAAAGCCCAGTAAGCTACTTTGCGCCGCTGCAAAATCACCAGTTCGAAAGACCGCAAGGGCGTTGTCAAACTGCTTTTTCTCTGCAGGGTCAGCTTGAAACTCCAGACCGTCTAAAACAATTTTGACAGGCTCAAACCTATTCAACCTTGCGTCGATACTTTGCAAAATGTCCTTTTGTTTCAGCTGAATGTCAGTGAGCTCACGCAACAAATTTTCTAAGGTGCCACGAAGCCTTGATTGTTCAGATTTCAAGCCTTCAATTTGATTTTGCAACTCAAGCAAACTGCCCCTTAAGTTGGCATTGTCAGCCGCTTGAGACTTCACAATTTCAGCTGTTTGAGACTTCAAATTTTGCTGTGCTGTTTCAAGACGCTGTCGCAAATCAAGAATGGCGCGGCGGGCTTCATCATCTCCAAACAAGGCGGCATTGGCAAGCAGACTAAAGCTTGACAACAGGCATGCCAAACCGAACTGAAAACTGGATAAATAAGCCCTGGATCGCATAAGGCAGGTTCAATCAGTATTTGATTTCAACACGGCGATTTTTGGCATATGCAGCGTCATCTGCACCTGATGCAGCGGGCTTTTCTTTGCCAAAACTAACTGCCTCAACTTGTGCATCGCTCACACCCAACAAGGTCAGTGCGCGGCGAACCGTTTCAGCACGCTTTTGACCGAGGGCCAAGTTGTATTCACGACCGCCACGATCGTCAGTGTGCCCTTCAAGTTGCACTTTGAATTGTTTGTTAGCTTGCAGATGTGCTGCATTGCGCTCCAAAACCGCACGCGCTTCTGGTTTCAATGCAAAACTGTCGTAGTCAAAATACACCACGTTCACGCCAGCAGGTGCAACGCCTTGTGTACCGGCTTTACCACCCACAACGGCAGCGACGCTACTTTGTGCGGCATCGGCTGAAGCGTTTGCAGCAGCAGAAGCGTTTTTGTCTTCAACAGGCACCTCGTTCAATTTAACGCCCGATGAGCAGGCCGCCAAGGCTGCCGTCAATGCCAAAATCCAAAGACTACGTTTGATCATGAAAAAACTCCAAATTAAAAATTATCGGTAAGGACCCCAGGCGGGTTCGCGAATGTCACCACTTTGTCCGGACAGTCTGGCTTTGATTTTGCCGTCTAAGGTGGTTGTCATGAGCGCCTCGCGTCCTTGAAGCACAGTGGCATAAACAATCAATTTGCTGTTGGGTGCAAAGCTAGGGCGCTCATCGGCTGAGGTTTCAGTGATGGCACTTGTCTGGCCGGTGCTCAGGTTCATGACTTGAACTTTGAACTGCCCCCCAACACGTGAAATAAAAGTTAGCCACCGCCCATCTGGGCTAAGTGCAGGTGAGATATTGTAACTTCCGTTGAAAGTGACTCTTTCAACGCCAGAGCCTGTGTCGTTCATTTTGTAAATTTGAGGACTGCCTCCCCGATCAGATACAAAGTAAATCTTCGAGCCATCTTGCGAAAAGCTAGGCTCGGTATCGATGCCTGCGTTTTGGGTTAAGCGCTTGGCTTCACCAGAAGCAATGTCAATTTGGTAAAGCTGTGAGCCCCCATCGCGACTTAAAGTGGCCAACAAAGAACGTCCATCAGGCGACCACGCCGGCGCGCTGTTAGAACCTTTGAAATTGGCCATAATTTTGCGTTTGCCTGTGGCCAACTCATGCACATAAATAACGGGCTTGCGAGACTCAAATGAAACATAGGCCAACTGGTTGCCCTTAGGCGACCAAGATGGCGAAATGATGGGCTCTGCACTGGTCAAGGCAGACTGAGAGTTCTCGCCATCAGAGTCAGCTATCCAAAGGCTGTATTTACCAGTGGTTTTGGTAATGTAAGCAATGCGGGTCGCAAAGACGCCCTTCTCGCCTGTTAGTTTTTCATAGACCCAGTCAGCAAGCCGGTGTGCCGATAAACGCAAGTCTGCCGCGGCTACAGTTTCGCGGTAGTCACCTCGCTCTTGACCCGAAACCACGTCCCACAGTTTGGCTCGGACTTCGTAGCGGCCATCGGCTAAACGGGTTGAACTGCCCGCCACAAGGGCGTCGGCACTTTTTTGTCGCAGCATGGCATGGTCAGGTCGGGAGAGCTCGTCCATGCTTAAACCCAAATTGGGAACCGCTCTGAATTGGCCACTTCTTTCCAGATCTGCCAACAAGATGGCCGACGTCTTTTGCGGGGCAGTTTCTTCGCCCTTGAAACTGGCAATGGCAATGGGAACTTGCGTCAGTCCAACACCAGAGACATCGACTTTGAACTGAGCCCATGCCGCGCTTGAGGCGAAGACAAAGCTCAAAAGCAAAGCACGCAAATGGGCCTTAAAAGGAGAAAAATAGGTCAAGAATGAGGTCTTTTTCATAGGTTTGGCAAGTCAAAACACCGCTAATTTAGCATTGTGACACGCGTTAAAATCAAATCAATGACACAAATTGCCCATGACAGCACCCAGCAGGACTTAAGTTACCTGAAGCGGATGCGCCGTCTTTGGCCCTATTTTGGCAAACAGCGAGGCGCTTGGGCACTGGCCATCTTGGCAACACTGGTGGCTGCGGCCACTGAGCCCCTCATTCCAGCCCTCTTCAAACCTTTGCTGGACGAGGGATTTGCCGAAAACAGCCTGCCCCTTTGGATGGTTCCAACGGCCGTCATCGGTATTTTTTTCATCAGAGGCCTTGCATTTTTTGTGTCTCAGTATGCTCTAGCGCGCATTGCCAACGACGGCATGCAAGCATTGCGTGAAGCTTTGTTTCGAAGGTTGATGCAGGCTGACATGTCCATTTTCAGCAAACAATCGGCCAGTGCTTTGTCCAACACCTTGGTTTATGAAGTTCAAACAGGTGCGACGCAGCTTATTTCAGCCCTTTTAGGCCTTTCAAGAGATGGCTTCACGCTGCTGGCCTTGATTGGCTACTTGATGTTTTTAAACTGGAAACTGACCATGTTGGTGTTCATCGTGGTACCCGGTTCAGCCTGGATCATGAAGAAGCTCTCCAAGCGCCTTTATGGCCTCACCCGAGACAGCCAATCTGCCACGGACAATTTAGCTTACGTGGTGGAAGAGAACGTTTTGGCCCACCGCATGGTTCGACTTCACGGCGCCCAAGAAAGCCAACTCAATCGTTTCCAAACTTTAAGCCAAAGACTCAGAAGTTTGGCTTTGAAATCCACCATTGCTTCGGCCGCCATGTCGCCCCTCACGCAATTGATGGCAGCGGTGGCATTGTCAATGGTGTTGGTCGTGGCACTGATCCAAAGTCGAACAGGCTTAGAAGGTGCCACAGTAGGCGGCTTTGTTGCTTTTATCACCGCCATGCTGATGCTGGTCTCCCCCATCAAGCGACTGGCCGATATAGCAACCCCCGTCACGCGAGGTTTGGCCGCGCTTGAAAGAGGGCTGCGCTTATTGGAAGAAGTTCAGATTGAAGCAGATGGTCACGCTATCGGCCCAAAAGTAGAAAGTCAAAACACCGCATCGCAAGCAAGCCAGGGGCCGTGCATTGAATTTCAAAACATCCATGTTCAATATACTGCCGATACTTCGCCTGCCTTGAACAATTTGTGCTTAAGCATTCAATCGGGTGAAACTGTGGCCTTTGTAGGCACCAGTGGCTCGGGCAAAACCACCTTGGTCAATTTGTTGCCTCGATTTGTTCAGCCCAGCTCTGGGCAAGTTATTTTGCAGGGCACTGACATACAAGACTGGCCACTTCAACAATTGCGTCAACAATTTGCCATGGTCAGTCAAGATGTTGTGATGCTCAATGACACCGTTGCAGCCAACATTGCATTGGGTCAAATCGTTGATCGCGCCAAAATACAAGCATGTTTGGCAGCGGCCAACCTTGACGAACATGTGGGCAAGCTACCCCAAGGCATGGACACCCTGTTAGGACACAACGCCACCGAACTCTCGGGTGGACAGCGACAGCGCTTGGCCATTGCCCGAGCACTTTATAAAAATGCACCCATTCTTATCTTGGACGAAGCCACATCCGCCTTGGACAATGAATCAGAACGTTGGGTGCAAGATGCATTGCAAAACCTGATGAAGGGGCGCACCACCTTGATCATTGCGCACCGACTCTCCACCATCGAACATGCAGACAGGGTCGTCGTTATGTCGCAAGGAGAGATTGTGGAGCAAGGCCGACATGAAGAACTTCTGAAGGCTGGCGGTGTTTACTCAAGACTGCATCACAAAAGCGATGCGGCTTGAATCAAAGTAACACAACGTCGTATTGCTCTTGACCCATGGCGGTTTCGCTTTGAAGCGAAATGGGCTTGGCAATAAAATCAGACAACGCAGCCAAATGCTGGCTCTCTTCATCCAGCAACAATTCAATGACAGCAGGCGCCGCCACCACTCGAAACTCTTTCGGATTGAACTGACGAGCCTCACGCAAGATTTCACGCAAAATATCGTAAACCACCGTGCGATTGGTTTTGACACTGCCTTTGCCGTCACAACTTGGACACGGCTCACACAGCATGTGCGACAAAGATTCGCGTGTTCGCTTGCGTGTCATTTCCAACAAACCCAGCTGCGAAAATCCACCCGCCATTGTTTTAACGCGATCGCGGCTTAATTGTTTTTTAAACTCATCAAGCACAGCGGTTTGATGTTCCTCGCGGGACATGTCAATGAAATCGACAATGATGATGCCCCCCAGATTGCGCAAACGAAGTTGCCGGGCAATGGCATGCGCTGCTTCTAGATTTGTTTTGAAAATAGTGTCATCAAAATTGCGTGCGCCTACATAGCCACCTGTATTCACATCCACGGTGGTCAGGGCTTCTGTTTGGTCAATGATGAGATAGCCACCCGACTTGAGTTCAACCCGACGGCCCAAAGCCTTGGCCACTTCCTCGTCGATTGAATACAAATCAAAAATAGGACGTTCACCTTTGTAAAGTTGAAGCCGGGCTGCGGAGGCCGGCATGAACTCTTTGGCAAACGCGGACAAATGTTCAAATTGTTCTTTGGAGTCAAGCCGAATGGTCTGTGTGCCTTCGCCAACAAGATCTCGCAGAACTCTTTGTAAAAGCGTGAGGTCTTGGTGAAGCAATGACTGCACCGGCAGCTTGACAGAGGCATCTTTGATTCGCGCCCAAGTTTTGCGAAGGTAAGCTATGTCTTCACCTAACTCTGCATCGCTGGAATCTTCGGCATTCGTTCGCAGAATGAAACCACCGCCCTGAGCGCCCACCAAGGTTTGCAAACGAGCTCTTAACGCGTCGCGCTGGTCTGATGGGATTTTTTGAGACACACCAATGTGGTCGTCTTGTGGCAAAAAAACCAAATGTCTGCCTGCAATGCTGATTTGAGTTGAAAGCCTAGCGCCTTTGGTGCCAATAGGATCCTTGACCACTTGCACCATCAAGGCTTGGCCTTCAAAAACTTGCTTCTCAATAGGAACCAAGGTTTGACTGCTGCGTGCAACTTGGGGGGGCTCGCCCTCAGGCTGCCTTTGCCAGACATCTGCCACATGCAAAAAAGCTGCGCGCTCGAGGCCGATGTCAATGAAGGCCGACTGCATGCCCGGCAAAACGCGGGCGACTTTGCCAAGGTAGATGTTGCTGACCAAGCCACGTTCTAAAGAACGCTCAACATGAAGCTCTTGAACCGCGCCCTGCTCTACGACTGCAACGCGGGTTTCTTGGGGAGACCAGTTGATCAAAATATCTTGCTGCATAGGTCTTACTCTAAAGATTCTGGAATGGGCCAGGACAAAAGTTCAGCCAGACGGCAAACCACCCAGAAAGCTTCGTCCGAATTGATTAAAAGAGGCGTTTCCAACAGGCCGTGCCAGCACTTTGCCAGTGCATCGGTTTCTGTAATACCAAGCTGAAATTGCTGGGTAGTGACAGTGTCCATCAACATCATAGCCATGTCTTCGCACAACTCATACCGTTGGGTTAATTCATGACGCGGCAAGCTGGGCTTGTACTGTCCTTGCTTGACGAACAACATCATGAAGGATTCAGGCACAAAGCTTTGATTTTCCTCGTACATGTTAGAAAAGCGCCTCAGATAAATGAAGAGCCATCACATGAAATCAACCATCACTTGGCCAAAACCAGAGCAACTCACTTGAGAAGCCCCCTCCATGAGTTTTGCAAAATCGTGGGTCACACGTTTGCTTTGAATAGCATCTTCCATGGCGCGAACGATGATGTCAGCAGCTTCGGGCCAACCCATGTAACGGAGCATCATTTCTGCTGACAAAATTTCAGAGCCAGGATTGACGTAGTCCTTGCCAGCAAACTTGGCCATGGCATCTACTGTGGCCTCAAAGCATGCCACGCTGTCAGACATGTTGGCCCCTGGCGCAATACCCATTCCCCCGACTTGCGCAGAGACTGCGTCAGAGATGTAGTCGCCATTCAAATTCAAAGTTGCAACGACTGAAAACTCCTGAGGGCGCATGAGAATTTGCTGCAGAAAAGCATCCATGGCAATGTCTTTGACCGTGATGTTTTTTCCTGTCTTAGGATTTTGAATAGTGCACCAAGGCCCATCGTCAATGAGTTTTGCAGAGAACTCTGACAGAGCCAACTGGTAAGCCCAATCTCGGAAAGCGCCTTCCGTGTACTTCATGATGCTGCCCTTGTGCACAATGGTCACACTGGGTTTATCGTGGTCAATGGCGTATTGAATGGCCTTTCGCATCAGACGTTGCGTGCCTTCGCTAGAAACAGGTTTGATGCCAATGCCAGAGGTCAGTGGAAAACGAATACTTTTAGCCCCCAACTCATTTGTTAAAAAAGCAATGAGCTTTTGAGCCGACTCGCTGTGTGCCGCATATTCAATGCCAGCATAAATATCTTCGGAGTTTTCTCGGAAAAGTGCAATATTTGTTTTCTCTGGCTCGCGAACGGGAGACGGTACACCTTCAAAGTACCTCAAAGGCCGCAAGCTGACATAAAGGTCCAATGCTTGACGAATGGCGACGTTGAGTGAACGAATGTCGCCGCCAGGTGGCGCACTCAAAGGGCCTTTGATTGAAACCACATAATCTTTTAAAGCAGTCAGGGTTTCTGCAGGCAAATAAACATCATGGCCATACAGCTTTGTGGCTTTCTGCCCAGCAAAAACTTCCATCCAATGAATGGTGCGCTGACCTTGGTAGGCTTTTTGAACGGCTTCATTCACGACTCGAATCATGACCGGTGTGATGTCAACGCCAGTGCCATCTCCTTCGATAAATGGAATGATTGGATTCAAAGGCACATTCAAGGTCTGATCAGCATTGACCGTGATTTTTTTACCTTGTGATGGAACTTGAATGTGTTGGTACATGAAGAGTCTCTCCGTTAAATCATTCTAGGACAAAATCAGTCACAATCATGTTTAACTGAATTCCACCACGTCCCCCTATGAATCACACGTTCCGATTTCATTTTGGCTCTTGCAACAAAGCTTGGAAATACATTGTCGCGTGCCTCTTAGCTTGCTTTTTGGCCATGTCTGCAAGCGCTCAAGGTATGCCGCAAACCCAGCTGCCCCGAGCCACTTTAAATGCCGGTATGCATTTGATTCAAGTGCAATTGGCACAAGACTTTGATCAGCGACAAATTGGGCTCATGTGGCGCAAAGAAATGCCGCAAAACGAAGGCATGTTGTTTGTTTTTGACCAACCCGCTGTTCAATGTTTTTGGATGCGCAATACGCTGTTGCCACTGACGGCCGCATTTGTCTCAGATGACGGCAGCATCGTCAATTTGGCTGATATGAAGCCCCTGAACGATGACTCACATTGCTCTAAAAAACCCGTTCGGTTTGTGCTGGAAATGAACCAAGGATGGTTTGCAAAACGAAACATTCAAGCTGGCTTTAAATTGTCTGGGTCTGTGTTTACCAAATAAAACGGCAAGCCAACACATTCTGTGTGTTCAGACGCCCCAAACCACATCGGCAGATTGGCCGAGACACTGTTTTAGCATTTTCAGCATGGGAAGACTGCGCTGGCGCAAGCTAATTTGTTTTGGATCTTGAAGGCCCTCAACTTCTTCTTGTGCCACTGCCGACTCAAGCGACGCAATGGCTGCAGGCAGTTGATCTGCCAAAAAAATACCTTTGGCTTGCTCTTCTCTGCCCATGATCTTGAGAAGTCGCTTGGCGTCGGGCTCTAGCATGATGAGATCACCAGTCACTTTAGATTTGAATTTGAAGAGCATTTTTTTGTCCAGGTCGGTTGCATCAACGAACACAATAATAGCTAAAGTCTTGCCCAGGGAATTCGGTAGCCGACCTCACGGGTGAAGGATTGCGCAGATCTGGTGCCATGACCATGTTGTTGGCCATGGCCCACAATTTGTCACGGGCACAGGTTACGCCGCCATTCCAAGCACCCACGTTGGACAAATAATCGTATTCATCTTCTGTGGGCAATCTCGCATTGATGGCCTTGCAGGCCATTTCGGCAGATCTTGGGGATGGTGCACGCCCAACCCCAGAGCCCGGCGAGCCTACCAACTCCAACTGCTGATTGCCAATTTTTAATTTGGAAGGAAATTGTGTTCTTTGAAAAGTTTCAAAAATTTGAACAGCAATGCTTTGCATGACTTGCTCAGGAAAACCTTGCGCTTTGAAATGATAGGTATGGCCACAAGATAAATCGACATGCACGGTGACAAGCAAATCGCCTTGACACCTTGGCGCATAGGAATAGGTTCCATAAGCTACACCCGTCAACCCGCGTATGAGAAGCGGGTCCCATTCCGCCGAAGGCTGAGTCGAGCGTTTGAGGCGCATCAATTCATTCAAAGGGCTGGAATTGAAAAAAGTAAAGTGACGGTTTTGGGGATTGCGATCTTGGTACACCTTGTCAAGCGACGCTTTGAGCGTTCCAGACAGCATCACATCCATGCCAGGACTGCTACCCGCAATGGTTCTTTGCTGATTCAGTTGGTCGTTCAGGGTGTTGAGCAAGGCCGTCAAATTGCGCGAGTCTGCGCCCTCTCGCAATAGTCCTCTGACTGTTCGCGTGAACTCAGCCATTTGTTCACTTTTGGTGCGCCCATAGGCATCGTGGTACTGACACAAGTCCTTGCCACGTACAAAAGGAATTTGGGGCCAAATATAAACAACGGCGTGCTCTTCAGCATGGCTTGAAGGCTTGACTTTGGCCGCATCGCCTTTGGTCTGAGCTGCCAATGAACCAGCCAGCAAAAAAAACACTGCGACCCATAAGGACCTGATACACAACATGTCGCTCTCAATCTATGACAATTGATCTCTAACTCAAAAACACATCGTACACCTCACGAACCTCAATCGTCCCCTGAAATGCAAAACGCTTGATTTGGATCAATTTGTCAACTGAAAGCTGTCGGGACTGGCTGCCTGCCAATATTTGGCAAACAAGCCTTCTAAGTCTTGGGGTTCAAGCAAAGCACCCCCCTTCACACTCAACATCAAGTCGGATAAGTTTTGAACCTCGTGCTCGCTCACGCGGCGCATGATGTGGTTCAGGCGCAGATCTGAGGGTGCAGTTAGGCCCGTGGCTTGCAGCATTTCCTGAACAGATTCCAAAGTTTGACGGTGAAAATTTCTCACGCGATCAGCTTTACTGGGGACAACAAGCGCGACCTGACGTTTGGGGTCTTGCGTGGTCACACCTGTGGGGCAATTGCCGGTATGGCAGGTTTGCGCTTGAATACAGCCCAAGGCAAACATAAACCCTCTGGCACTGTTGCACCAATCAGCGCCCAAGGCCAAGGTTCGCATGACATCAAACCCGCTGATGATCTTGCCACTGGCACCCAAACGAATTTGCTTGCGCAGTTTCAAGCCAACCAAGGTGTTGTGGACCAAACGCAAGCCTTCAAGCATAGGCATGCCCATGTGATCGGTAAATTCAACCGGGGCGGCCCCTGTGCCACCCTCTGAGCCATCCACCACAATGAAGTCTGGGTAGATACCTGTTTTCTGCATGGCTTTGGCAATGCCAAACCACTCCCATGGGTGGCCAACGCACAACTTGAAACCAACCGGTTTACCCTCGGACAATTCTCTTAACTTTTGCACAAATTGCAAAAGCTCGACGGGATTTGAAAAACTGCTGTGGGCAGCGGGTGAAACGCAGTCAACGCCCATCGGCACACCTCTGGCCTCAGCAATCTCGGGCGTTACTTTGGATCCGGGTAAAACGCCACCATGGCCAGGCTTTGCGCCTTGGCTTAATTTAATCTCAATCATTTTGACTTGAGGCGTCAGGGCATTTTGAACAAAGCGCTCAGGGCTGAAGGTGCCGTCTTCATTGCGGCAACCAAAATAACCAGAACCAATTTCCCAGATCAGATCGCCACCGTGTTCACGGTGGTACCTGGAGATAGACCCCTCCCCCGTGTCATGGGCAAAGCCGCCCCTCTTAGCTCCCAAGTTCAAAGCCATGACGGCATTGGCGCTCAAAGCACCAAAACTCATGGCAGAGACATTGAACAAACTGATGTTGTAGGGTTGTTTGCATTCCGAGCCACCCACATTCACTCTGAAGTCATGCGAATCAATGACAGAGGGGCTGATTGAATGGGTTAACCACTCATACCCCACTTCTCGAACATTCATTTGGGTACCGAAGGGCCGCTTGTCAGATTCGCCCTTTGCCCTGGCATAGACCATAGTGCGTTGTGCCCTGGAAAATGGCACGGCCTCGTTGTCGCTCTCAATGAAATATTGACGCAGCTCAGGTCTTATAAATTCAAGCAAAAAGCGCAAGTGACCAATGATGGGATAGTTGCGCAAAATAGCGTGATGGGTTTGCTGCAAATCACTGATACCGACAAGGACCAATGCCGATAAAAGCAAGACCCACCAAAAGCTGGCTTGTCCAACCACCAATTGCAATGCCGACAATACCCACAAGACCACAATGGCAAAGAACGCCAAGAAGCGCAGCGGTAGGCGCTGATCAATCCAATTTAACATCTTGTGATCCTTGTGAAGTAGACGCACCGAGCGTCGAAAATTCAATCGTTTAAGTGACAGGCCGCTTGGTGCTGGTCACCAACAAATTTTAAAACAGGTTCTTCAACGCGACAACGTTCAGTGGCCTTGGGGCACCTAGGGTGAAAATGACAACCGCTAGGCCGGTTCACAGGATTGGGGACGTCCCCCGTCAAAACAATGCGTTTTTTCTTGGCGCTAGGATCTGGAATGGGCACCGCAGAAAGCAAGGCCTCCGTGTAGGGGTGTTTAGGTTGCGTGTACAACTGACGCGAAGGCGCAATTTCTACAATACGGCCCAAATACATCACAGCAACGCGATTGCTGATGTGCTCGACCACCGACAAGTCGTGGGCAATGAACAAATAAGTCAAACCCATCTTGGCTTGTAAGTCTTCAAGCAAGTTGATGACTTGGGCCTGAATAGAAACATCGAGCGCCGAAACAGGCTCATCGCACACAATCAATTTAGGAGACACCGCCAAGGCTCGTGCAATGCCAATGCGTTGACGCTGCCCGCCCGAAAACTCGTGCGGAAAACGCTTCATGTGATCTGCGTTCAAGCCAACGGTTTCTAAAAGATCAACAATGCGTGCGCGGTAGGTTTCAGGCGTAGGCGTGAGTTTGTGAATGGTCAGGGCCTCGCCAATGATGGCCTCCACGGTCATGCGCGGATTCAGAGATGCAAACGGATCTTGAAAAATAATTTGCATGTCACGGCGAATTTCACGCAAGGCATCAGAGCCCATGCTTGTGACGTTTTGGCCATTGAACTTCACTTCACCAGAACTGGGCTCAATCAAGCGAAGGATGCAGCGCCCCGTAGTCGATTTGCCACAGCCCGACTCTCCCACCATGCCCAAAGTTTCACCTGCAGCAATTTCAAAGTTGACGCCATCAACGGCATGGAGACGGTCCACTTCACGCCCGAAGATACCGCCTTTGATCGGAAAGTATTTGGTCAGTCCTTTGACTTCTAAAAGCGGTGTAGAACTGGAGGACATTGAATGCGTATCTGACATTTGAGTTAGAGAGAGAAGTGGCAAGCCACTGAATGGCCAGTCGAAATTTGACGAAGTTCTGGCATTTCTTGTGTGCAACGTTCGCTGGCGTATTGGCAGCGCGGCGCAAAACGACATCCCATGGGTGGATTGATCAATTTGGGGACCGAGCCAGGAATGGCTTCAAGCCTTTGTTTGTGGTCGCTGTCAAAATCTATGCGAGGAATGGAACGAATCAGACCTTTGGTATAGGGGTGTGCAGGCGACGCAAAGAGTTTTTCGACGCTGGCCTCTTCGACAACACGACCGGCATACATCACCACAACCCGCTGAGCCGTTTCGGCCACCACGCCCATAGCGTGCGTGATGAGCATGATGGACATGCCCATTTGAGATTTAAGCTCGTTCAGCAAATCCAAAATTTGCGCTTGAATGGTCACGTCCAAGGCGGTAGTAGGCTCATCGGCAATGAGCAATTTGGGTTTGCAAGACAAGGCCATGGCAATCATCACCCGCTGACGCATACCGCCAGAGAACTGATGGGGATAGTCATTGACACGTTGCGCCGGCTTGGGAATATTGACCAGCCCCAACATGTCACTGGCTTTGGCCATTGCCTGCTTGGGTGTCAGGCCTTCGTGCAACCTGAGTGTCTCGGCAATTTGCTCACCCACACTCAAAACCGGGTTGAGTGACGTCATGGGCTCTTGAAAAATCATGGCTATTTCTTTGGCCCGCAGATTGCGCATGGTTTGCGCATCTGCTTGCACCAGATCCTGACCTTCAAACCAAATTTGGCCCTTGGCAATTCGACCGGGCGGCATGGCCAAGAGTTTCATGATGGTCATGGCGGTCACACTTTTACCGCAGCCTGACTCACCTACGACACCCAGTGTTTCGCTTCGGTCGATGTGAAAGTTAACGCCATCGACCGCATGCAACACACCGTCATCGGTGTCAAAGTGAACTTGAAGGTCTTGAACTTTCAACAAAGGGTTGGTGGTCATCCAGAAATCTCTTTAAAGCACGCGGCGAGGATCATAGGCATCCCGCAAGCCGTCGCCAATGTAATTGATGGTGAGCACAGTGATGAAAATCAAGGCACCAGGAAACAAGGCCCAGTGGACCGCTACATCCATGTGATCTTTGGCATCGAACAAAATG
>Ga0208363_1000276_pt1 | contig 13906 bp, 9 predicted proteins | sample LakMenEpi03May11_FD_150666 | JGI IMG/M metagenome (GOLD analysis project Ga0208363, IMG submission 150666) | Freshwater microbial communities from Lake Mendota, WI - 03MAY2011 deep hole epilimnion (SPAdes) | ecosystem: Environmental > Aquatic > Freshwater > Lake > Epilimnion/Euphotic zone ...
TAGTGGCGCGGGCTGTCCTCGCCTAGATCTTCGAATAGTCGACGGTAAACCAACGCTCTGGTGTTGTTGAGACACGCACCGAGTCGCCAGATTCGCTTTCGACGTAGCTGTCCCCACCCTTCACGCCCAGATAGCGGTGCGCCATGGGTCGACTATGTAGTTCCTTGTCGGCCGGGGAAATCGTGGCGGTTCCTTCTATCGATACGTATTTGTAGGGCAGTGACTCTGACTGCGCACACAGACTGAATCGCATTGATTTCTGGAGAAGGCGGCCCTTCACCGAGTCAGGGGAAATGAGGAACCACAGTTCGCCTCCTGGCTCGTAGATGTACCAGACAGGGACGGTCAATGGCGGGCCGTCAGGTCGTTCGATCGATAGGACTCCAACGTGCAGTTCGGATAGGAACTGCTCTCTCTCGTACTGTGTCATTGCTGTTGCGCTCATATGTTTCCGAGCGTAGTCGGACTTGGCTGGTGGCACGACCTGTGCGGTTACGGCGCCAACGCCTAGCGTGGCACTTATGGAAACTTTCGAACGCACCATCTACAACGCCGAGCATGAACAGTTTCGTGCGGCTTTTCGCCAGTGGTTGGATAAGGAAATTGTCCCTCATCATGAGAAGTGGGAAGCAGACGGAATTGTTCCTCGCGATATCTGGCTAGCGGCCGGAAAGCTTGGCTTCCTCGGATACCACGTGCCAGAACAATATGGCGGCGGTGGTGTTACCGATTACAAGTTCGGCGCCATCATGCAAGAAGAAGTGTCAGAGACCGGAGTTATCGGAAGTGCAAACGGTATGACGTTGCACAACGACATTGTGTTGCCGTATTACTTGGAACTTGCAACTGATGATCAGAAACAACGTTGGCTTCCGAAGATGGTGACAGGTGAGTTGATTGGTGCTTTAGCAATTACAGAACCAAACACCGGAAGTGACGTGGCAAATGTTCGTACGTCGGCTGTGCGACATGGCGACACGTGGGTAGTGAACGGTGCAAAGACTTTCATTACTAACGGCATAAACAGTGACCTGGTTATCACCACTGTGCGTACCAATGATCAACCAGGTCACCGTGGGTTGTCTTTATTGATTCTTGAGCGCGGCATGAAGGGCTTTGAGCGCGGGCGTAACCTCAGCAAGCTCGGTATGCATGCCCAAGACACAGCTGAGTTGTCATTTACTGATGTAGAAGTTCCGAGCGAGAACGTATTGGGTGTTGAAGGCCAAGGATTCGTGTATCTCATGCAGAACTTGGCGCAAGAGCGTCTCAACATGGCAGTTGGTGGTGTGAAAGTTGCGTCGGCTGCACTTCAGGCAACACTTGACTACACAAAAGACCGCAAAGCCTTTGGCCAATCCATTGCAACGTTCCAGAATTCAAAGTTTGTTCTGGCTGAAATCGCAACAGAAGTTCAGATTGCCCAGGTGTATGTAGACCGGTGTATCGAATTGCATTGTGAAGGACGTTTGTCTGCAGAACAAGCAGCAGCTGCAAAGTTCTGGGTGACTGAACTGCAGAACAGAGTTGTCGATAAGTGCCTGCAGCTTCACGGTGGCTACGGCTACATGTTGGAATACCCAATCGCACGTGCATGGGCAGATAGTCGTATCCAAACCATCTATGGCGGAACTACGGAAATTATGAAAGAGATCGTGGGCAGAAGCCTCACGAAATAATCAGAAGATGATTCCCGCTGCTCGTAGAGCAGCTGCATCTAAACCAAGCGAAGTGACGATTTCGTCTGAATCGGCACCCATTGCAGGAGCTGGCGGCTGCGTCTTTGTCGGTGTTCCCTTAAAGCGTGGGGCATTGCGCACTTCGCGCATTGAGCCAGCTTGTGGGTGTTCACGAATGAAGAACGTTTCATTGTGAATGACCTGTGGGTCATCGATAACTGTCGCCAATGTGTTCAACCCTGAAGCCGGCACATCGTGAACAAGCGCGCCTTCTAGGAAATCATGCACAGAAATAGTCTGCAATTGACGAACCACGATTTCTTTCAGAGCAACAGCATTTACTGCTCGTGCTTCACGATCTTTGAATCGCTCGTCGACTGCTACCTCTGGCACTCCGAGTGCAGCGCAATAGCCTTCGAATTCAGATTGGGTGACAACAGATGATGTTGCGTAACCATCTTTGAATTCCATTGCTGAATATGCCGATGAAATTGTTGCTGTGCGAAGAGCATCCTCGTCGAGAAGGGCAACATCCATTGCGCAGTCAGGCCATGTGAATGCGATTGCTGCATCAAGCATTGAGACGGTGATGTGTTGACCGCCTGCGCCGCGCTCGCGTGCAAATAGGGCAGCTGTGATCGCCTGGGCAACTGTGTACGCCGTGACTTTGTCGCAAATGAGGTGTTTGAAGATTGCTGGCTTGCCCGTTGCCGCATCTGTTTGAACAGAAGCAAGACCGGAGGCTGCCTGAATGACATTGTCATACACACGACGGTTGCTGCTTGGGCCGTCTGCTCCGAAGCCAGCAATTGAGACATACACAATGTTTGGGTTAATGGCTTTCACATCTTCGTAACCGAAACCTAAGCGTTCAACTGCGCCTGGTCGAAAGTTCTGAATAAGAACATCGGCACTTGCAACGAGCGAACGAAGAACTTCAGTTCCTTCTGGCTTCTTGAGGTCTACGACAAGAGATTTCTTGCCGCGGTTGTGCAGCGCATAAATACCTGTAATGCCGTTCTTTTGTGAGCCGAGATAGCGCATCATGTCGCCAAGTCCAGGTGACTCAACTTTGATGACTTCAGCTCCCTGGTCTGCAAGTGTCATGCCTGCAAGCGGTCCTGAAATCATGACAGACATATCAACGACACGAATGCCGGTGAGTGGTCCTTGGCTGTGATCAATGCTCATATTGGTGCCCCCTTTGCAACTAATGGCCATGGTCGTTCTCTCTCAAGACGTAATGCAAGTTCGAGAAGAATTTGTTCGCTGAAATGCGGTCCGATGATTTGCAGTCCAACAGGTAGCCCATCGACAAAACCAGCAGGTACGGAAATGCCAGGGTTGCCGTGCAAATTACATGGGAATGTGAGAAGGCCGTTATTTCCTGCACCGGCCTTAATGCCACCGAAGGTGTTCGGAAGTGGGCCTTCGGCGGGGAATGCAATGTCAGGGTTAGTGGCTGTCATCACGAGGTCAACTTCATCAAAGATTTGACTCATTCGTAGGTTCACTGCTGCACGCCGAGCTTCAATCTTTGTTCGCTCGGCTTCGCCGTAACGACCTTCTGTTAATTGCAACCCAGCACGCATCTCTGGTGTTAAGTCGTCTGCACATGCTGGCCACATGTCGCCAAGGGCTGCTCTAATTTCAATCATTCCGCTGATTGACCACGCAGCGCCCATTCGAGGCAGTTCCGTGTTCACGCCGTCAAGGCGACGCAAGCCGGCAGATGCAACGAGATGGTCAGCTGCTTCGAGCAACACATTCCACATTGCAGGCGATACAACAGCACCGTCCCAATCGTGAACGATGGCAACGCGTAGGCCTGCGACATTCACTGTGCCGAGTGCGTTTTCCCATCCGTCGACACGGGGAAGGCTGAGCGGGTCTGCTGCATGGTGGCCGTTACACACATCGAACCAGCGCGCTGTGTCGCGCACGCTGCGAGTCATACCGCCAGTTGTGACAGTGAGGTTGCCGTACTCAACATGAGGTCCGCGTGGGATGCGTCCGAAGGTTGACTTCAAACCAACAAGGCCAGTGAATCCGGCAGGAATACGAATTGAGCCTCCGCCGTCGCCACCAGTCCCGAGTGTGAATAATCCGCCCGCTACTCCCGCTGCGCCTCCGCCCGATGATCCACCTGGTGTTCGGGTTGTGTCCCACGGGTTACGAGTCACGCCGTTCAAAACGGTACGTGTGACATTGACGCCACCAAATTCACTTGCAGTGGTGAGACCAAAATGATTTGCACCAGCAGCAATAAGACGAGACACCATTGTTGATGTGTGTTCAGATTTGCGATCTGCAAATGGAACTGATGCTTCAGTTGACGGCCAACCTTGTACATAGTCAAGTTCTTTCACACCCATTGGCACTCCACCGAATGGAAGTGAAACATCTGCACGTGATGCACGCTCTAATGCGCCATCGCTATCAAGAAATGAAATGCAGTTCAGTGAACTTGAAGCAATTGCAGACAATGTTGCTTGCATTTCTTCTTTAGGAGACCTGCGTCCTGCTCTAAATTCGTCTACTAGCGAACATGCATCGCCTTGCCATGGTGTATCAGTCATGGATGCAATTTAGTCCACGATCGAAACCTTCGACCCTGACGGAAAACAGGCAACCAAGTAGAGTGGAATCGCTCATGGATAGTCGTGCTTTTCTCGGTCTGCAACAGACCCATAATCCCTATCGCTGGCACCTTCCCGTTGATCGTCGGCTATGCACAGGCGGAAACTTCCTGTACGGCGGTAGCGCCCTTGGGGCAGCTATCTCTGCCATGGAAGGCACCACTGGCAGAAACGTCGTTTGGGCCACAGCTCAGTACCTCAGTTACGCCCGTCCTGGGGAAGTGATGGACATTGATGTCATTGTGCCTGTTGAAGGCAATGCAATCACGCAGGCGCGCGTTGTGGGCCACGTGGGGGAGCGCGAAATCATCACTGTGAATGCAGCGCTTGGAGATCGAAATTTTGAACATGCTGGCCAGTTTGTAAAGGCGCCAGAAGCTGGCCGCCCTGACGAATACGAGAACTGGCGTCATCGCCATATTGCCGAAGGCACCATTCACGATTTCATGGAAGAGCGCGTGGTGAAGGCCCGCTCTGAAACGGAGCTTGACGGCTCTCCTGGCGATGGCCAAACAGTCATGTGGGCGCGTTTGCCACAAGTCATCGAAGGTGTCGACGCGGCAGCTCTTGGAGTGTTGGGTGACTTTGTTCCACGCGGTGTTGGTCAGGCTCTTGGCATTCGTGGCGGCGGTAATTCTCTCGACAACACCTTGCGCGTTATGAACTTGGTTCCCACTACTTGGGTGCTTCTTGATATTCGCGTTCAGGGCGTTGCGCGAGGCTTTGGTCACGGACTCGTGCACATGTTTGCTGAAGACGGAACTCTCATGGCAACCGCCAGTCAGAGTTGCATTGTTCGAATGTGGAAAGGTGATGACTAATGAATGCATACGGAGCAAAGGGCCAACATGGTTTGCCGGTACGACCCGGCATGACCGTGCCGCTACCAGGCCCACTACATAGTCATAAAGACAAACTGTCTGAACTCGCAGATATGGGATACACGGATATCTGGTCTGCAGAAGCAGATGGTGCTGATGCGTTTACACCGTTAGCGCTTGCCGCTGCATGGGAACCACGCCTGCGTCTCGGTACTGCAATTGTGCCTGCCTACACACGTAGTCCGGCTTTGTTTGCACAATCAGTGGCGTCCATGGCTGATGCAGCACCTGGCCGCTTTGCAATCGGCATCGGGTCTTCTAGCAACGTCATCGTTGAACGCTGGAATGGCATTCCTTTCGAAGAGCCATACAAGAAAGTGCGCGATGTTGTTCGCTTTCTGAATGATGCACTTGGTGGCGAGAAAGTGACGAAGGAATATGACACTTTCAAAGTTGACGGATTCCGTTTGGGCATAAAGCCAGAAGTGAAACCACAAATTCTTGTCGCTGCTTTGCGTGAAGGAATGTTGCGCCTTGCTGCTCGTGAAGCAGATGGCACAATCATCAACTGGCTGAGCCCCGAAGATGTCACACGTGTCGCAGAAGTAGTGCACGGTGCAGCAAATGGAACACCAAAGGAAATCGTTGCGCGTATCTTCGTGTGTCCTTCTACAAACACTGAAGCAGTGAGAGCAGCAGCCCGCTTCGCCATTGCTGCCTATCTCAACGTGCCTGTTTATGCGGATTTCCACGCATGGCTCGGCCGCGGTGATTTGTTGAAGGGCATGTGGGATAACTGGAAAGCAGGCGACCGTAAGGCCGCACTTGCAGCTATCCCTGACGAAGTTGTTGACGCACTAATCATTCACGGATCACCGGAGTATTGCCGCGATCGCATTCGTCAGTATTTTGATAACGGAGTTACTACATCAACTCTTGCCATCATGCCGTTTGATCCCGAGCTAAAACATTGGGACGCAGTTCGTTCATTGTCACCCTCGGCTCACAAATAATTTTGCACTGCCGCAATGTCTGACAAGCCCGTCAAAGGAGTAACGAAAGAAGGCTGGAAACTTCTTCTTGAAACATTGATTCCGCAACGCAATGGCTTGCTGGCTGGTGTTGCGGTTGGTCTGTCATGGTCGGTCGGAAAGATGGCAGTTCCACAACTCACGCGCTATGCGATTGACCGCGGAATCAGCAAGAACGGCTCGTTGTTGTTTTGGACATCCACAATTCTTGCGGCTGCTTTAGTCGCTGGTGTTTTTGCAGGTTGGCGTCGCTTTATTGCATTCCGTGAAAGTCGCCTGACAGAAACTGTTTTGCGTGAACGTTTGTTTGCTCAAATTCAAGGCCTTCATGTGGGTTTTCATGACCGCACCCAAACTGGCCAACTAATGAGTCGCGCATCCAGTGACTTGCTGCAAGTGCAGGGCTTTGTAGTCAACATTCCCATTTTCGCATCTCAGGTCACCATGGTGTTCGGAGTTGTTGCGATTCTGTTCTTTACTGATCCGCTGTTGGCCGCAGTCGCCCTAGCGCCATTGCCGTTCATCAATATCTCTGCTCGTTCGTTCTCGCACAAGATTCATCCAACGGTTCTCGCGGTGCAGCAAGAGCAAGCACAACTTGCAAGTGTTGTTGAGGAATCAGTTTCCGGTATTCGTGTCATCAAGGGCTTTGGTGCCGAAGCTGTACAGCAGGCCAAGTTAGAAGTAGAAGCAGACGATATTCGCCGCGAATCTATGAAAGCTGCGCGCATCCGTAGTCATTTCCTTCCGGCTATTGACTTGCTTCCCGGGCTTGGGCTGGTTGCTGTTCTCGGGCTTGGCGGCCACCGCGTGATTAACGGTGACATGTCGTTGGGTGGACTTGTTGCGTTCAACGCGTATCTCACCATGTTGATCTGGCCAATGCGAAACATTGGTATGACTGTTGCCATGGGTCAGCGCGCGGCTTCAGCGCTCGTGCGTATTCATGAAATCTTGGCAGTGGTACCAGCAATTGCAGACCCACCGCATCCGTTGCATCTTCCGCAAGCTGCAGTTGCTCAACCTGTAGGTGCAGTGAAATTCGAAAACGTTCGATTCGGGTACGAAATTGGCCATACGGACATTCGTGTTCTCGAAGGTTTCAGCTTCTCTGTCGCCCCCGGTGAGTCAGTTGCCATTGTTGGTGCAACGGGTTCAGGGAAGTCAACCATTGCGCGATTGTTGTTGCGCTTTTATGACCCGCAAGCCGGAAGTGTCAGCCTTGATGGCATTGACCTACGCCAACTACGTCTACCTGACTTACGACACTCAGTCGGGGTTGTGTTTGAAGACACGTTGTTGTTCCACGACACGGTGTCGGCAAACATTGCATTTGCAAAACCAGAAATTGATTTCGACGTTGTTCAACGTGCAGCAAAGTTGGCAGGTGCTCACGACTTCATTATGCAATTGCCGAACAAGTACGACACTTCATTAGGAGAACGTGGGTATTCATTGTCTGGTGGACAACGCCAACGCATTGCTATCGCACGCGCAATTGTTGCTGATCCGCGCGTGTTGGTACTTGACGATGCAACATCCGCAGTTGACCCGACAAAAGAGCATGAAATCCGCGACGCCTTGGCAACTGTGATGCGCGGACGCACCACATTGGTAATTGCACATCGCCCAGCAACCATTGAGTTGGCTGACCGGGTAGTTCTTCTTGATGAAGGTCGAATTAGTGCCTCAGGCTCACATCATGAGTTGTTGGAAACAAACGAGAAGTACCGCAGCGTCCTTGCTGCCATGACCAGCACGGTGATTGAGTAGTTATGTACGCAGGTGGACGTGGAGGCGGCGGCGGAGGAGGAGGCGCAGGTGGTCACGGCATTGATGAGGACCGGAAGCTTGATCGTTCCCAAACACGCGTAGTCCTCATTCGCAGTTTCCGAATGGCTGGGGAGTTTCGCAAGCAAGCAATCCTGGCGTTAGGTCTTGTCGTTATCACTGTGTTGTGCACATTGGCAGGGCCCGTGCTGGTACGTCACGGTATTGATGCTGGTATTCGTAAGGGAGACCGCGGAGCACTTGATAGAACCGTTATTGCGTACATCGTGGTGGTCGTCATTGCCTACGTTGTGGGCCGTTGGCAGTACGTCGCATTGAACTCTGCCGGTGAAGGCTTCTTGCGTCTTATTCGAATTCGAGTTTTTTCTCGGATGCAGAAACAATCAATGGCTTTCTTCGACAGGGAAAAGGCCGGGGTTCTTGTTGCGCGGATGACAGCCGACATTGAATCAATGGCGGAACTTGTGCAGTGGGGTCTCATGCAGTTCCTGTCGTCGTTCTTGTTGCTGTTCTTTGCGTTCTTTCTCTTGATGAGCTTGTCGTGGCAACTCACACTGATCTCGCTGCTTGTGTTTCCGTTCTTGATCTTGGCGACTATCAAGTTTCAACGTGATGCCAACAAGGCGTACTTAGAAGTACGTGACAAAGTCGGGGCGAACCTCTCTGCGCTTCAAGAGGGAATTACGGGAGTTCGCGTTATTCAGGCCTATGGCCGAGAAGAAGAACAGATTCGTCGATTCGAAGAATCAAACAGGGCTCTGTTTCGTAGCCACATTCACAGTGTGAAGGTCAGCACTTGGTATTTCGGGCTCATTGAATTCGCGGGCATTGCTTCATCAGCACTCATTGTCGGTGTCGGTGGCTTGCTGGTACATAACGGCACTGTTTCTCTCGGCACAGTTGTGGCATTCGTCTTGCTGCTGGCCAGCTTGTTTGACCCTGTTCAACAACTTTCGCAGTTGTACAACACTCTGCAATCTTCAGCAGCTGCACTACATAAGTTGTTCGGCATTATCGATGCAGTTCCTGATGTCGATGAGTCACCGAACCCCATCTCGTTGCCATCAGCAGGCGACGTGGTTGTAGACAACATCACGTTCTCATATGCGGGCGGCTCACAGCCAGCATTGGAAAACGTGTCGCTGACACTGACTGCCGGAACGCGTCTTGCGTTGGTTGGCCCCACTGGCGCGGGCAAATCAACTCTTGCCAAATTGATGGCACGTTTATACGACCCTCAATCTGGAACGGTTTCGTATGGCGGGGTAGACCTGCGTCGTGCATCAATGGACGACTTACGTAATCGCATCGTTGTGATTCCTCAAGAGGGTTTCTTGTTTGACGGCACAATCCGGGACAACTTGCGTATTGCAAAGCCAGACGCCACAGAAGACGAACTTCTTATCGCGCTTGACAAGATTGGCTTGCGTGAACGGTTCGAAGCATTGCCAGAAGGCCTTGATACCGAAGTGCGCGAGCGCGGTTCACGTTTGTCAGCAGGCGAACGCCAGCTAGTTGCATTGTCACGTGCGGCCCTTATTGACCCCGCAGTGTTGGTACTTGATGAAGCAACCTCAAACCTTGACCCTGGTACCGAGATGTTGGTGGAAGCAGCGCTTGAAAAACTAATGACTAACCGCAGTGTCATTGTGGTTGCTCACCGACTGTCTACGGTGCAGCGCGCAGACAAGATTGCTGTTGTGGCTGATGCGCACATTTCAGAGATCGGCACCCACGATGAACTGATTGCTCTCAATGGCCATTACGCCTTACTTGCCTCCACGTGGAACAAAACCCAGCCCCACTAAGCCCTTTCCTTCGCGGGTTATGAATACTGAGCCGTGAGGCGTTGAAAAATGGCAATTTCTTTGCTGTCATATGGTGAACCATCTCGGTGAAGTAGCTCGTGGAACCAGGGTTCTTCATCTGTGACTGGTTCGGTCCATGAACGCCATGGGAAACGAGTCTGGGTTCTTCCGTCAACGAAGCCCCAGTTGATTGCACCCACGCCATATTCAGCAAAAACTTCTAGTAGATCAACAGTGGAGCCGGCTGTGCGGGCCAGCCACTCTGTACATAAGAGTGGTCGACCATATGTCTTGAGTGATTCAATAACTGCAGTTAGTTTCTCGCGGGGTTCATAGCAGTGAAACGAAATAATGTCACAGCGGTTCAGAATAAGTTCATTTAGTGAGTTCTCGATAGGTTGCCATTGTTTGTTGTATTCCCAAATGCCAACTGTCAAAGGTTGTGAAGGGGAAATATCCTGTGCCCAATCGAAAACTTGCGAAACAAGTTCTGTTGCGGTCTTGATTTTCTCGTCACGAGAGCCAACCTTTAACGTGACAGTGTCAACCTGGTCTGGTTCGTTAAAGAGATCCCATGCGATAACACGGGGGTCATCTTTGAATCTCTTTATAACTTCCTGTACGTATTGCCGTAAATCTGGCCAGCGGGAACGGTCATAGAAGATCTCTGAACCAGGACTTTGTACCCACATGGCGTTATGAAGCCGTGGTGCAGGTTCTCGCTGAACACCAAGTTTTGGTTTCGGATTCCACACTCCGTCAAAAAGTACGGGGACTACTCCGATTCCGTGTGACTGTGCGACAGAGAGTACAACATCTATTCGATCAAGAAAGTTCGTTGATGATTCCGTAAACAGAAGATCATGTAGATAGAGGCGAATGGTGTTCATGCCGATATCTGCGGCCCATCCCAATTCTTTACTGATGGTGTCAATATCAAATGTCTCTGACTGCCACATCTCTAATTGATTGCCGGCTGTTGACGGACTGAAATTGCAGCCGACTAACCATCCGATTCGGCTATTCCATTCGTGTGCTTTTTCAGCGGTCCATCGGCCAGTCGTCATTGCCCTATCTAATCGTGCAGAGACGAAGCGGAACGAGGCGCAGGGTTAGTCGCGAGCGACGAAGTATTTTGACTTCGGGTGATGGCAGATAATCGCTGAAGTGGACTGTTCTGGTTGGTATTGCCAGCCAGTCTCTTCGCCAACTTCGATACCGATGCGGCCAGCTTCAAGAAGTTCGGCAACGCGTGCGTTGTCTTCAAGGTCTGGACATGCGGGGTAGCCCCAGCTGTAACGACCACCGCGGTACTGCTGACGGAACAAGCCGGCAACTGATGGGCCGTCTTCGTTCACGAAGCCCCACTCGGTACGAATGCGGTGGTGCCAGTACTCAGCAAGTGCCTCTGCCATTTCAACACCGATGCCGTGAAGCTCGAGGTAGTCCTGGTACTTGTTGGCTGCGAATAGCTCGGCTGCTGCCTCACTGATTGGTTGACCCATGGTGACAATGTGGAACGCGGCATAGTCAGGCTCGCCACTTTCAACAGACCGAAAGAAGTCTGAGATACACATGAAGGGTGCAACCTTTTGGCGTGGGTAGCTAAAGCGCGTACGTTCTACTGTGCGCGTGTCGTCTGTGTAGACAACTAGGTCATTGCCATCGCTGTTGACAGGGAAGTATCCGTACACAAGTTGTGGAACCAGTACTCCAGTGGCTTTCGCGTTGCTGAGTTGCGCGCGCAAGATAGGGCGGATGCGATCTTTGAAGTCAGTGTCTGATTCACCCTCATTCGGGCGGTATTGCCACTGGTTGCGGAACAAGGCAGTTTCGTTGATGTATTCAGCAATCTCGTCGAGGCCGATACCTTTGACAACTTTTGTGCCAAGGAATGGCGGAACAAAGACCGTGTTGTCTGTTTCGACTTCTGGAGAGCGGCTCGGAATGGAGGCTGGATCAACTTCAACCTTCTCGCGTCGTGGAATTACACGCTCGCCAAGCTTGCGACCAAAGTCCGGGTCGTCGATGCCTGATTTCTTGATGTCCATCAGTTTGTCAAGAGTAGACAAACCTTCGAATGCGTCTTTGCCGTACAGCACGCGACCTTCGTAGATCTTGCGGAGGTCTTGCTCTACGTAGCTACGGGTAAGCGCTGCGCCGCCAAGGATGACAGGGATATTGCTGAGGCCTTGGTTATTGAGTTCGATGAGATTGTCGCGCATGATGATGGTGCTCTTTACGAGCAGGCCGCTCATGCCAAGCGCATCGGCTCCAACTTCTTTCACTTTTTCGATCATCTCGTTGATACTGATCTTGATACCGATGTTGTGTACTTCGTAACCATTGTTAGTGCAAATGATGTCCACCAGGTTTTTGCCGATGTCATGAACATCGCCCTTCACAGTGGCTAGAACCAGTTTGCCCTTGGCGCTGCTCTCGCCGGTCTTTTCCATGAACTGTTCAAGGTGCGCAACAGCTGTCTTCATGGTTTCAGCGCTTTGCAAAACGAATGGCAACTGCATGCGGCCTGAGCCAAACAGTTCGCCGACTTCGCGCATACCGTCGAGCAATATCTCGTTAATAATGTCGAGTGGCTCAAGACCTTGTGCGCGACCAGAATCGAGATCGTCGATCAAGCCTTCGCGGTCGCCGTCGATAATGCGCTGACGCAATGTTTGTTCGATGGTCCAGTCGGTACGGTCTTCTTTTACTGCATCGATTGTGGAGACATCGGCGAAGATTTCGAGCAACTTAGTGAGAGGGTCGTAATCAGGTTGACGACGATCAAAGATGAGGTCTTGGCACACGGAAATCTGTTCTTCAGGAATTCGCGCAAGGGGCAGAATTTTTGATGCATGCACGATTGCAGAATCAAGGCCCACTTGGCGGGCTTCATGCAAGAACACACTGTTCAGTACCTGACGAGTAGCAGGGCTGAGACCGAAACTGACGTTTGAGAGACCAAGGGTGGTGAATGCGCCAGGAATCTCTTCCTTGATGCGGCGAATTGCTTCAAGTGTTGCAATGCCGTCTTTGCGCAAGTCTTCGTCACCAGTGCCGATGGGGAATGTGAGTGCATCAAAGATGAGGTCGCTGGCGGAAAGGCCGTAACGCTCGGTAGCGATTTTGTGAATGCGATGAGCAACTTCCATTTTCCATTCAACGTCGCGTGCTTGACCACGTTCGTCGATGAGCAAACAGATAACCGCCGCGCCGTAATCACGAGCAAGACTGAACACGCGATCAAGTCGGCTGCCGGGTGCTTCGCCATCTTCCAAGTTGGCGGAGTTAAGAATGCTGCGACCACCGGTGTGTAGAAGGCCAGCTTCCATTACTTCTGGTTCGGTTGAGTCGAGAACGAGTGGGACGCTTGCTTGACTAGCAAAACGAGAAGCAATTGCGTTCATGTCGACCGTGCCGTCGTGGCCGACATAGTCAACGCACACATCGAGCACGTGTGAACCTTCGCGAATCTGTTCGGTGGCCATCTTGACGCAGGTGTCCCAGTCTTCGCGCAACATTGCGTCGCGGAATGCTTTCGAACCGTTTGCGTTGGTGCGTTCACCAATGATGAGGAAACTGTTGTCTTGTTCCAGAGTGACAGGGGAGTACAGCGATGACACGCTTGGTTCAAACTCTGGCGTGCGAACTTTCGGGGTGACTCCACGTACTGCTTCAACTACTTGACGTAAATGCTCTGGAGTTGTTCCACAGCAGCCGCCCACAATGCCGATACCGAGATCGGAGACGTGGCGACGATGAAATTCAGCAAGTTGTTCTGGTGTGAGGTCGTAATGAGTTCTTCCATCTACAACGCTTGGCAATCCGGCGTTCGGCAACACGCTGATAGGAATCAGAGAGTGCTCGCTGAGGTAGCGCAAGTGTTCTTGCATTTCGGATGGTCCGGTTGCACAGTTGATTCCGATGACATCTGGCTTCATTGCTTGCAGTGAGGCGTATGCAGCTCCGATTTCAGTTCCGACCAACATGCGGCCCGTTGTTTCCATGGTGACTTGCACCTGAATGGGAACTTCACGACCAACGGATTTCATTGCGCGACGGCAGGCCTGCATTGCGGCCTTGATCTGCAACAAGTCCATGCACGTTTCAATGAGAAAGAGGTCTGAGCCGCCA
>Ga0208363_1000279_pt1 | contig 13861 bp, 2 predicted proteins | sample LakMenEpi03May11_FD_150666 | JGI IMG/M metagenome (GOLD analysis project Ga0208363, IMG submission 150666) | Freshwater microbial communities from Lake Mendota, WI - 03MAY2011 deep hole epilimnion (SPAdes) | ecosystem: Environmental > Aquatic > Freshwater > Lake > Epilimnion/Euphotic zone ...
AAGCAGGAATACATGGACTTGATCACCGAAGGCAAAGTTGTGCATCTCGGTACATACAACGGCAACCCGTTATGCATGGCTGCAGCGTTGGCAGTTTTGCGAGACATCTGCACACCAGAAATGACGCAGCTCACCATTGCTCGCAACTCGATGCTCGTTAACGCGGTCAGCGACATCATCACTGAAGCATCGCTACCAGCTCACGCGGTGCAGTTCGGCGCCAAAGGTTGCGTCACGTGGGCACCGGAACAAATTCGCAACTATCGCGACTACAAAGCAACCGATTTCGACCTTGCGTTTGCGCAATGGATTCACGGAATTAATCGTGGCGTGTTGTTACCACCAGGCCTTGATGAGCAGTGGCTCATTTCGATCATGCACACTGATGCAGATGCATTGCATTACGCCGACGTCTTTCAAGAGTTTGTCGACGAACTACTCGCGTGACAATCACGTGGTGATTACCAAAACCAGTCTTGTGCGCAAACTTGCGCGAGGCGTTATTCGCCGTTGCGCATTGTGCGGTGGCAAGGGTGCATTTTTTATCGGATGGTTTAAACATTCGGATCGTTGCAAGACGTGCGGATTTAATTGGCAGCGCAACCTCGAAGGTTTTCAACTCGGTGCAGCAGCAATGAACATCATCTTGACTGGTGGATCGCTACTGAGTGTTATGGGTTTGGGCGTCATACTCACGTACCCAGAGATTCCAGTTTGGCCGATGTTGATCGCAACTGTCGGTGTGGCACTTCTCGTTGGCATTGGCGGATACCCAACGAGCTACACCGTGTGGTTGGCGGTTGATCTCACGATGAATCCTCCCGACGAGTCCGAACTCGCCGACGCTGCTGCGCACGCCAAATAGCGCGCAAAATAGCTCGCTATATGTTGGGTAATTGCAAACCCTCAAGTATCGAGTGAGACATAAAAATATTCAATTGAGAGTTTTAAAAATTGAATGGCAACTCTCAAATCGTTGTTGAGGTCTTAAACGGAAAAAAATCTGCAAGATTTCTGTCGATATAACACTTTTAGATTTGTGTAATTTTTTTTCACCTTCCTATTTTGTAAGGCATGCCATGTAAAACTTTGCGAATTTCTGCGCGCGCGCGCACTTTTTTGCATGCAGCAACTCGGTGTTGTACCGCTCTGGCATTTGCTGCGTCAATGCTTTTTGTAATTACCCCGCAAGTTGTAAACGCAGCCCCAGCATCAAGCGCGTCTTGTAGCCCGGGTATTGGTGTTGGAAGCAACAGTGCATCGCGTGCTGGGAATGGTTGTGTGCTAATTGAATATGGCACATTGTTCGAAACGTTCAACTACACCGGTGCAGCTCAACAATGGACCGTTCCTACAGGAGTCACGTCGGTAACATTTCATGCAGTTGGTGCAGGTGGTGGCGCTGGAAATGCTGAAGGTGGTGGTGGTGGATACGCGACTGGGAGTTACTCCGTAACTGCTGGCAACACATTTGAAATCATTGTTGGCCAAGGCGGAATTCGCCACTCAACTGCTTTTGTTGTCGGCTTAGTTGGAGAAACAGCGCGTCGAAATGCAAGCTACGGCGGTGGTGCTGCGGGGATGGGTTACCCCTATTGGGACAACACTTGGGCTTCTGGCGGCGGTCGCTCAGCTGTTCGTATTACTGGTAGCGCAGACGATCTAATCACAGCAGGTGGTGGCGGCGGCGGTGGATACAGCACGGCTGGTGGTGCTGGCGGAGGTCTAATTGGTGTTTCAGCTGGCGGAGGTGGTGGAACGCAAAGTGCTGGTGGTGCCGGTGCAAGTGCCGGTATTCAGTCAGGAACTGCAGGCATCAAGTACGCCGGCGGATTCGCAGGCACCGTAACAAGTGGTTATCAGTACGCCGAAGGTGGTGGTGGCGGTGGTGGGTACTACGGCGGTGGCGGAGCTGGTGACAACAATGGTGGCGGTGGTGGTTCGAGTTACGTTGAGTTGCTCGTTAATGGTTCAACAACTGCCGGGAGTGGTATGAGTTCCGGTTTCGTAGCGCCTACAAACACGGCAGTGCCAACTATCGCAGGTACGGCTCGAGTCGGGTCAACTCTGACAGCAACCGGTGGCACGTGGTCGAGGAGTGGCACATTGTCATGGCAATGGCAATCGTCTACTAATGGAACTACCTATTCGAACATTGCGGGTGCAACAACATCAACCATCACGACAACTGGATCACTGTATTACCGAGCAGTTGAGACTCTAGAAACTGTCACTGGGGGAGTCTCTGCAAATTCCACTGCAATAAAAGTCATCGCAGTTCCAAATGCCCCAACAGGGTTAACGGGAACGTTTGGAAATACTTCTGTTTCCCTAACTTGGACTGCACCTGCAGATAATGGTGGCAGCGCGCTTACCGACTACATCACTCAGTATTCGTCAGACGGCACAACGTGGACGACTCACCCAGATGGAACGGTATCCGCAACTGCGAACTCGACAGTTACTGGTTTAACGAATTACGAAACCTATTACTTTCGCGTTGCGGCGGTAAATGCAATTGGAACAGGCGCATACTCGTCGACAATTTCAGTGGTGCCAGGCATTACACCTGGCAATGCAACGCCAACAGTTGCAAATACGGGGAATACGCAAATTGGTTTGACTTGGACGATCCATCCCACTGGTGCTTCATCAGTAACCGATTGGCTTATTCAATACTCAACAAACAACTCCACATGGACAACGTTTAACGATGGTGTTTCAACAACGACATCTGTGACAGTTACTGGCTTGACGAACGGCACGCTCTACTACTTCAGAGTTGCTCCTATTAACCCGGCAACAACTGGCGCGTTTGGCAACAGTGCATCAGCTACTCCACGAACAGTTCCGAATGCACCAATCATCACCACGCTTACGCCCGGAAATACGCAAGTAGTGGTTGCATGGAGTGCGCCTGCCACAGGTGGAAGCGCGATAACCGATTACGACCTTGAATATTCGTCAAACAGCGGATCAACATGGACGGCTTGGGCCAGTGGCACAACTTCGACTGCTACTTCTGTGACCGTAACGGGACTCACAAACGGCACTGCGTATGTGTTCCGCGTACTTGCCAAGAACGCTGCAGGGAGTAGCACGAATTCGTCGACGTCGTCATCGTCGACGCCACGAACAGTTCCAAATGCACCGACAATCTCAACAGTCACCGCAAACAGTACGGGCGGAATTGAAGTTAGTTGGACAATTAGCTCAAATGGCGGTTCGCCTATTACTGGCTATACACCCGATATTGCATTGTCAGGGTGTTGTTGGAGCCAGTGGAACCCCTCTATTCATAGTTTTGCAGTAAATGCAGATGGTGTTTCAGGAGTGATGTCTGGCTTAACTCTCGGATCGCTCTACCACATTGGTTTGAAGGCAACGAACATTGCAGGCACCAGTAGCACAGGCTGGTGGGGTGCTTACGGCAATATCGCTCCACGAAGAGTTCCTGCTGTACCAACAAATGTTGTCGGTACAGCAGGGTCTGCCCAAGTTGCACTTACGTGGACTGCGCCGGCGGCAAATGGTGGCACGATTTCGGATTACACCATTCAGTATTCGAGCGACAGTGGTGCTACTTGGACGACATTTAGTGACACTGTTTCCGCAACGGCATCGGTAACCGTTACTGGTTTAACAAATGGAACTGCTTATGTGTTTCGCGTTGCCGCAACTAACCAAGCTGGTTTGGGGGCATATTCAGCCAACAGTGCTTCTCGAACACCAGCAGGGGCTCCGAGTGCTCCAACAAACTTGGTTGGAGTTGCAGGAAATGCGCAGATTGCTTTCACATGGACAGCGCCAAGCGCAAATGGCAGTGCCATTACTGACTACGTCATTCAGTACTCCAGTAATAGTGGAAGCACGTGGACAACATTCACTGACACCGTGTCAACAGTAACTTCGGTAACGGTGACTGGGTTGACGAACGGAACTACTTATGTGTTTCACGTTGCCGCTAAAAACTCAGTAGGCACTGGCTCATATTCAACAAATTCTTCCTCGCTAATTCCTTTCACACTTCCAAACGCGCCAACATCAGTGTCTGCAGCAACTGGCGCGCGACAGTCAAATGTCACTTGGACTGCGCCAGCGAGCAATGGAGGAAGTGCAATTACTGGGTACGCCATTCGGTATTCGACCAACAATGGATCAACTTGGTCAAGTCCAGTGTTGACAGGTTCATCCGCCACGAGTTTTGTCGTTACTGGTCTCTCCGTGACGGCAACCGCGCACTACTTTCAAGTTGCAACGATCAACGTTGCTGGCCAAAGTGGATGGTCGGCCAATAGCCCGTATGTGTACATCCAGGATTATCCTGCTGCGCCAACTGCCGTTACTGGAGTTGTTGGCAACTCTCAAGTTGCACTCACGTGGACTGCACCAACAAGCAATGGTGGTAGCGCCATCAGCAACTACGACGTTCAGTATTCGTCAAACAGTGGTTCAACATGGACATCCTTTAGTCACACTGCATCAACTACTGCATCGCTCACGGTGACTGGGCTAACGAACGGCGTTGACTACTTGTTTAAAGTTGCTGCTATCAACAGTTGGGGAAGTGCGAACTTTGCGACAACTGCAGTTGCATACAACCCATTCACACTGCCTGGCGCGCCAACGAATGTTGCTGGCGCTGCAGGAAGTTCACAAGTTGTAGTTACGTGGACGGCATCTGCTTCGAACGGTCGAGCGATTACCGACTATGTCGTGCAGTACTCGTCAAACAGCGGTACAACGTGGGCAACATTTAACGACGGAACTTCAACTGCAACTTCCGCAACCGTCACAGGCTTGACCAACAGCGTTCCCTACATTTTCAAAGTTGCAGGAGTGAGCGCTGCGGGAACTAGTTCGTATAGTTCGAACACAAGTGCAGTGACACCACAGGCAGTTCCAACAGCTCCGTTGAGTGTTTTAGGTGTTGGCGGAAATGAGCAGGTGTCGTTGTCATGGTCTGCGCCGTCATCAAACGGTGGTCAGACAATTACTGATTACGTCATTCAGTATTCCTCAAATAGTGGATCGAGTTGGACAACATTCACCGACACGGTGAGTAGTGCGACGTCAGCACTCGTGACAGGTCTAACGAATGGCACGTCGTATGTTTTTCAGGTCGCTGCAAAGAACAGCGTTGGTACCGGTGGATACTCGGTGGCCTCTGCTGCGGTAGTTCCATTTACTGTTCCTGGTCAACCAACTTCGGTTACTGGCGTTGCTGGAATTAATCAGGTTGCCTTGACATGGACTGCGCCAACATCAAATGGTGGGTCTGCGCTTACCGACTATGTCGTTGAATACTCAACCAATAGTGGCCTCACGTGGATCACGTTTGTAGATTCCGTTTCGACAACAGCTTCTGTCACTGTTACGGGTCTGACCAATGGAACTGGCTACGTATTGAGAGTCAGTGCAAAAAATGCTGCCGGTACAGGGCTTCCATCTACTTCATCAAGTTCCGTTATGCCGCGAACTGCTCCTTCTGCAGCGCAGTCGGTAGTTGGTGTTGCTGGCAATGCACAAGTTGCGCTGACGTGGAGCGCACCTTCGTCAAATGGTGGAGACACAGTAAGCGATTATGTCGTGCAGTATTCAAGTGACGGCACAACCTGGACAACATTTACCGATTCGGTTTCTTCAACAGCTTCGTGCACCGTGACGGGGCTAACTAACGGAACGGCCTATACATTCCGCGTTGCTGCAGTTAATGCCGGTGGTACGGGCTCGTATTCGGTGGTCTCTGGTGCGGTAACTCCATTCACTACACCAGATGCACCAACTGCGGTTGCTGGCGTAACAGGCAATGCGCAGGTGGCTGTCAGTTGGACGGTGCCTACAAGCAATGGTGGTAGTGCGATCATTCAATATCAAGTGTCGTATGCACCTCAGGGAACTGACAGCTACGGAACATGGTCCACTGCTACGGCAACACAGTCTTCAAGTGCATCGTTCACGGTGACGGGCCTAACAAACGGAACGTCGTACAAATTCAAAGTTTCAGCAACTAACGCAGCGGGTGATAGTTCGTATTCAACATCGTCGGCTGCTGTTGCTGCATACACCACTCCAAATGCACCGACATCCGTTGTTGGTACAGCAGGCGAGGGTGAAGTTGCTCTGTCCTGGGAGGCGCCAGCTTCCAATGGTGGCGACTCGATTACCGATTTCATCGTTCAATATTCGTCAAATAACGGTTCTTCGTGGACAACCTTTAGCGATGGAACGAGCACGTCAACTTCGGCAACAGTTACTGGACTGACCAACGGCACTTCGTATGTGTTTAGAGTTGCTGCAGTTAACGCAGCAGGTACAGGAACGAATTCAGCGAACTCCTCTGCAGTAATTCCGCGAACAGTTCCCGATGCTCCGTTTAGCGCAACCGCAACTGCAGCAAACGAGCAAGTCACACTGTCATGGTCAGCGCCTGTATTCAACGGAGGCACAGCAATAACTGACTACTTCATTGAATACTCCGATGATGGAACAACTTGGGCGTTGTTCAGTGATGGCACGTCAACGCTTCGCGCAACGGCTGTAACTGGACTGACGAACGGCACTCCGTACTACTTCCGTGTTTATGCCATTAACTCGGTTGGAATGGGGTTGCCTTCGGCTTCGTCATTGCCTGTAACGCCACTGACTTCACCAACTGCGCCCACCATTTCGCGAATTGATACTGGCAATGCATTGCTCACGGTGTATTTCTCGCCGGGCGATGATGGTGGCAACCCAATCACGTCGTATCAATACTCAACTGATGGTGGCGCATCGTGGCAAACACGAACTGTTGGTAGCACGTCGAGCCCGCTCGTCATCTCTGCACTTTCATCAAATGGAACTTCGGCACTTTCAAACGGCACAACGTACAGCGTGCAAATTCGTGCAATCAACTCTGCGGGTGCTGGTAACGCATCGCTTACAACAACTGCAACACCAGTAACAGTGCCGACAGCGCCACTTTCGGTTGTGGCGACACCAGGTAACGCGTCGATCTCGTTGAACTGGACTGCGCCAGCTTCCAATGGTGGCACGGCAATTACCGATTACGAAGTTGAGTACTCCGCAAACGGCGGAAGTACATGGTTCTCGTTCATTAACGGAACATCAACTGCAACTTCTGCATCGGTCACTTCATTGACGAATGGAACGTCGTACACATTCCGAGTGAGTGCGGTGAACAACGTGGGGATGGGCGTTGCATCAGTGTGGTCCACCTCGGTCGCGCCGCGCACGGTGCCGTCTGCACCAACCAGCTTGGCGATTGTTGCCGGTGCAGGATCCATCAGCGTGTCATGGAGCGCGGCATCAAGTGGTGGCTCCACCATTACCGACTACGTCGTTGAATATTCGACAAATGGTTCTTCATGGACCACGTTCAACGATGGACTCTCTACTGCTACAAGCACGACGATTACTGGGCTTACAAATGGAACTCCCTATTACGTGCGTGTGAATGCGGAGAACGCTGCGGGTTCAAGCACGGCGGTTGTTTCAATAAGCACGGCAACACCGAAGACCACGCCGAGCGCTCCAAGTATTTCTGCAATTGCTGCAGGCGATCAATCGCTTTCGGTTGCATTTACCGCTGGGGCAACGGGCGGTTCATCAATTACTGGTTACCAGTACTCAATTAATGGTGGCTCAACATGGACTACTGCGTCAGGAACATCGAGCCCGATCACTATTTCTGGTTTAACCAATGGCACTTCATATCAAGTAGCTCTGAGGGCAGTGAACGAAGTTGGAAATGGAAACACCTCAAACATTCTCGCCAGTAAGCCGCGAACTGTTCCTAATGCTCCAACGATTTCATCCATTGCTACAGGAGCAAACCAGGGAAGCGTTGCATTTAGCTTGTCGGGCAATGGTGGAAGTGCTGTAACCGATTACGAGTACCGCGTGAGTACTGGCTCGTGGTCAGCATGGATTTCTGCAGGAACCACCACAAGCCCACTTGTTGTTGCAAACCTGGTGAATGGCACGGCATATGACGTGCAAATTCGTGCAGTCAATATTGCCGGTGCAGGAAATGAATCATCGACTAGTTCGGTCATTCCATTCTCGTCGCCCGGGGCTCCTACGATCACCGGAGTTGCTGCGGGGCGTGGACAAGTTGTTGTCTCGTTTGCCGCTGGTGTAACCGGTGGTTCTGCGATTACGAATTACCAGTATTCAACCGATGGTGGCACGACGTGGATTGCGTTGAGTCCAGCATCAACGACTTCTCCTTTCACGGTTGCCGGCCTTACTGATGCCACCACGTTCAACATTCAATTAAAAGCAGTAAACGTTGCCGGAGCTGGAGCGGCAAGTTCTGCAGTATCAGCGACAACTTGGGGTGTTCCTGCAGCGCCAACCATTTTCTCGTCAACTGCTCGAGATGGTGCGCTTGATATTTCGTTCGCCTCTGGAGCAAACGGTGGAGACCCGGTTACGAATTACAAATACTCAATCGATGGAGGAGCAACGTGGGTTACCCGTAACCCAGCATCAACTGTTTCGCCGTTGGTGATTTCAGAGCTCACGAATGGAACCGATTACCCCGTACAGCTTCGCGCAGTTAACTCGGTGGGCACAAGTGCTTCATCGGCTACTGCAACATTGAAGCCCCATGCTGTTCCTTTAGCTCCGATTATTAATAGTCAAAATGCCGCAAGCCAAACCATCACGATTTCGTTTACAGCTGGAGCTAATGGCGGCGAAGAAATACTTGGTTACGAGTATTCAACTGATCGAGGTGCAACCTGGTATTCACGTACAGATAGCGGTGGCGTGACTTCACCAATAACGATTACAAAACTGTCAACAAATGGCACAACCAATTTGACAAATGGCACCACGTATAACATCCAAATTCGTGCGCTCAGTTTGGTAGGCAATGGCGCTGCGTCTGCCGACATTGCAGGAACGCCGGCAACAACACCTTCTGCGCCTACAAACCTAGAAATCGTAAATAACGACAAATATCTCTTGGCGAGTTTCATTCCTGGATCCAACGGTGGCGCCGCCATTTCCTCGTATCAGTATTCAACCGATAACAGTTCGACATGGAGAACTGCATCTACATCAACATCGCCGCTTACGATTTCGGTTGCTTCATCTGTTGGTGCTCCAGCATTGAATAACGGCACGTCGTACACAGTGTTGGTGCGTGCAGTGAACAGCCAAGGTTTCGGAACTGCTTCATCGTCTGTTACGGGAATACCGCGAACCAACCCTGAAGCACCAGGAAGTGTCGTGGTATCTGCTGGAGATGCAACTATTTCAGTTGCCTTTGTAGCTAATGCCAACGATGGTGGCAGTGACGTAACCGGTTACGAATATTCCACCGACGGCGGAACCACTTGGCGACTGCGTGACGCTGGTTCATCCATGACGAGCAGCCCAATCACCATTACCAAACTTTCGAGTGATGGTCTTACTGCGCTCACGAATGGCACCGCATACGACGTGCTCATTCGTGCAGTTAATGACTCTGGTTCGGGTAAGGAATCGGCAACCCAAACTGCGATACCTGCAAGTGCGCCAAGTGCTCCTGCAATAACTGCAATTACCCCCGGCGATGGAAAACTGTCAATCGCATTCAGTTCAGGGAATAACGGCGGCAACGCTGTGGTTCGCAATGAATATTCCCTTGACGGTGGTTCAACTTGGGTGACGGCTCCAAGCCTCAATTCGCCAATCGTCATTACTGGGCTTACCAACGGATCTGTGTATGCATTACAGGTTCGCCAAGTAAACGCACTCGGCAATGGTGCATCTTCAGTAACGATGGACGGCATTCCGCGCACTATTCCTGCAGCACCAACGGTGAATCAGGTGATTTCGGGTAACGCGACGTTGTCTGTTGATTTCACTGGTGCATCGAACGGCGGAAGTGCAATTTCTGCTTACCAATACTCCACAGACGACGGCGCAACGTGGAGCAATCGAACATTTGGAACGACTGAATCTCCATTGTCGATTACTGCGCAATCATCAGACGGCACAACAGCATTGGTGAATGGCACGTTATATTCGGTCAAGATTCGTGGAGTAAATGCTGCTGGGGTAGGAACTGCAAGTGAGACCGTGCGCATCGCACCACTCACGGTGCCAAGTGCGCCTGTTGTCTCTTCGGTAGCGATGAGCAACTCGTTTGCACTCCTCACATTCTTGGTCGCGTCAGATGGCGGAAGTCCAATTACTGCGTATGAGTATTCGCTCAATGCAGGCATTTCATGGACAAATGCGTCGTCACTTGCAAATCCGATGCGTATTTCTGGTTTACGAAACGGCAGTAGTTACTCCGTAACTCTTCGCGCTGTGAATATTGCAGGAGCTGGCGATTCTTCGGCTACTTCTGCAATCGCGCCAATCGGCCCTCCTGATGCACCACGAATTACCACACTTACACCGAGTGATCAAACATTAGAAGTTGCATTCGTTGACGGTGCTACAAGTGGATCGCCAATTACCGGATATGAGTATTCGATAGATGGCGGAAACACATGGCCATCGGCAGGATCGGCAACAGCATCTCCGTTTACCATTACAGGTCTCACGAACGGAACTATCTACACAGTGCGCATTCGCGCGGTGAATGCAATTGGTTCGGGAACTTCTTCTGACCCAGTGGTTTCTAAGCCCTACACGGTGCCAAGCGCACCCGTAAATACACAAATTGCAGTCACAGGCAACGAAGCAACATTGCAGTACACGTCTCCAACTTCAAACGGTGGGCAAGCAATTACGTCGTATGAGTATTCGATTGACAACGGATCAAGTTGGGTCAGTACCAACTCGCCGAATGTGTTGACGGTACAAATTTCAAACTTGGTCGAAGATCAGGACTACAGAGTTGGTGTGCGCGCGGTGAACTCCGCAGGTCCTGGCGCTATTGCAACAGTAAGAACTCAGTCGGTACCAGAGTCACCAACCACGCCCACCGCACCGCAGGTACCAACAGATGCTCCGACTGCTACTCCGACAGATACTCCGACAACAACTTCGACAACGGTGCCGGCTGCTACCCCGACTACTACTACTACAACAACGGTGCCGGCTGCTACTCCGACTACTACTTCGACTACTACTCCGAAAACAGTACCGACAACTGTTCCGTCGTTGGACGTACTGCCGGGTAGCGGCGGTATTGCGGTTCCGCCAGGTAGTGGTGCAGCCGTCATTAATGGGAAAGTCGTCGAATTGATTGTGACCGTGGCACAAGATGGATCTGGGGCTATTGAGTTTCCTGGTGGGTTTGTTCTGCGGATCATTCCGCGAGACGCCGATGGATCGATCATTCCGCCAAGCGAGAGCAATACAATTCGTGTGTATCAAGGCAGAGTCGTTGAGATCGGCGGAGAGGGCTTTGCACCAAACACCGAGGTTGAGGTGTGGGTCAATTCCGAGCCAGTTTTGCTCGGAACTGCAGTCACTGATCAAGATGGAAGTTTCTCGAAGGTATTCGATTTACCAGTTGGATTGGCTGCGGGTCAACACACGCTCACAATGGGCGGCACTGCGAAAAACGGCCAAGTAGTGAAAGCCTCGGTTGCGCTCCTCGTCGACCAAGCGCCTGAAGTAACTCCCGAAGTAACTCCTGAAGAAACTCCCGAGGAAACCCCTACGGAACAAGCACCATCTGGAAACGACGCAGGTGGAGCCCCGTTTAACCCGCAGTCTGAACCAAAGGGCGTTGTCGATTTAGTGGCCAATCTTGTGGCACTTCTTGCTCTTGCATCATTGGGTGGAAGCGCCGGTGGAGCCGCAGGTCGCCGAGAAGACGATGAATCTGAAACCGATGACGAACGTGGTTCAGGCGATGTATCTGACGTTGCTGTTAAATATCACAAATCGGACATAACGGGCCAAGATGTACTCAGGATGCCACGAATCTCGATTGTCGATCGCGTGATGATGCGAGCTCCAAGCGTGTTGGCGCATCGATCACCATTGATTAGTCGTGTTCTTACGGACGGAACATACTTGCGGTCTGGATTCGGTGCATTGTGGCTGGTGCTTCCGCTGTTTGGAATAGTTCTTGGGTTCATATCCGCTTTGAATACCGGTTTTGAAGTCCGAATGCCTGCTCTCATGTTGCTGACTGCCGTAGTTGTGTTGGGAACACTTGACGCATTTTCTGGATATTTGGCTTCTGTTGTATTCGGCCTAGCCGTGCTTCTTGGTGGAGGTATGAATTCTGCAGACTCAATTAGAGGTGTAGTCGGTATTTGGGTATTCAGCTTCGGGGTTCCATTGCTTGCAACCGCTACGCGTCCGTTCCGTCGCAAAGCAACCGGAGTTGTGGGCGTATGGGAAAGATCTGCTGACGTCGTATTGATTGCACTCTTTGGCGCATGGGCTGCTGGTGCAATGTTCTCATCACTTCCTGGACTCATCGGATTCAGGCCGGATTATGCGAGTCGTGTTTCTCACATACAAATTGTTGTGCTCATAGCACTTGTTTCTCGATACATACTCGAGAATGTGGTTGCAGTGCTTGCGCCATCGCGCCTAAAAGAGTTTTCTACTGTCTCGTTGCCAGACGCGTCAAAAACTCAAGTAGTTATTTCATCGTTCTTGCGAACGGTTGCATACATTTTCGTTGCTTCTGTGTTCATCGGAAACAACTGGGCGCTTTGGGTTGGTGGTGCGATCTATCTCATTCCAAAATTGGTGGCGCTTGTAGACGATGCGCTTCCAAACTTTTCGATCATTCACCGGTACATGCCACGAGGAATTTTGAAAGTTGTCTTCATGCTTTTCGTTGCACGTTGGTGGGGAGACATACTTGGTTCACGAATTACAGACCCAGAGCAAATGATCAAAGTTGGTTTCGTTCTGTTGGGGCTGCCAGGAATTGTGTTCACAGTGCTGGGTTGGTTTGCAAGAAACAGCCGGCCATGGCCAAGCACATGGTTCACGCGCATCTCTGGCTTGATCATTTTGATCATTGGTGTTCTTGTGGTCTTCGGCGTGCTCCCGTAGCCGCATTGATCTGAATACGAACGCCCAAACCCAAGCCCAGTATGGGTTTGAGAATGCTTGACCGAACACCTGTTCGTGTGTAAGGTCAACTCATCCCAAACGGGAAACTCATCTCCACATCGTCAGTAAACCCCGCAACACCCCAACTTTAGGGTGCCAAGTCAGCCCATAACTCAAAACACACAAAAAGAAAGACAGGAAGGCCCATCATGGCTAGCAAAGAGAGCAAGCACCACGAAGTAAAGAACAATTCCAACGAATCAGTGAGTGACCGCATGAAGGCACTCGACATGGCTCTTGGTCAGATCGACAAGCAGTTCGGCAAAGGCTCGATCATGCGCATGGGCGAAAAAGATTCCATGAAAATCGCATCTATTCCTACTGGTGCATTGCCACTCGACATTGCACTTGGCGTCGGCGGTTTGCCGCGCGGTCGTGTCGTTGAAATCTTCGGCCCTGAGTCATCGGGTAAGTCAACGCTTGCAATGCACGTGGTGGCCGAAGCCCAACGCAATGGCGGCATCTGCGCCTACGTCGACGCAGAACACGCAATGGACCCCGTGTACGCAAGTGCAATTGGTGTCGACATCGACAACCTCTTGATCTCGCAGCCAGACACTGGTGAGCAAGCGCTCGAGATCGTCGACATGTTGGTGCGCTCCGGCTCACTCGATGTCATCGTGATCGACTCGGTAGCTGCGCTTACACCACGTGCTGAAATCGAAGGCGAGATGGGCGACAGCCACATGGGTTTGCAGGCTCGATTGATGAGCCAGGCATTGCGCAAGCTCACAGCCAACCTCAACAAGTCCGACACAATTTTGATCTTCATCAACCAGTTGCGCGAAAAGATTGGTGTGATGTTCGGTTCACCAGAAACCAC
>Ga0208363_1000281_pt1 | contig 13789 bp, 9 predicted proteins | sample LakMenEpi03May11_FD_150666 | JGI IMG/M metagenome (GOLD analysis project Ga0208363, IMG submission 150666) | Freshwater microbial communities from Lake Mendota, WI - 03MAY2011 deep hole epilimnion (SPAdes) | ecosystem: Environmental > Aquatic > Freshwater > Lake > Epilimnion/Euphotic zone ...
CGTCATCGGCCTCATAGCCCTCAACCTCAAACTGCGTGATGCCAAAAGCACCCACAAGCTCATGCAGATAAGACATCTGGGAACGAAACTCGTCAGGGGTTTTTGCGCGGTTGGCTTTGTATTCTGGAAAGATTTCAGAACGAAAAGTCTTGCGTGAAACATCAAAGGCCACGGCAACATGTGTGGGTTTCTCACTGCTAAGGAGCGAGAGCAACATCGTGGCAAAGCCATAGATGGCATTGGTGTGCTGGCCAGATGCGGTTGTGAAGTTCTCGGCCGGAAGGGCGTAAAAAGCGCGATATGCCATTGAGTGCCCATCGATAAGTAATAGGCGTTTGCTCATGTGCACATCTTAGGTTGCACACTAGAATAGTTCTCATGATCAACGAAGAGTTTCTTAAGTTTTACAAAGAGCGCGGAAGCGGTGCACTAGATCAAAAGATGGGCATCAAGATTCTTGAAGCCGAACCAGGACGCCTCGTTGGCACAATGCCCGTTGAAGGAAACACCCAACCCATGGGCCTATTACATGGCGGCGCAAATGTTGTTCTCGCTGAAAGCCTCGGCTCAATCGGCACATCACTTCACGCCGGTCCCAACCGCAAAATCGTTGGTGTGGACATCAATGCAACTCACCACAAATCTGCAACATCTGGATTAGTAACCGGCGTAGCAACAGCGATTTCTTTGGGTAAGACGTTATGCAGTTGGGAAATCGTTATTACAAACGAAGCAGGCGAACGAACTTGTACGGCTCGAATTACCTGTTTAATCCTGGCAGAGCGTTAAGAATGCGCTCCAGTGCCAAGGTATGCCTCACGCACTGCAGGATCACTAAGTAGATCTGAAGCCTTAGCTTCTTTTACTACATTTCCTGTCTCCAAAATGTAAGCACGGTGTGCACGTTGTAACGCTTGCTGTGCATTTTGCTCAACGAGCAAGATTGTCACACCAGTCTTATTAATCTCAGTAATAATGCGGAAAATATTGGCAATCATTTGAGGTGCAAGACCCATAGATGGCTCATCTAGAAGTAGAACCTTTGGACGAGACATCAATGCACGGCCAATAGCCAACATCTGCTGTTCTCCGCCAGATAGCGTTCCGCCAGCTTGTGAAACGCGCTCCTTCAAACGTGGGAAGAGTGTGTAGACCTTATCTAGATCTTCACTCATCTCAGCTTTGCGATTCTTACGGTGGAACTTACCCATCTCTAAATTCTCAAGAACTGTCATTCCAGGAAAGATTCCGCGGCCTTCAGGTGCCTGTGAAATTCCAAGATCCACGCGCTCGTGAGCTGGAACATTTGAAATATCCTGACCATCAAAAATGATGGAGCCAGATGAAGCTTTGCGAAGACCTGAGATTGTCTTAAGCGTTGTTGTCTTACCCGCGCCGTTAGCACCGATCAGAGTAACAATTTCACCTTCGTCAACGACTACGGAGATGCCCTTAATTGCTTCGATCTTGCCATAGTGAACGTGTAGATCTTTAATTTCAAGACGCATCAGCTGGCACTCCTAAATAGGCCTCAATAACCTTTGGATCATTTTGAACTTTACTTGGTAGGTCATCTGCGATTTTGACACCGAAATCTAGAACAGCAACGCGGTCTGAGATTCCCATAATCAATGACATATCGTGTTCGATAAGAAGAACGGTATAACCAGCATCACGGATGCGCTTAATCAATGCGGCAAGTTCAACCTTTTCAGCTGGGTTAAAACCAGCAGCTGGCTCATCTAGAAGAAGCAGTTGTGGACTTGTTCCCATTGCACGAGCGATTTCAAGACGGCGCTGAACACCATAAGGAAGATTCTTTGCCAAGCGATCTGCATACTCTTCGATTCCGATGAACTTCAAAATCTCATGAGCACGTTCACGGTTCTCGCGCTCTTCACGACGCGCACGTGGGGTACCAAATAGAGCTCCCATTAGTCCACTCTTCTTGTGAACATCTGTTGCCGTGATTACGTTTTCAAGGGTAGTCATATCTCCCCATAGACGAATGTTCTGGAAAGTACGCGCGATACCCATCCCTGTAATCTGAAAGCGCTTTTGCTTATTGATTTTTGTTCCAGCAAAAGTGATAGTGCCACTTGTTGGTGTGTAAACGCCAGTAACAACGTTAAACACTGTTGTCTTGCCAGCACCGTTAGGGCCGATCAAAGCAAGGATTTCACCTTTTTTGACTTCAAGGTTTACCGCACCAAGTGCTGTGACGCCACCAAATTTCATGGTGACGTTTTCAAGTGAAAGAAGTACCTCTGACATTATGCATTCACCTCTTTCTTTACAATTGCCTTTTCGCGCTTTTTACGAGGCAGTAATCCATCTGGGCGGAAGTTCATTACAACGACAAGAACTATCCCGAATACCAAAAGACGTGCATCAGAGATGAAACGGATGCGATCTGGAAGGTAACCAAGGATTGTTGCACCCACGATTACGCCCCAGATATTTCCAATTCCACCAAATACAACGCAGGAGAGAATCAAGATAGAAACGTTGAGTGTGAACATTTCAGGTGCGATAAAGAGGTTCTTTGATGCATAAAGAACACCGGCGGCGCCACCAACGGCTGCGCCCAATGTAAATGACCAGATCTTGTACTTAAGTGTTGCAATACCCATGAGCTCGGCAGCATCTTCATCTTGGCGGATTGCTTCCCAAGCACGACCTGGACGGCGCACACTCAGACGACGAATCATCCAAATAGTTAACAAAATCATGATGATAACTACCCAGAAAAAGACTTTTTGATCATCTAACTTAAACTTCAAAGGCCCAATATCTGGAGGCATAGGAACGTTTGCTATTCCATTTGGGCCCTTACTCCATGAGGAGTTAAGTAGAACTAAACGAACGATTTCACCGAAACCTAAAGTAACAATTGCTAGGTAATCACCGCGCAAGCGAAGGGTAGGAAGACCCAGAATCACACCGGCCAACATCGCAAAACCAATACCAAATGGCATGATCTCCCAAGTGTTAAGGCCTGTTGTAGTTCCCATGATTGCCATTGTGTAAGCACCGATAGCAAAGAAGGCCACATAACCCAGATCGAGCATGCCTGACTTACCGACCACGATATTTAATCCAAGCGCCATCAGCACGAAGATTCCGACTGGATAAACCAATACGGCGTCATAGGCAGCAATCGGAGTTGCTAAGAATGAAGCTCCTGCAAATGGAAGAAGTCCAACAAGAATGACTGAGATGATCGCAATCGCAACGCGCTTTGGACGATTAGCGCGCTCCCAAATATCTGCGCCCCAGTCGCGAAGGTTCCAATAGTTTCTAATTTTCATGAGTTATGCCCTCGTTGTCTGGACGGCTTCGCCAAATAAACCATTTGGCTTGAAGAGGAGAACAAGAACTAAGACGATGAAGACAGTTACTGCCTTCCACTGTGTACCAAGGACTGCTGAGGCATAAACCTCAAGTAGTCCCAAGCTAAGGCCACCATAGAATGCGCCTCGGATGTTTCCAATTCCACCGAGAACAGCTGCAGTAAATGCTGCCATACCCATCGTGAAACCAATATTAAATTTAGTGTATTCAAATACTGTGATGTAGAAGAAACCTGCAGCACCAGTAGCTAAACCACCCACAAGAAATGTTGTGGTGATAACTCGGTTCAGGTTCACACCCATGAGCTTTGCTGCATCTTCATTCATTGATACTGCGCGAATCGCCTTGCCCATTCGAGATAGCTTAATAAAGCGCTCAAGAACAAAGAAGATGAGTGCTGCAGCAATAATTGTGATTACTGTGTCGAGGCGGATGTTTGCGCCCCACACTTCAGTCAAAATGATTTTTTCAAGAACGCGTGGAGATCCAACTGGTCGTGAATCGGTCAACAGACGCATTACTTCTTGCAGAGCAATTGAGATACCAATTGCAGAAATTAGTGTTGCTAGTCGGTTAGTACCCTTCATGCGAAGGCGACGGTAAGCAACGAACTCAACAAAGACGGCTGTAAGTCCGGCAACTAACATGGACATGAACAAGCTTGTAACTAGAACCACGGCAAGCTTTGCACCTGTTGCTGGTTCTGAAGTCTGTGAGTAATTGAAAATATCGCGCGACGTTATAACCGTTCCAAATGTTCCCCACATAAAGATTTCGGAGTTCGCAAAGTTAATCATGCGTAGTACTCCATAAACCATGGTGTAACCGAGGGAGATTAAAACGTAAATAAATCCAAGGGCGACTCCTGCAATTGTCAGCGACCAGAACTGATCAATTAGTACTGCAAACATTGTTCTCCTTCGCTAATGCCTCTGCGCGAGTATAAAGGTAGATGTTACGCAAGTGGTGGGTGTCTTGGCCTCTTTTTCAAGAGATTTCCAAAACACCCACCAACTTGTTAAGCGTCAGTCCTAGTTAATTACTTGATGATACCTGTGTTAACTAGAACACCATTCTTAGTTGTGAAACCAGCAAATAGTCCGTATGAAATGTCGCCATTCTTATCGAACTTGATTGTGTTTCCAGAGACGCTCTTACCCTTGTAAGCCTTTACGTAGGCAAGCATCTTTACGCGTGTTGTCTTTCCAGCCTTGATGCCAGAAAGCAAGATGTTCGCAGCATCGTATGACTCAACTGAGTACACACCTGATGAAACGCCCATCTTCTTCTTGAAGTCAGCTTCTAGCTTTGGGCTGATTCCAGCAAGACCGCCAACGCCAGTTACCTTTGAACCTTCAGCTGCAGCACCTGCAAGCTTTGGGAACTCCTGGTTGAATACTCCGTCGCCGCCAGCAAATACTGCCTTTGAACCTGAGTCACGAAGCTGCTTGATGAACACAGCAGCTTGGCTGTAGTAACCAGTGTAGATAACAACATTTGCGCCAGATGTCGCGATCTTTGCAATTGTTGGGCTGAAGTCTGTAGTTGTGTTTGGAACTGAATCTCCGCCTACAAGTGTTGCTCCAGCAACCTTCTTCAAACCAGCTTCAGTGAAGCCACGAAGAGGTACTGCGTATGCTGATTGGTCATCGAAAACGAAAACCTTTGCAGCTGAAACGCCTGCTGTTGCGTACTTAGCCAAAGCTGGACCCTGAAGGTCATCTTTACCTACGACGCGGTGGAAAATTGGTCCACCAAAGTCAGGAGATGTTGGGTCAGTTAGTGACACGCGAGTTGCAGATGGAGAAATAACTGGCATGTTTACTGACTTGTAGTATGGAAGTGAAGCAATTGTTGCACCTGAGTAAGCAGGTCCTACAACGCCAAGAACGTTCTTGTTTGATGCAACACCAGGAGCAACTGTTCCAGCTACTGCTGGGTCTCCCTGGTCATCGATTGAAACTAACTTGATCTTGATGTTCTTGTTCGCTGCTTCAAATAGCTTGATCGCATACTTAACTGCGTTTTGCTCATCGATACCAGTTGATGCTTCTCCACCTGAAAGTGGGCCCTGGTAACCGATTGTGTAAGTCTTTACAGCTGCACTAGCTGTTGGAACTGATGCAAGGCCAAAAGCAACGGCTGCAGCAGTAACAATGGCAAGTGAACTCTTAATCTTCTTGTTCATTTAGTGCCTTTCCTGTTCTTGTGTCCCGGGACAGGGAGGCGCTTAGGGTAATGGCAGGGATGAGGGTTTAACAAGCCCGATTGAGCATGAAAAGCCATTATTGGGTTTCATTTATGTAACGTTTTGGACCGAACTTGCCAGGTCAGCTCTCGGGTACGGCCTCAGGGCTAATGACGGCCTCGGCCACCTGTTTCATCGTTAATCGACGATCCATTGCCGCTCTTTGAATCCAGGAAAAAGCCTCTGGCTCTGAGAGATTAAGTGCCTTCATCAAAATACCTTTTGCTCTATCAATAATTTTTCGTGTCTCTAAGCGATCATGTAAATCTGCAACTTCTGCAGCAAGTGAGCGCATCTGTGTGTGCCGGCTAATTGCAATTTCTATGGCCGGGATTAAATCTCCAATAGTAAATGGCTTAACAACATATGCCATAACTCCAGCATCGCGGGCTCTATCAACTAATTCTTTTTGAGAAAACGCTGTCAGCATCAAAACAGGTGCAAGATCAATAATTTTTTCAGCTGCAGAAATTCCATCTAGTACCGGCATCTTCACATCAAGAATTGCTAAATCTGGTTTGTGTTCATTTGCTAAATCAATTGCTTCTTGACCATTTGTAGCCTCTGCTACAACTTCATAACCAGCACCTTGTAACATCTCAACAAGGTCCATGCGAATAAGCGCTTCATCTTCGGCTACGAGGATGCGAACCTTTTGTGTCATGTGCCCCGAGTCGGATTTGAACCGACACTGTGCAGTGTTTGAGACTGCCCTCTCTACCGTTGGAGTACCGAGGCGTTAAGTGATAACCGAACGGTGCCAATCTTAGCGGTAAGCCGCAGCTACCCCACCAACAGCATCTCCCACGCGGTGTACGCGCATTGCGTTCGTTGAACCTGGAATTCCAGGAGGAGAACCAGCAACAATCATCACTTGATCACCTAATTGAGCGCGACCTGAATCAATAAGGACTGTGTCTACCAATTTCACCATTTCATCGGTTGCGCCAACGATAGGAGTGAGCATTGATTCAACGCCCCACGAAAGTGCAAGGCGGTTATATGTGCCAATCTCTGGAGTCATGGCAAGAATTGGAATCGGTGAGCGCAAACGAGACATACGACGTGCTGAATCGCCACTTTGCGTAAATGCCACTAAATACTTTGCATCAACAATAGCGCCCACTTCAGTTGCTGCCTTTGTAATTGCCCCGCCCTTAGTACGTGGGGCTGTCTTTATTGGGCGAATACGATCTAGCCCGCCTTCTTCAGTCTTTTGAATAATGCGAGCCATTGTTTGAACGGCCTCAATTGCGAACTCTCCAACACTCGTCTCTCCTGAGAGCATCAGAGCATCTGCGCCATCTAGAACTGCGTTTGCGCAATCTGTTGCTTCGGCGCGCGTTGGACGTGAATTTGTAATCATGGAATCAAGCATTTGAGTTGCAACAATTACTGGCTTTGCCATATCTCGAGCTAACTCAACGCACTGCTTTTGTACCAATGGCACATCCTCAATTGGAAGTTCCACGCCAAGATCACCACGTGCAACCATGATGCCATCAAAGGCATCAACGATTTCAACAAGGTTTTCAACGGCCTGAGGTTTCTCAATCTTTGCAATTACAGGAACACGAATTCCCTCTTCATCCATAATCTTATGAACATCCTTAATATCTTCTGCGCTTCTAACAAATGAGAGCGCGATGAAATCAGCGCCCGCTCGCAAGCCCCAACGAAGGTCATCAATATCTTTTTCAGAGAGCGCAGGAACAGAGACTGCAACACCTGGCAAGTTAATGCCCTTGTTGTTACTCACTGCACCAGGTTCAATAACCTTAGTGACAACATCATTACCCTTAACTTCAACAACTTCAACAGTTACTTTTCCATCATCAATGAGAATGCGATCTCCAGCTTTGCAATCTCCTGGTAAACCTTTATATGTAGTACCAACTCGCTCTTTTGTTCCCTCAACATCATCAACTGTGATTGTGAAGATGTCATCACGTGCTAAATCATGTGGTCCTGCCTTAAAGCGAGCTAGGCGAATCTTTGGACCTTGCAGATCAACAAGAATGGCAACTGGGCGACCAGCAGCTTTGGCGGCGTTGCGAACAGAATCTAGACGCGCTTGGTGCTCTTCATATGAGCCGTGAGAGAGATTCAACCGTGCCATATTCATACCAGCGTCAATGAGCTCCTTAACTTTTTCAGGAGATTCAACTGCTGGGCCCATCGTGCACACGATCTTTGCTCTACGCATATTCCTACCTTAAACCATTAGTTGACGGGTTGTTGGTTCTATCGGTGACGGAAGCTGAGTCTCCCCAGTGAGATATCTATCAACGGCTGCTGCTGTACTTCTACCTTCTGCAATTGCCCAGACAATTAATGATTGTCCGCGCCCTGCATCTCCTGCTACGAAAATACCTTCTTCACTAGTTTCAAAATCTGCATTGCGAGCAATATTGCCGCGATCATCTAACTTAACTTCTAACTGTGAAATGAGATCAGATTGCTCAGGTCCGGTGAAACCCATTGCTAGGAATACAAAATCTGCAGGAATTTCTTTGGCAGTCCCAGGAACTGGTTCAAACTTTCCATTTTCAAACTTTGTCTCAACAATACGGATGGCACGTAAATTGCCATCGGCATCACCTAAGAACTCTTCAGTGCTTACTGAGAACATACGGTTATCGTTTTCTTCATGCGCACTTGAAACACGATAAATCATTGGATACGTCGGCCAAGGCTGTGAACCAGGACGCTCATCACTTGGACGAGGCATGATTTCAAGCTGAGTAATACTTGCAGCACCTTGGCGAATAGATGTTCCCAAGCAATCTGCACCGGTATCACCGCCGCCTAAAATCACGACATGCTTTCCTGCAACGTTAATTGGTGAAACTTCGATCTCACCCAAAGCTTGCTTATTGCCCCAAGGCAAAAACTCCATTGCTTGGTAGATGCCCTTATATTCACGGCCAGGAATTGGTAGGTCGCGCCATTTAGTAGCTCCTACTGCAAGAACAATTGCATCGTATTTCTTGCGAAGATCAGCGCCAGTTAATTCAACTCCGACATCAACACCTGCACGAAAACGTGTTCCCTCTTTTTCCATCTGAGCCAAGCGGCGATCCAGGATGTGTTTTTCCATTTTAAACTCTGGGATTCCATAGCGAAGAAGGCCGCCAATTTTGTCGGCTCTCTCATAGACAGCCACGGTGTGACCAGCACGTGTGAGTTGTTGGGCTGCAGCTAAACCTGCAGGACCGGAGCCAATGACTGCAATAGTTTTACCTGAAATACGATCTGGAGCTAGAGGCTTAACTTCACCATTATCGAAGGCTTCTTCAATGGTGCGCAGCTCTACTTGCTTTATTGTCACCGCATCGCGATTGATCGCAACAACACATGCAGTCTCACATGGTGCTGGACAAAGACGACCGGTGAACTCAGGAAAGTTATTTGTGGCGTGTAGACGATTAATCGCCTCGGTCTTGTCTCCGCGCCAAATCAAGTCATTCCATTCAGGAATCAGATTGCCAAGTGGGCAACCTGAATGACAAAAAGGAATTCCACAATCCATGCAACGGCCTGCTTGCTTTTGTAGATGCTCAAAGCTTTGAGGTTCATAGACTTCGCGCCAATCTTGAATGCGAACATCTACTGGACGACGTGTTGGAGTTTCGCGCTCAGTTGTCATAAAGCCTTTTGGATCAGCCATTTGCAGCAACCTCCATCACCAATGCATCTAATGGTAAACCTTCACGAGTTGCACGTGCCATTGCATCTAGTACGCGCGCATAATCACGTGGCATAACCAGAGAGATTCTCTTAATTGCGCTGTCCCAATCTTTGATGAGATCGCTAGCAACAACAGAGCCAGTTTCTTCGGCAAAATCTGAAATCAACGTGCGAAGAATCTCTTTTTGATCTTCTGGGACAGCAAGAATGTCCACCATATCTGTGTTCACATTTGCAGGGTCAAGATCTAGAACAAAAGCGCGACCGCCAGACATTCCAGCAGCAAAGTTACGACCGGTGCGCCCAAGAACAACAACGCTTCCACCTGTCATGTATTCACAGCCGTGATCACCAATACCTTCAACAATTGCTGTTGCTCCTGAGTTTCTAACACAGAAGCGCTCACCAACAACTCCGCGGATCATAATCTGACCAGATGTTGCGCCATAACCAATAACATTTCCAGCAATCACATTTTCATTTGAGTTGAAAGTTGATTTCTCATCTGGTCGAACAATGATGCGACCACCTGAAATTCCCTTGCCCACATAGTCATTTGAATCACCATAGAGGCGAATAGTTAAGCCGCGCGGAATAAAAGCACCGAGTGATTGTCCAGCGGAACCATGCAGAGTCACATCGATAGTGTCATCGGGCAATCCTGCTCCCCCGTGCTTGCGTGTGATTTCAGCGCCCAACATCGTTCCAACTGTTCTATTAACGTTTCGAACTGGAAGATCAATGCGTACTAATTCTTTGTTCTTTAATGCTGCCTCAGAGAGTGAAATAAGTTGATTATCTAGCGCAGCAGCTAGACCATGATCTTGCGCTGAGGTGTTGTGTAGTGGGCTGGTGACATCTGGGCGTGTGAGCAATGGTGATAGATCAAGGCCGCTGGCCTTCCAATGATCAACTGCACGTTTAGTATCTAAATACTCAACATGGCCCACTGCTTCAAGCAAAGTCTTAAAGCCAAGGCTGGCCAAAATCTCTCGCACTTCTTCAGCAATATATTCAAAGAATGTTTCAACAAATTCAGGCTTGCCGCTAAAGCGCTTACGAAGTTCAGGGTTCTGTGTCGCAACACCAACTGGACATGTGTCCAAATGACACACACGCATCATGATGCAACCAGAAACTACGAGTGGCGCTGTGGCAAAACCAAACTCTTCTGCGCCAAGAAGTGCTGCAATGACAACATCGCGACCAGTCTTTAACTGACCATCGGTTTGAACAACAATGCGATCACGCAAATTGTTAAGCAACAACGTCTGCTGAGTTTCAGCTAAGCCAAGCTCCCATGGAGCACCAGCATGCTTGAGTGATGTAAGAGGCGATGCACCAGTTCCACCATCATGGCCAGAGATTAGAACAACGTCGGCGTGTGCCTTACTCACACCTGCTGCAACGGTTCCAACACCCACTTCTGCCACAAGCTTGACGTGAACACGGGCATTCTTATTGGCGTTCTTTAAATCATGGATTAACTGCGCAAGATCTTCAATGGAGTAAATGTCATGGTGTGGAGGTGGTGAAATCAGACCAACACCAGGTGTTGAATAACGAACCTTTGCTACCCATGGATACACCTTGTTACCTGGCAGTTGTCCGCCTTCACCAGGCTTTGCACCTTGTGCAATTTTAATTTGAATATCATCTGAATTAACCAAGTAATCACTAGTAACACCAAAGCGGCCAGATGCAACCTGCTTAATTGCTGAGCGCTTTGAATCTCCACTAGCCATCTTTATGTAGCGCTCTGGATCTTCGCCACCTTCACCTGTATTTGATTTACCACCTAAGCGGTTCATGGCAATAGCTAAAGTTTCATGGGCCTCTTGAGAGATCGAACCATATGACATCGCACCGGTTGAAAAACGTTTAATAATCTCTGAGGCTGACTCAACTTCATCAATTGAGATGGCAGGACGCACGCCTTCATTGAAACCAAACAATCCACGCAAAGTCATTAAGCGAGTGCTCTGATCGTTTACACGATCGGTATAACGCTTGAAGACGTCGTAGCGCTTATTACGAGTGGAGTGCTGCAACGTGAAAACAGTCTCTGGATCAAATAGATGTGGCTCACCTTCACGGCGCCACTGGTATTCCCCACCAATTGGCAAACGCTTAGTGCCAGGGATAGCTCCCCCTGGTGGATAAGCAATGTGGTGACGTGCAATTGTTTCTTGCGCAATGACATCTAGATTTACTCCGCCTAAGCGAGAAGTAGTGCCAACAAAATATTCATCTACTAACTCTTGGCTCAAGCCAATGGCTTCAAAAACCTGTGCTCCGGTGTAAGAAGCAATGGTGCTAATGCCCATCTTGGACATTACTTTTAGAACACCTTTACCCAAAGACTTAATTAAGTTGCGAACAGCCTTCTCAGGTGTAATTCCTGTAATTACTCCCTGCAGAACTAAATCTTCTGCTGTTTCCATCGCCAAATATGGATTAACAGCAGCTGCGCCGTAACCAATCAAAAGTGCAACGTGGTGAACTTCTCTCACATCACCGGCTTCAACAACTAGCCCAACCTTGGTGCGAGTCTTTTCACGAATCAAATGGTGGTGAACTGCAGAGGTTAATAGAAGAGATGGGATCGGTGCTTCTTCAGCATCTGCATCACGATCTGAAAGAACGATGATGTGTGCACCATCAGTGATGGCTTGCGAAACTTCAGCTTTGATCTCTTCCAAGCGCTCACGAAGTGAATCGCCACCATCTGCAACAAAGAACAAGCCACGAATCACATGTGTGGCTAATCCTGGGTAATCACCATCAGCGTTAACGTGAATAATCTTTGCTAACTCATCATTATCGATAACTGGAAATGCCAAAGAGATTTGGCGACAACTACTTGGACCTGGATCCAATAAATTGTGTTCTGGGCCCATAGACGTTCCAAGGCTTGTAACTAACTCTTCGCGAATTGCATCTAGAGGTGGATTGGTAACCTGTGCGAAGAGTTGAGAGAAGTAATCAAATATTAGTCGTGGCTTATCAGAGAGTGCGGCAATAGGAGTATCCGTTCCCATTGAACCCAGTGCTTCTAATCCATTTCTTGCCATCGGCGTAATAAGAATGCGCACTTCTTCTTCGGTATAACCAAATGCACGTTGGCGACGTAGAACAGATGAGTGCGGATAAATAATGTGTTCGCGAGAAGGAAGATCACTTAACTTGACCATTCCCGCGCCGATCCAATCTCCATATGGAGAAGAGTCCGCTAACTGATCTTTAATCTCAGCATCTTCAATAATTCGTCCAGCTTCAATATCAACTAAGAACATCTTGCCTGGCTGCAAACGACCCTTGCGTGCAATGTTTTCTGCAGGAATATCAAGCACGCCAACTTCAGAGGCAAGAACTACTAGTCCATCATTAGTCACCCAAAAACGTGATGGGCGTAAACCATTTCGATCAAGAACTGCTCCAACTTGATGTCCATCTGTAAAAGTCACACATGCAGGTCCATCCCATGGCTCCATCAGTGATGCATGGAATGCATAGAAATCCCGACGATTCTGCGGCATCGTCTCATGATTTTCCCATGCTTCAGGAATCATCATCAATACTGCATGTGGCAAAGAGCGACCACCTAAATAGAGCAGCTCTAGTACTTCATCAAATGATGCAGAGTCACTACCTGACATTTCAACGATTGGGAACAAACGCTTGAGGTCTCCGGGAATCAAATCACTTTCAAGTAATGACTCACGTGCTCGCATCCAGTTTCGGTTTCCCTTAACAGTGTTAATTTCACCGTTGTGAGCAATGAAGCGATATGGGTGGGCTAGAGGCCACGATGGAAAAGTATTTGTTGAAAAACGTGAGTGCACGAGAGCAAGTGGAGAAACAACTCGCTCATCAGAGAGATCTGGGAAAAACTCTTCTAACTGTCCAGTTGTAAGCATTCCCTTATAAACAATTGTTTGTGAGGATAGAGAAGGAAAATAAACTTTCAAACCATGCTCAGCTCGCTTGCGCAGACAAAAAGCCATGCGATCTAAAACTAAGCCGGATTCGCCTTTTAAGCCTGATACAAAAATCTGTTGAAAATTCGGCATCACTGACAGGGCAGTTTTGCCCAATGATTTCGAGTTAATTGGTAGCTCGCGCCAACCTAAAATCTTCAAGCCCTCTTCTTCTGCAATCTTTTCTATCGCAGCTTTAACATCAACACCCCGCTCAACAAATGCAATACCAGATGCATAGGAGCCAACTGCTGGTAAATCAAAAGTGGTTACTTCTTGATAAAACTTATCTGGAATACGAATTAGAATTCCTGCACCATCTCCACTATCTGGTTCTGCACCAGAGGCACCACGATGTTCCAAGTTACGAAGTGCGGTGAGCGCTTTTGCAACAATTTCATGTGTTGCTACTCTATTTAGCGTTGCCACCATTGCCACACCGCAGGCATCATGTTCTTGCGCAGGGTCATAGAGACCTTGTGCATGCGGGTAATTGGAAGGCAAAGCCACGGCGTCA
>Ga0208363_1000284_pt1 | contig 13575 bp, 10 predicted proteins | sample LakMenEpi03May11_FD_150666 | JGI IMG/M metagenome (GOLD analysis project Ga0208363, IMG submission 150666) | Freshwater microbial communities from Lake Mendota, WI - 03MAY2011 deep hole epilimnion (SPAdes) | ecosystem: Environmental > Aquatic > Freshwater > Lake > Epilimnion/Euphotic zone ...
GCCTGTTGGCGCAGCCAGTGCAAGGCGAGGCATGACACCACCCTGCTCGAAGCGCTCGATAAGACGACGTGCAACTTCTGTGGTTTTTCCAGTGCCCGGGCCACCAAGCAACACATTTATATTGCTTGCCGAATTGCGCGTGAGCACAGCTGCAATTGACTGCTCTTGTGAAAACGAGCGGCCGAGATACAGGCGTTGTCCATCGAGAATGAATGCTTTTCTCTCGCTGGCCGCTCCAACAAGCAATGGAACGCTTGCTAATGCATCAAGCCAAGGGGTAGATGACACCGGGAAATATTGATGATCGTCAACTGTGAGCGAAGCGCCCCACTCCTGAATTCGGTTGAAGTCAACACAGGTGTGTCCATCTCGAGATGTGCGAAGCGCAAGACACATTGCCACCCATGCCAGGTCGCTGGGCTCGGTTGGCCCCGTTCGTCTCGCGATATCAACCAACACGGAAGCTGCTGCAATGTCGCCTTCAGAAATCACTTCGTTGTCGAGGTAGACGCCAAGTTGAAGGAGTTTGCTCATGGCCTGTCTCCCGCGAACAAGTCGCTCAATCGCTGCCACAAGCCCGATGGAGGCGCCCAAGCAAATACTCCGTAGCGGTGCCCTTGTTCGTCTTGTGGTGTATCCACGCCGACCATTCCCCTAATGAAGCCATAGGCCACCCCTGCAATGCACTTGTCGTGATCCGCACTAGGCAAACGCCATCGCAGCATTCGATACACAGCTGTTCCGTACAACAATGCCTGCAGGGGGTAATGGTGATGCGCCATTGCGTCCACCAAACGATTTGGTGCATACGCCTCTATCGGGTTTGCCATGTCGTTCGTGTGCAATTTATTGCTCTTGTAGTCGGAAATAATCAGGCGTGGCTCAGTGGCCGAGCCGCCGGGGATGCGAAGCAGAGCATCAATCGAACCATTGAGCAATCCACCGAGCGGAATGTTGAACGACTGATGGCTCAGTTCGTCGGCGTACTGGCGTAGTGCGTCGGTTTTGTCCAACATTGATGCAAGCACTTTGCCAATGTCGCTGGCAAGGACACCCTTGCCAAGAGACGCAAGCGCCATATCAAAATTCATTTCTGCAAGGCGATCCTTCTTGTTTATTGACGCGTAGGAAACATCGCCGAATGGGCCACCAAACGGCGTCAACATCGATTGCACAATCATTTTGGTTAATGCGTGGTGGTGATTGCGCAACAACGCAGAATTTGCATGTTTCTGCACAGCCGCCTGCACCTCTTCTTCAAGTGGGTTGTCGGTGTCGATCGCTTCAAATATTTCGTGAATGATGCTGCCGACGGCAGTGCCGGCAGGAATTGCAGCAATCTCTACCCGCTCGATGCGTTCCGGGGTTGGTGCCTCGTCAAAGCCCTGCCCCACCGGTGCAAAGTGGTTGACAGTTGTTGCTGCCCTGGCGGCTGTAATGCCGCTGAACGAAGTGCGTCGATATGTCTGGCGAACTTCGGGCATTGAAGCCAACTGCGGTTCATCGTTGGAGACGGTTGTTACAGGCTGTTCGAACTGGGCGAGGTTGGGCAATCCAGTGCCAATCCGCATCGTGGGCTTAACCGCCATCAATGCGGTGAGCAGGTTGTCGGTGTCTGGCACTAACACCGAAAGATGATGCTTGGCCCGTGTGACGGCCACATAAATAAGCCTGCTTGTTTCTTCGTCTGCGGCTTCCTGCACTGCCTCGGTGGACGAATCGGATGTGCAGCCAAGCGCATACCCAACATCGATTACGCGCCTGTCGCCCCTGTAATACACGGCGGGCCGCGAAGTGCCGCGGGCCTCTTGGGACTTCCACAAGTCGGCAACCACAACACAAGGGAACTCCAGACCTTTTGCACTGTGAATGGTCATGATTTTTACTGCGTCACTATCGCTTTCAACGCGGCGGCTTACAAGCTCACTCTTTTCGTCGGTGTTGAGGAGCTGCACGAATGCATCTAGGGCCTGTTGGGGCGAACAACCCTGCCCGTTGCCCTGTTCATGCAGCACCTCCATCACATGCGCGAAATCGGTGATGTTTCGCTCGCCTTGCGTGCCGCGAGAAAGGTTTGACATCAACAAGTCGTCCGATGTAATCGCGGCGGCGCATGCAGCAATACCGCTGCTTTGCAAAATGTTTGACAGTTCGCTCACCCGATCCTGCACAAGCAACATTGCTTCTTCGGTGAGCAGCCCAGCATTTCGCAGTGAATAACCAAACAGCGCAGTGCTTGCGACGCGTCGAATGCGGCCGATGCTTGAAACACGCACCATTGCTTCGAGCAATACCTGAATATCTGCCGCAGCAGCGCTACGCATCACACTTTCGGTGCCATTGCTCACGGCCTTAATGCCAATACTGGTTAAGTGTCGTTCAACATCTCTGCCAACGGCAGTGGTACGTACCAACACACAAATATCCGAAAGCCTGATTTCCCGTGGGTTGCCTGGGTTCAGTTTTGCTGTGGTTAACAACTCGAGCACTTTTTGCGCTGCAGGCCTTGCCAGCTGGCCCTGATTAGTGATGTCACCAACATTGATGAACTCCACTGGCGGCGTACCAACAATTTGCGAAATCTCGTGCCTTTCGCTTGCCGATACCTGAATGTATGAAATAGTTGGCCCAAAGCTTGCATCTAGAAATGTGGTGTTCAACGCTTCCAAGATTGGCTTGTCGGAACGATGATTTGTCGTGAGCGTACGCCTAGTGGCCTGCTGCGAGAAGCGAACGTAAGCGCGCACATCTGCGCCACGAAAGCCATAAATTGCCTGTTTCGGATCGCCGACTGCGACAAGTGCCCGACGGTCGTTCTCGGGGAAAAGTGCACGGAAGAACTTCCACTGCAGGGTGTCGGTGTCTTGGGCTTCGTCAACAATCGCCAGCGAATACCGCGAACGAAGCTCTTGCAGCAGTGAATCCTGCGAAGGGTCTGTCACTACTTCATGTGCGCGCCGAAGTAAATCGTTGTAGCTGGGGTGTGTACTCATGGCCGCATGCACACGCTGCACACAGTTGCGCAGCATTTCCACCAGGTCGTCCAGTTGTTGCGAAAGCTGTTTGTCGAGCGAGTCGTCGTACCACGGCTCGACATACGGGTCGCCAAGCATTTGCGCCACCAACTCGGCTATTGGCCCTTCATCCCACACGCGGCCAGCCAGTGCCTCGACGACCACTTGGTCGTTTACGGCTTCGGCAATGATTCGTTTAGTGATGTCGTCATCGCCATCGGAGACAATCTCGATGCCAGCAGTTTTGAGCACTTTTGTACAAACGCTGTGAATTGTTGAAATGGTTGATTGATCAAATTCGACTGCAGCACGTTCAAGACGCTTGATGAAACTTGGCACCTGTTCGGTTTGTGCTGCAAGGTGAAGAGCCAACAAGTCGTTGGCATCAACTTCTCCCGTGCGCAGTTGATTGGCAGTATCCACCAACCGTGCTCGCACTCGATCGCGCAATTCGGCTGCGGCATTACGAGTGAAAGTGGTGATGAGAATGTCGCCAATTCGCAAGTCTTCGCGTGTGGCTAATTCTCTAGCAACCAATGCGGCGACCGAGTATGTCTTACCCGTGCCAGCACTTGCCTCGACGACAAGCCCATTGACAATCGGATCGGAAATCAGGTTGAGGTCAGTTGTCATCATGCAACCTCGTAGCCCTTCTTGGAGCTGCCCAAATACGCAATCGATAACTGCTGATCGAACTGTTCTCGGAATGTCAGTTCTGGTGCCCCCGGTGCAAACACATCATCAAAGGACGGACTAGTTCCGTACACCACCTGCTCTAGCGACCAGCCGTAACTACGACCATGAACGAATGAGTTAAACGAATCTTTAGCTTTAGACCGATCTATTAGCGCCTCACTTGCAGCCTTATCGAAGGAACCGCACGGGGTGAGTAACGCTGTTGCCACCAAGTCGCACAGCTTGCTTAGTCGGGCTATTGCCACTTCTTGATCTATGGCGGGCGAAAGCCTGATGGTCCGAATACTTGCAACGGGCGCTGGTTCGCCTTTCTTGGTCACACTTCCTGGCGACCAAGCGTTATGGCGTGAAACCACCACGATGGATTCGACGTTCAGCCCTGCCGCAACAGCAACCAACAGATGAAGAGCCGCAGTCTTTTTCACCCTGTCGAAATCGCTTTCGGTGGATCGCATCACGATCCGGTTTGTCTCTAGATGGACATTGTCTAGTCGGCCAACAACCAGCCTGGCGCCTGCAGAAATACGGATGTCGTGAGATCCGCCGCCAGAAAGCGAAATGCCTTGGGCGGCTGCCTCGCGAACCATTCCGGTAGCCAGCAGAACAAGTTCGTTAGCGGCAAGCGCTCCAAACTCTCCAACGGGCAATATGCCGCTTTCATGCAATGCTTCCTGCCATTGCGTGATGTCGTTTTCATCAAGCAATTCTTCAAGCGCTTCTGCACTTAACTGACGGTGTTGCTGCTTGGTGAGTGTCAGTGGGAACTGCGCAGGCACTGCCACTTCGTTGTCGCGCCACGTATTGATGTCCAGTGTGTCCCGCACAAATAGCCGCAGTGGGTCGATCACCAATTGCTCTATTTGGCCAAGTTCAACGATGTCCAAGTCGGCAACAACACCGCCCACGCTCGACACCGGTTTGCTTGGTGCACCAATTGCAAGCGCCGACTTGAGTGCGCCCGGGTCGTGACTCCATGCAGAGTTTGCGACGATTGCCCCATTGGCAAAGTTGGTTGGGCTCATTGCGTGTCGCGGGTGCGCTATCTCAATGGACGAGAGATGTGTTTCCGAATCCTTTGTGGCGCCGTGACGCATCGCAAAATCCACAAATTCGGCAAGCGGGGTTGCCAAAGGAAGCATCGTGTTGTTCCTGATGCTGGTTGCCGTGCACGAAACAATGAACCGATCGCTTGCCGAGAGCATCGCATCGAGAAAGCTTCGCCGAATCTCCAGCCTCGAGTCGCTATCGCCCAATAGGCGCTGGCGTTCGACAAGATCGTCGCCTTCGGCTTCCGACCCGCCAAGCGCGGTGTCATCGAAGCCCAAAACGCACACCACTCGATATGGCACGCCTCGCAGCGGCACCATCGAAGTAGCGGTTATGGCTCCGGTTCTCAAGGGTTGACGGCCTGCAGCCGATGACAAGATGTCGGTGACCAACACCTTTACATCGTTAAACGGAACAGGCGTCTCGTTTGCAGCCGCGCGCAACGTATCAATTTGCTGGAATGGAATAGCAAGTTCGTCACTGTCTTCCCCGCACAGTTGGATAAGGGCGGTTTCCAACATGTCGCACCAAGTGCCTACCGAATGATTACTCGTTGATGCACCATCAAGTTGCAGCACGGTGTTAAAGATCGAGATCAGCGCAGCGATGTTGTCGACGTCGGCCAAGTCCACATCGGCCAGTGGCACTACTCCACCCAATTCAGATTTTGCAGAGGCATCGGGAAGTACGGCCCCAAGAATCATTCGCTCCAGGCCCAACTTCCAGCTATGTGCCTCGATAGCGCCCGCATGCAAACCATTACGTATTCGCTGTTGAGAGTCAAGCCCCCAACGAATATTGGTTCGCTCGATGTAGCGCTCCCATACTTCAACTGTTTCTGAGTTCAGCCTGAGGTGTTCAAGCACCAAGGGCGAAGTGGCCACAGTCATCATGTCGTCAACCGAACATCGTGAACCGATTAGGTGTAGCAAGTCTGCAAGCAACTCTGCACCCGCGCTCACTTCACGAATTCCACGGTCGGCCACCACTAATGGCAACTGCACCCCATTAATAGATCGAGCGAATGTGGCCTGCAAGTGTGGCGCAGCCGCCGCGATGTCGGGGCACAGCACCACCACTTCATGTGGTTGCAAATCGGTTAATTCGTTAAACGCATGAAGAATTGCATCGTGCAACACTTCGGCCTGGCGTGCAATATTGTGACAGCGATGAATTGAGACAGAAACGTCGCTGGCTTCGTGTTTTTGATGCGGCGCGATCAATGTTGTGGTCACCGTTTGTTGCATCCGGTGCAGGAGATCGCTGCCATTCGAACCAACCAGAGGCGGCTGAGATGTAGGAACCAGCCCTTGTGAAGCCAACATTAATTGCGCATCGTGCGCGCCACGCAACCATGCGAATACCAATGGGTCAACATCATCCGGCAGATCTACATCTGTTCGCACAGGGACAAGGCCGGGCGTCTCGGACATCGAAGACAACCAGCGTTTTTGCAAAGGAGCAGATGGGTGCACCAAAAGCACATGCACATCACTCTTTTTGGCAAGATGTTGCAGCACCTGAATCTGTTGCAGATTCAACGTCTGTAAGCCCGCAACCAAAATGCTCGAGGGAACTTGCGCGGTTGCTTCAAGATCCCGCGCAGGCGGGCTCAGTTCGTTGATCAGCTTCCTTACTTCTCGCCACAAGTGAAATTGCCAAACATCGGATGGCGAGAGACTATTAATCACTCGCTCGCCAGAGCGAACATCGTCATTGGCTGTAGGGCTGAGAACGGGAATCCCCTCTTCCCAATTGCGAATCATGGCTGGTCGTCGCATGTGATAACGATCGAAGCGATCGGCAATGGCTCGTGCCGCTAGCAATGGCCCACCCGCACGTGCAATATGAACGTTGTATTCGTTGGTTCCAGCCAACACCTGCAGAACGCTAAATGTGAGGTGCTCTACAGCCCACGGATCTATTCCGCTTCGGCTGTGCAGCAGGCGATTAAGAGTGCCAGGGAAAGAAATGTCCACATTGGCAACCACTCCGTCCAACGCACCCGGTTTGCTTACGCCCAATCGAGTAGCGAGCTGTGAAGTAAGCCAGGCCTTAACACCCATCGTTGGCACCACGATGTATTGGCACTCAAATATGTCCTGGCCCGAAGCCAGGAAGGCCGCGGCAGGTTCGCAGATGTCATCAAGACGACTGACGTATTCAATCCGCATCGACATTGGCACTAACGGTAGTTCGTGGGTGTCCCGCTGTTGACCCGCGCAAATTCGGCTTTTTGCATGAAGATGGCCCGAGTACTACTGTGACCAATGACCAACTAAAGGGGGAAGGTTCATGAAGAAAAGCCGTATTGGAAGGGCCTTTGCTGCAGTAACACTGGCAGCATTCGCACTTGTTGCATGTGGTGGAAACACTGGCAGCGATGAGGCAACAACCGACAGCGCAGCAGCAGGGGGCTCAGAAGTACTGAGTGTCGTTGCTGCATACTCGTCGGCAATTGAAGAGCCGTGGGATGGTGTGATTCACGAAGCACTGCAGGAACTGGCAGATGCTGGTGAGATTACCTACAAATACATTGACAAGATTGGTTATGCATCAGGTGCATTTGAGCGCACTGTGCGACAAATCGCCGAGGAAGACAAGCCAGCAATCATCATGGGCGACTCGTTCGGCAACGAAGAGTCCGCACGCAAGGTTGCACTTGACTATCCAGACATTGCTTTCGTAATGGGCTCAGGTGGCGGACCAGCCGAACCAAACTTCTCGGTATTCGATAACTGGATTCACGAGCCTGCATACGTTTCGGGCATATTGGCTGGAAGTCTCACCAAGACAAACATCCTCGGGATCGTCGGTGGAATTCCTGTTCCAGAGGTAAACCGAATTGTGAATGCGTTTATCGCAGGTGCGCAATCGGTCAACCCAAATATTCAGGCAAAAGTCAACTTCATCAACACATGGTTTGACCCAGCAGCAGCAAAAGAAGCTGCACTGTCTCAAATTTCTGCTGGAGCAGACATTTTGTTTGCTGAGCGCGCAGGCGTTATTGAGGCCGCAGCCGAAAAAGGCTTGCTGGTGTTTGGAAACCAAATGGATCAGAAGGCAATTGCCCCTGAATTTGTGGTTACGTCAAACGTTTGGAATATGCGCCCAACTGTTAGGTACATCCTCGACCAAGTAAAAGCCGGTTCGTACACGTCGCAAGACTTGAAGGACTTCAGCATGGTTGCAAAGGGTGGAGCAACATTGGCCGAAATCAATACTGCAGTAACGGGTGGCATTCCAGCAGATGTGGTTGCGAAAGCAACTGCAGCAATGGATGCAATCAAGTCGGGCGTGTTCCGAGTTGATGTCAACGAAGGCATTCCAGCCGGTTCGGTGACCAAGTAAGCAAACGAAATTTCAAACGAGTTCAACGATGAATTCACATGAGGGGGTAGGTGCCACGCATGGTGGCACCACCCCCTCTATTTTTTTACGTGGTATTTCTAAGGCGTTCGGGGAAACCATCGCCCTTTCAGATGTCTCACTCGACTTACGAGCGGGCGAAGTTCATGCCCTACTTGGAGAGAACGGGGCCGGCAAGACCACTTTAATGAAAATTCTGTATGGCCTTACGCAGCCGGATACTGGATTGATTGAAGCAGATGGTGTCCTACTCGCGATCAACTCTCCTCGCGACGCGCGTGCAGCTGGAATCGGCATGGTCACTCAGCACTTCTCGCTGGTAAAGAATATGACTGTTGTCGAGAATATTGCACTTGCTAGTGCGGGCACTTTTTCACTAGATCTTGGAGTCGTACGAAAAGAAATCAATGCAGCATCCGAAAGGTTTGGCCTTGAAGTCTCACCCGATGCAGTCATTTCAACATTGCCAGTTGCTCTACAGCAGCGAGTAGAAATACTTAAAGCTCTGATGTCTGGTTGCAGTTACCTGATTCTTGATGAACCAACTGCAGTCCTAGGACCACAAGATATTGATTCGCTGCTTGACGTCATTAAACGACTTCGTTCCGAATCAGGCATCGGAGTTGTACTCATCAGCCACAAGATGGCCGAAATCGAGCAGGTTGCCGATCGTGTTTCAGTTTTGCGCAGGGGCAAAGTGGTTTCTAGTTCTAGCGTTAGTGGAATTAGCACGCAGGAACTCATCGGCTTGATGATGGGAACCGATGAGGTTGCTGTTGCACAACGTCGCCCATCCAAGCAACTTGTTGGCAATCCAATTCTTGCCCTAAACGGCGTTGGTGTGAATATCGAAATGGGTGGACTCAGTGAAGTCTCACTAGATGTTCGCCCTGGCGAAATCGTAGGTATTGCGGGTGTCTCAGGAAACGGTCAAGCCGAATTGGTACGAGTACTCAGCGGAACACTTGCAATCGACAAAGGGAGCATCGTTGTTGAGGGCAATACGTTAGGAAAAAACAGTCCTCAATCACTCATGCGTGCGGGCGTGGGCATGCTGGGTGAGGATCGACATGCATCCGCAGTGCATGCATTGCAAGTGATGGAGAATCTTGTTCTGGACTGCATTGATAGTTTCGCAACCAGGTTTCAACTTAAACAAAAAGAGATTCTTCAGCACTGCGAATCCGCCATCGCTCAGTTTGAGATTAAAACAACGCCCAAACAAGCGCTGGGAACACTCTCTGGCGGAAATATGCAAAAAGTGTTGCTTGCACGCCTGTTCAGTCGTAAACCCAAAGTTGCAATCATTTCGCAACCGACACGTGGGCTTGATGTAATGGCAACACGTTATGTCCGTTCATTAATCATGAAGGCCTCTACAGAAGGAACTGCAGTTTTGCTCGTTAGCGAAGACCTCGATGAAGTACTTGAGCTAGCAGACAGAGTTGCAGTTATGTATCGAGGCGCCGTCATTGGCATTGTCGATGGATCTACGGCTACACGCGAAACCATTGGTCAATTAATGGCAGGAATTACAAAATGAAACCCCGCTTTGCTTTGCGCTCTTCTATGCCCTGGTGGCGAGGGCCGGCACTTATCGCAGCCGCAGCGATCGTTACATTCTTACTTTCTGCCATTGTTGTCCGCTGGGCTGGTGGTAATCCAATCTCGGCCTTTCGCTATATGTTCATCTCTCCACTGCAAACCAAGTTCGGATTCACGGAATCGATTTTGTCTGCCACTCCACTCGTCTTCACTGGTGCTGCAGTAGCAATCGCATTCCGTGCCGGGTATTGGAATATTGGCGCCGAGGGACAACTACTTGCAGGAACTATTGGCGCAACATGGATTGGAATTCACGCGGAGTCGCTTCCAGCCATCATTGGCGTTCCTCTTATCTTGCTTGCCGGCATGATATGTGGCGCACTCTGGGCCCTCGTACCTGCTCTCTTGCGCACCAGGCTTGGCATTGACGAAGTTGTCACCACACTTCTTCTTAATCCCATTGCGTTACTGATTATTTCTGGCTTGCTTAATGGTCCCTGGAGAAATAGCGAAACCGGTTTCCCCGATTCCGATGTGATCTCGAGATCAACCCAGTTGCCAATTATCTGGCCAGGTACACGAGTGCACCTGGGATTGGCGGTAGGAGTAATCATCATCGCTCTTTGCTGGTGGTACGTAGGCAAAATGGCTGGCGGATTGAAGTTGAGAGCAGTTGGTATGTCTCCAGGCGCTGCGCGAATCGCGGGACTTCCAGTTGAACGAACATTGCTCATCACAGCGTTGGTCAGCGGTGGAATTGCAGGCCTCGGCGGTTCCAGTGAGGTTGCAGGTGTTGCACACCAGCTCACCACTGGCATCAGCTCGGGGTTCGGCTACACGGGCGTGATTGTTGCAACGCTCGCCGCTTTAAGTTTCATTGGTTCGCTATGTATTGCATTGTTGTTCGGTGTGATTACTGTCGGATCATTTTCCGCAAGTCGAGCTCTGCAAATTCCATCAACTATTGGCGAGTTTGTGCAATCCGTACTTCTCCTCACCGTGGTTGCAGCATTGGTTATTCAGAAATATCGAGTGGTCTGGACAAGGGGTAAGAAGTGATTGATGTAACTCAAGAAATCATTGGCTCAGGCCTGCGTATTGCCACACCACTGGCCCTTGCAGCACTTGGCGAGCTAGTTACGGAAAAATCTGGTGTTCTCAACCTTGGAATCGAAGGGATCATGTACGGAAGTGCCTTTGTTGGAATAGCAACGGCTGCTCAAACAGGCAGCTTGACCGCTGGTCTCATAGCCGCCCTCGTTACTGGTGCAGCCGCCGGATTAATCTTTGCGTTTCTTACGGTGACACTCGGAGTGAACCAACACGTGGCAGGGCTTGGGCTCACGCTGTTCATGATCAGTTTTTCGAATTCGGCCAATCGCATCATGTTCACCTCAGACGGTGGCCAAGTGAGCGTCGATCCATGGCAGCCGTTCAACTTTGGTGGCCCAATCTTTAGCCAGTACTGGATCACTTATGCAACATTTTTGATCATTGTCCCTCTTACGTGGTGGCTCATGCGCCGTTCTGGGTTAGGACTCAAGATTCGAGCGGTTGGTGAAAACCCAGAGGCAGCGGACGTAGCGGGGATCAATGTGACCAAAACGCGTTACACAGCGATCCTGATTGGCTCGATGTATATGGCTGCGGGAGGCGCGTTCATCACACTTGCTTTCATTGGTTCGTTCACCATCAACATCATTAACGGACGTGGCTGGGTTGCACTTGCTCTCGTAATTTTTGGACGCTGGAAGATTGGTCGACTGCTAGCCGGTGCGGCTCTGTTTTCCTTAGTCAATGCAGGTCAGTTGCAATTACGGCTGCTCCCCTCGTTTTCAGACGTTCCATTTGAAATTTTGCTTGCCCTTCCATACCTCGCAGTTATCGTCGGGCTTGCCGTTTCAGGACGCAATGTTCCGTACCCAGGCGCCTATCTCAAGCCATACAAACGACACTAAGGAACAAAATGAACGACAAAGAGAACTATCAGCACGCGCTTAGCGAAGCGAAAAAAGGTCGAGCAGCGGGTGGAATCCCGATTGGCGGAGCTTTGGTTGTAGACGGAAAAGTGATTGCCGTGGGACATAACCAACGCGTACAACATGGCAGCGCTATCCATCACGCAGAAATGAACTGCTTAGAAAACGCGGGGCGTCTTCCAGCAAGTGTTTACCAAAAGGCTACGATGTACACCACGCTCAGCCCATGCGACATGTGCACCGGGGCCATGTTGCTCTACAAAATTCCGCGTGTTGTTATTGGAGAAAATCGTACTTTTCTTGGCGGTGAGGCATTACTCAAATCGCGCGGTGTCGAAGTAATCGTGCTTGATGATGAAGAGAGCTACCAACTGATGCAGGACTTTATTGTTGCCGAGCCAACGCTTTGGAATGAAGACATCGGCGAAGAGGATTAACGCCTCGTAGTTGCAAACGTTGTCGCCAGCACTGCGGTAGCAACGATCAATAGTTGCCCGAGCATGGCCGGCATCCCAATCCAATCGGCCAGAAGCGATCCCCAATTTCGTAGGCCATCGCGGGGCGAATAAGCCTTCTTGCCTACGAGCATGCCTGCAATACCAACGATGAGCAGTACTGCAGCATTCATCGCAAGCACCTCAAACCAGTTTGAAATGGCCGATGACTTACGAATGATTTTGCCAGTCTTGGCTACTTTGCCAATCTTGACCAGTTTGGCCACCTTCGAAATTTTGAGCAACCGTGGAATGATCAACAACGGCGATGCCGTTAATACATTGTCGCCCTCGTTGATCAGCAGCGTGACTGGCGATGAAGCAAGAACAATGATTACTTCAAGTTTGTGCCCAAGCAGCCATTGTCGTTTCTTTTCGGCTAGCCAAGTGAGAATGGCCACCTCAAATAAGAAGAAGAGCCAGATGACGACACCAGCGATTTCGGCATAGATCAGTAAGTCATGATTCTTAGATGACTGAATGTAGACAACTGGTATTGCAGCAAGTGCGGCCACAAGCGCGCCAAACTGCAGGCGCTTCTCTAATGGCGAATAGTTATCCGAGCTTGCCATGGCTTTTCCTCATACTGGTGGTTGTACCACTACCAGAATACTCGTGCGCGCTAGAAGTCGCCTTCGTCGGATGACTCGAACGCTTCTCCATCGTCCATGTCAATATCCATGTCGAGCAGATCAAGATCGTTGCCATCAACATTGTCGTCAATCGAAATGTTGATCAGTTCCGACCCGCAGTTTGGGCAAGTAATGTCTGCAGCCCCATCAAAGAAGATGGCAAGCACGCCACAATATGGGCATGGGCTGCCGTCCTCAATTTCATCTGATTTCATTGCGCCTCCTTGGTACATCAATTACGGTACGCACACCCTGTAACACGGTTTGGGGCTTGACAGCCAAAGCACGACCTGTGTAATACTGCCATTTCAACGCAAAAGAAGTTTTCTGTAGTTATTGCCGAACTGTTCGGCCCGCGTACACATTTCACTATGAAATCGAGCGCAAAGGACACCTATGTCAGTAACTGAAAAGCCACTCAATCTTTTGGGCATCGGAGGGATCGTGACGGAAATGACGAAAGATCGCTCGAACGAGCCAGCAACAGGCAATGACTTGGTCCGCCTAGCCAACAGCATTGACGTCAACTTCTCTTCAGTGTCAAGTGAATTTGTCTTGATTCGGCAGGAGTTCGTCTCCGTTCGACAAGAAATCGCAGCGTTGCGACAAGAAATGGCAGTGTTGCGACAAGAAATTGTCGAGTTGCGTCACGAAATACGCGATGAGATGCGCGAGTTCAAGCTAGAAACGAGAGAGTTAATAAACGGGATGTTCGTAAAACTTATTGTCATCAACACCGCATTCCTAAGCCTAGTTGTGGCAATCGGAGGTGTCGCCGTTGCACTCGCTTAGCCAGGCG
>Ga0208363_1000295_pt1 | contig 13328 bp, 9 predicted proteins | sample LakMenEpi03May11_FD_150666 | JGI IMG/M metagenome (GOLD analysis project Ga0208363, IMG submission 150666) | Freshwater microbial communities from Lake Mendota, WI - 03MAY2011 deep hole epilimnion (SPAdes) | ecosystem: Environmental > Aquatic > Freshwater > Lake > Epilimnion/Euphotic zone ...
CAACAAGGTCTGGCCGGCGACGCGCAATGTTGGCCACCAACAACCCGCCAAAAGAGTGACCGGCGAATACAAATGGACCCTTTTCGCCAGCGCGCTCTAGCGCTACAACCATCTCTTGGGCCTCGCGAGCGGTGGTGCGCGGAAAAGGGCCGGCATCGCTCCAGCCTGTGCCTGGCCGGTCGATGAGGATGGAACGAGTCTCGTCGCGAAACGCACGGTGAAGATGATGCATGGCGTAACCGTTGGCATGTCCACCAGCAAACCAGACCACTGGTGGACGGCCATCACGCACCTGACCTTCTGCAAGTATGTGTACGCGGTAGCCACCGATGTCCACCATTTGCCCAGGAGGTGGCACAGATCGTCGAAATTTTGTCAGAGTCCAAAGGTGACTCAGAGACGCAACAGCCAATAGCAGACCCAAAGTGCAGCCCAAGGCTATGAAGAAACCACTGAAGTTTTTTGGCAAGACGCAGCTCAAGAGCCAGAACAAACCAGTTACCACAGCAGCAATCAGCAAGCCTGCAGCATCGTTGCTAAGCAGGGTTAAGAGGGAATCACGTATACGACGCATGCCATCAGCCCTGTACACCAAGGGGCTTGTCGGTAATTGCCTCGCCCGTGCGGAATTCAGGTAGCCACGCAGCCGCAAGCGCAGCGCCTCCCATGCAGGCAGCAGCCATCAAGAGGGCAAAATCGTAATTGCCAGTGCGGTCATGCACCAGACCTGCTAACCAAGGCGAGATACCGCCGCCAGCCGCCATTGCCACCATCTGAGTAGCGCTGGCTCGGCCAAACGTCTCAGCACTGAAATAACGCCGCGCCAAAAGGATGCTCACGCTGTTGTCGCCACCCGAACACAGTCCCAACAAACCCGCTGCAGCGATGCTGACCCACAGCCCGCCGCCAGCATAGATGATCAGTGTTCCCAGCATAGGTAAGACCATCACGATCACAGCCAAGCGCGCAGCAGGCATACGGTCAACCAACCAGCCTGCCAAAACATTTCCCAAGAGGCTTCCCAGTCCTACGAGGCTCATTGCCAACGCGGCCTGACTCGGCGAAGCACCACGGTCTTGCAATAAGGCGGCGAAATGCATAAAGATGGCACCCACGCCCAGCGCGAATAACATGTTAAAGAGGGCAAGCTTCCACCAAATTGAGTCTCGCATAAAAGCGGCCATTGACTGCGGAGCGCTGGCAACTGGCAAGGCAACAGCAGCGTCACTGTTGGTATTGAATTGTTCCTTTGTAACAGAACTAGAGCTTTGGGGGACTCGCTCACGCACCAGCATTAAGGCGGCCAAGCCGCACATCAAAAAGCTGAGGGTACCCATCACAAGAAAGGCCTGTCGCCAACCAAATTGGGTGATGACTGCTTGCGTCCACAATGGGTGAATGATGGCACCAACGGCCCCACAGGCAAACAAAATGCCAAGGGCTCGGCCCATCGATTTGTCAAACCAACCTTGTACAAGTTTGGCAAGACTCAACAACGATGCACCTGCTGCAGTGACCATCAACAGCAGGCAAAGACCGTAGTAGACCCCCACACTGCCTTCCATGAATGAAAACGCTGCGAAGTTTGCCGATTGCAGCACGATGCCGGTCAAGATAAGCGGGCGCAAAGGAAATTTGTCAATCACCCATCCTGTAAGCGGTGCCACAAGAGGGGTGAACAAGGTTGACAAAGTGAGAGAGAAGGCAATCTCGCCTCTACTCCAACCAAGAGTCTGCTGAAGCGGGATGAGAAAAAGGCCGAAAGTACTTCCGTACAAAGCCGATACGCCGAACAAAGCCAATACCCCAGCGCCAGCGAGCGTGCGCCAACTGGCTGGGGTGTCAGGCGCCGGAATTGAATTGGGGTCTTGCTCAGCGCTCGGGTTCATTTGTCCTTAAAAATCGTAGCGAACCGACAGGTCCAGAGTGCGTGGTCGCTGCAGATAATACTGTTGGAAATTCTTGTTGCCGTCTGGCGTGCCTTGAATGTTCATGATACCGCGCTGATCGGTCGCATTGGTCAAAGCTGCAGCCAATATCCAATTGCCTTTGCTGAGGTTCACGCCGAAGTCCAAAGACTCATAAGCAGGCGCCTTGTAGTAACCCGTGAGATCAATCACTCGATCTCCAACATTTGTATGGGTGACGTTAAATCGACCAGCTGTGCCAAATGGACCGCTAAAACGGTAGTTACCTTGCAATGCTGTTTGCATTTTGGCAGTGCCAGGAAGTTGTGTACCAGAGGCAATGGTCACAGGAGCGCGACCTGCCATAGTCTGGACGCTCTGGGTGGTCTTGGCGTCGATACTAGCAAGAGAGGCCGCTACATCGAACACAGGGTTAACTCTCCAACGCAAAGCAGCTTCTAGGCCGGTGCTGCTCGCCTTACCGACGTTGCCGATGCCCGAGAATGGCAGTGACCCATTCATTGCGAAGTAAGTGAATTGCGCATTGGTCCAATCTAACTTGTAAGCTGAGAGATCAAGCTGAACCCCAGGCGCTGGTACCAGCCTCACGCCGGTTTCATAGTTCCACAGACTGTCGGACTTGAACGGCGTGGGAGGTGGACCCTCATTGACACCACCATAGCGGTAACCTTTGGAAGCCAAGGCGTACCACATGTTTTCGTTAAATCGGTACTTGACGCTTGCCTTGGGCGTTGTGCCTTCGTCGCCGCCAGCCAATACTGGGGAATTGCTTGGACCCCCGAAGACAGTGCCGGTCTGCTGAAAAGATGTCTTGGTCTTGTAACTGCGTCCGCCCAAGCCAGCACTCCAACCGCCGCCCAGACTGTACTCACCGTCGAAGAAGAAGGCGCTTTCACTTGCATTTTGTTTGGTATTCAAGTCGACCAAGTCCACCACACCAAACGCACCTGAGGGATCGCTCTGCTTGCCGCTGCCACTGCCCTTGTTCGTTTGATAAAACATGCCAGCTACCCAGCTGAAGTTACCCCCGGGCTTGCTTGCAATGCGCAACTCCTGGGATTGTGATTCGCTGTTGCCCGAGCTAACCCGAGCCACCAGCGGCAGCGCCATTCCCAAGGTTCCAAACAAACGTGTGTCGTCTCCAACGCCATTGGACTTTGTCTTCCAATTGCCGGTGATAGAGGTCAGTGTGGTGCTGCCCAAGTCGTAATCGACTGTGAGGCTAGAGAAGTCGAACTGCGAGGTGCCGCGGCCCAATGTGGGATTGTCATGCTCCAACTTTTTAGCATCGCCAAAGACATAGCTGAAGTCGTCTTGCGTGGTCTTTTGCGTGCTGGTGACCAGGGTAGCCGTCAGTCCTTGCGTGGGCTTTACGGTCAATAAAATGCGACCGCCTGTTTGTTGTACCTTGTTGGCATCCAGTGTCTTGGTGCTCTTGTTGTCAATGTAACCAGGAGATGTGCGGTCAAATGCCACCACGCGCAATGCGGCAGTTTCATTGAGTGGCACATTGACCATGCCATACAAAGAAGGGGCAGTCTTGCCTTGAGATACGCTGCTTTGTCCCAACTGTACAGTGGCTCCGAATGACTTCATGTCGGGCTTGGCCAGCACATATCGAAGGGCGCCTCCAAGCGAACCAGAACCGAACAGTGCACCCTGAGGTCCTCGAAGTACTTCGATGCGATCTAGGTCGAAGGGCAGAATGTCTGCCACCAAACCCTTGCCAATTGGCGAAGCCAAAGGCACGTCCTCCAGGTAACGCCCACTTGGATTTTGCTGACCACCGCCGCTTTCTGGTGATGCCTGACTACTAAGGCCGCGGATGGTGATGCCGTTGTTGTTAGGATCGCCGCGATTGAGTTGGACGCCGGGCGTTAGCTTCAGAAAGTCTTCCTGATCACGCGCTCCGCGACGCTCTAGCTCACTGCCAGAAATTACCGACACTGAGCTGGCCACATCACGCTGCTTCTCCGAGCGCTTATTGGCGGTGACAACGATGCGCTGGGACTCATCCTCCGATGTTGGCGGCGTTGAGGGCGCCTGCTGAGCCATGACAGGCCAGGCTGCAGAAAGGGACAACATCATTACACTGAGGCGAAAGGACTTGGTCATCTTGAAGGCTCCATGAATAGGGTTGAGGTGACAATAAGTCTGTCCGCAACAGCATGTGTGAGCCCTTGCACCAAAAATTTAGGCGATCCGACCATCCCTGAGTACATACCCTATGCCGGAAATTCCAAAATGAAGGGGGCACGGTGACGCCGGTATTCACGTGGCGACATCCCGACCTGATTTCTGAAAGCGGCAGCAAAGCTGCTTTGATGTTCATAGCCCACCCGCTCGGCTACCTGTGCGATTGTGAGTGAGGCTTCCATCAGTAATTGCTGTGCCTCACGAACACGACGCTCAAGACAATAGTCGGCCATGGTGAGTCCGAAAGTCTGTTTAAAGACGGACTTTAACTTGTTCTGGCTGGTGCCAATTTCTCGCGCTAATTCTGCGAAGTTAGGTGGGCGTCGATAGTCCCGGTCCAGAAGGGTCTGCGCGGCTCGCGCCAGGTCTAAATCGCGACGGCGTGACAGCGTGACGGAGCGAGCCTCATGCTGATGTAGCATGGCATCTAGGGCGTAAGCGACCAGTTCCGCCAAGCGGCCTGCCAGCTGCACGGTACGCAGTTCGCCGTGTAGTCGGCTGTCGAGTGTGTCGCCCACCAGAGCAGCCACACGATGGTCGATGGGAAAAGAGGCAATGCGTCCCATCTGCGCCTCACCTTTAACTGCTGAATGCAGTTCAGGCGGCAAATCCTCGGGTAGCAAACCAAATCGCGAGGCGAAGCTGTTCGCCTTAAAGACCGCCACAATTCCTTGCTGTCGAGCGCCTGCGGCAATGTATGCGTTCAGAGGTAGAAGTGATGGCATGCAGGTTAAGGTGAGCTCTGGCCGGTCGAAGACAAGCGCCGGCCCAGACCCATATCTAAATTCCACGTCACAGGCTAGAGACGCGCGCAGCGTAATTAGGGGTTCCGCGTCGACATAGGTCCAATGCGCGGCACGCGGTACAACGCAGTTAATGACATTGACCAGCGCGTCGGGTCCCAGACGCACGGTGTCTGTCATGCCACTACCATAGGGAGGCTCATAGATGGTGCGAACCACATTGCGTGAGATTCGCTGGGTGCGTCCATCCTCTTGGGCTGCGCGATGCCACTCGCTATCGAAATCGAGGGCTGAGGGCAGCGCTGACGGCGTTTCGCGATTTAGCTGCATACGGTCGAGTCTCCTAAAAATTCTTTTCCGAAGCCTAACAGATCGCTTCCCACTTGTCGTAAGGTGTTACTCAGGATACAAACACCTCATGATTGAAGCCAACTCATACACCGCACGCCAACTGATAGATGCTGTGCCCGTTTGGGACCACCATGCCTGTTTGCCATTGCGACCGAACGATCCAGCCTTCTTGCCCCAACTTGCGCGGCATAAGGCGGCTGGCTTTGATGCAATCACTGTGAACATTGGGTTCGGGGAACAAGGTCCCGAAGAGCATCTGCGCATGATCGCAGCGCTCCGCCATTGGCTCGTGGCACGGCCTGAAGAGTACCTGCTCCTGATGGAAGCTGATGACGTCGAGCGCGCTCGCAGTACCGGACGCCTTGCAGTGGGCTTTGACATCGAGGGCGCCAATGCTGTGGGCGATCAACTTAGCCTCATACAGCTCTACTACGACTTGGGTGTTCGCTGGATGCTCATGGCCTACAACACCTCCAACCGAGCAGGGGGCGGTTGCCAAGACGAGGATGGTGGCCTGACAAACTTTGGGCGTGCCATGGTGGCAGAAATGGAAAGGGTAGGCATGCTTTTGTGCCTGAGCCATACTGGCCACCGCACGGTGCGCGAGGTTATTGCCATGGCGACGCAACCCTTGATTTTTTCCCACAGCAATTGCGCTGCGCTACACCCACACCCTCGCAACATTCCTGACGAATTGATCCGAGCTTGTGCTGCCACAGGGGGAGTCGTTGGCATCAATGGTGTTGGAATTTTTCTTGGCAAAAACGATATTTCAAGCGAAACCTATGCGCGGCACGTTGACCACGTGGTTCAGTTGGTGGGGCCCGCCCACGTTTCCATTGCATTGGACTATGTGTTTGACATGCGAGAACTCGAGGAACATCTCGAGAAGATGAAAGGGACTTTCCCGCCAGGGCTTGGTTACGAAATGGGGGCCCGATTTGTGCCCCCCGAGCAACTGGAAGAAATCGTTGTCACATTGCAAGGCTGGGGCTATTCGGATGCCGACCTGACGGCCTTGCTTGGTGGAAACCTTTTGCGTCTAGCAAAGCAAGTTTGGAAGGCGCCGACGCATGGCTGAAAAAGTCGCTAACACTGAAACAATGGGTGAGGCGGGCTTGGCGCTGAATGAATTGGCATCACGCTATTGGCAATTCCTGCGTCACGAATTCCCATTTAACGCTTTGACAGCTGGAGAACCACTCGATGAGCCCACTCTTTTTAGAGAGGCACCAAGTGACTTTGCGCGCAGAGCCGATGTTGCGCGGATTTTTCATGAGGAACTTCAAAATATTTCCCTTTCGAGTCTTTCACAAAAAGACCGCATCACTTACCGACTACTTGAGCGAGAAATCACCGATCTACAGGATGTGTTTGCCACCAACTCGCATCTTCGTCCTTGGCTGCTACCTGCGGGCCCCGAGTTCAACACGCAATACTTTGCCAACCTGTCACACCTTGGTGACTTGGCTCAGGCGAAGCTTTACTTGGCTCGCCTAGCAACACTGTCAGACTATTTCCGCGATGTGCAGGCTTGCCTCGATGAGGGTGTGGCGCGTGGCATCCGAGCACCCAAGGTAGTGCTCGCTGCAGCAGCATCCAATCTAAGGCAGTCTGCGCAAGGAGATGCATCACGTACTGCATGGTGCGCGCCATTTGGTCGCTCTCCGATGGCTTCGCAAGAAACGATGATGGGTCTTGCTAAAGAGGCAGAACGCATTGTGTCGACGCAAATTCAGCCAGCATTGCAGAACTTGGCCAATCACATAGAGCAACACCTTCTGCCCAATGCTCGTGAAAGCGTCGCATGCACTGAGGGACCTCTGGGTGCCGAGTTCTATGCTTTTTGGGTGCGACACTTCACTAATTTGCCAATGACGCCGGACGCCGTTCACACCATCGGTCTTGAGCAGGTGAAAAGATTGGAAAATGAAATGGCCGAGGTGGCTGCGCGGTCGGGCGTTGGTGGTGACTTGGATAGTTACAGGCGTTTTCTGGCTGAAGATCCTAGCTTCCGCGAAACTTCAGCCGAGCGATTGCGCGAAAGGGTGGAAGCGCTGGCTAAACGCATCGACGGCAAGATTCCCTCAATACTTGGCCACCTGCCCCGAGCCACATATGGCGTTCAATCCATCCCAGCAGCGGCTTCCGAAAAATTGCCCATGGCCTACGCCCAACCGAACCCGGCAGACGGGTCCGCTCCTGGAACGTTCTGGATCAACGGTCTGCCCGACCGAGTACCCACCTACTCGTTGGTCAGCGTGACCTTGCATGAAGCTTGGCCAGGCCACTTGATGCACATTGCGTTAATGCAAGAGATGACAGCCTTGCCCATGTTTCGCCGAGCTAACTTCACAAAGTACGGGGCCTGCCTGGAGGGTTGGGCGATGTATTGCGAAACCTTGGGACATGAGCTTGGGCTATACGAGACACCGCACCAGCACTACGGTCAGTTGGACATGGAGATGTGGCGCGCTTGCCGCTTGGTGGTAGATACTGGGCTGCATGCAAAGGGTTGGACTCGGGAGGAGGCTGTGCAATACATGGCCGAGCGGCTAAGTCTTACACGCAGCGCCATCGAGGCGGAGGTCGACCGCTACATTGCCATGCCAGCGCAGGCGCTGGCCTACCATCTGGGTGGGCTCAAGTTTCGCGAGTTGCGAGCCAAAGCTCAGTTACAACTGGGTGAGCGGTTTAACCTGCGCGACTACCACGATCAATTGATGGCGGCAGGCGCGGTGACACTGCCGGTGCTGGAAGAGATCATCGACAGTTGGCTGGACAGCCATGCCGCTTGACGTCAACACGGGCGTCTTCTTTGAGGTGCACGGGCCGTCTGCGGGCAATCCTGTGATGGTGACCCTGCCCTTGATGGCCTCGTTCAGTGCCATCTTTGGAGCCGAGCTTGAGCCCGTTTTAAATGGCTATCTCAGCGGGCTGACAGACCGCTACCGAGTGCTGTGCGTTGATTACCCCAGTATAGGAGGGAGTGTTGATATCCCCCCGGAGTTGCTCACGGCCGATCGTGTTTGTGCCGATCTGTTGGGCGTGGCCAGTGCGGCTGGCTTCGACCAGTTCGCCTATTGGGGCTATTCTTGGAGCGCAGCCGTAGGGCTACAACTTGCAGCACGCACTAACCGGCTTACAGCGCTTGTGCTTGGTGGTTGGCCACCGCTTGGTGCGCCGTATGACGGTATTTTGCAGGCTACTCGTTTGAAGCAAGCCAACCCTGAGCCCTCGTCGTTGAAAGTGCTGCGCTCTAAGGAACAGTACCGCCAGTGGGAAACCTTCTACAGTAGCATGTTGGGTTGGTCAGAAGCCGATTCGGTGGGGCGCATTGCTTGTCCAAAGATGGTCTACTTTGGCGCAGATGGCGACTTGGTAGAGGCTGGCATTCCCATTCGAATTGCATCCATCATCCGTGAACAACGTCCCACACTAGAACAGATGAATTGGACCGTGCATGAGATTGGCGGCCAAGGTCATGGTGTGTGCATGGCACCCGAACTCGTTGTCCCGCCCGTAAGGGATTTTCTGGATTTGCTAGCCATCTAGATCGAAATGAAATCGAATACTCAATCAGACGTCGCAGCTTTGTTGGCACCTTGGAACGGGCCGTATGGTGGATTACCGTCGTTCACAGGCATCAGTTCTGCAGCCATCGAAGACGCAATGCGTGTTGCCATCGAATTGAAGCGTGTTGAAGTGCAAACCATTGCATCGGTTAGCGAGCCGCCTACTTTTCAAAATACAGCAGAGGCCTTTGAAAATTGCGGCCGTGCGCTACAACGCGTCAACTGCGTCTTTCAGGTTTATGCCAACAGCTTAAGTTTGGGAGACATGCCAGCAGTTGCGCAGCGCCTCGTCGCTCTAATTGCCGCATTGGATGATGAGATTGCACACAACGAAAATTTGTACTCGAGGCTCCACGCTGTTTGGGACAGTCGTCATCAATCTGGCCTATCGACCGAGCAGCAAAGACTGGTGGAGGTGTTGCTGACGCGCATGCAGCGCCGAGGTTCAGGGCTGGCGCCTGCGGCCAAGGCGAGGTTGGCCGAGATCAATGCGCGGCTGGCTGCTCTGTCTGCTCATTACAACCAAAACCTGATCCAAGAGGCTGGGTCGCAGGTGGTCTTCATCGAAGATGAAACGGGTCTTCAAGGACTGCCTGCAGACTTGCGTCAGGCCGCGGCCAGCGTCGCAACCGAAATAGGTCGTCCAGGCATATGGGCTATTCCTAACGCACGCGGCGCTGTCTGGCCTTTCCTCAAGCTTTCCACAAGGCGTGATCTGCGTGAACAGGTCTGGCGCATGTGGACGAATCGTGGTGACAACGCGGGCCCGCTCGACAACAAACCCATTGCCAACGAAATTTTGCAATTGCGGGGCGAACTGGCCCGCCTTCTCGGTTTTAGAAGTTACGCACATTTCGCCATGGCCGATCGCATGGCGGGCAATCCGGATACAGCGTTGGACTTGCTCAAGCGGACTTGGCAAAGCGTCAAGGCAAGGGCAGTTTCGCAGGTAGCTGACTACCAGGCCATTGCCGATAGTGAAAGTGCAGACATCCGTTTGGCACCTTGGGACCGACAGTTTTACGCAGAGAAGTTGCGACGCGAGCGATTCAATTTGGACAGCGATGCGGTGAAGGCGCATTTGCCACTAAATGGCGTCTTGCATGCCATGTTCTGGGCTGCCAGTCGCGTCCACGGATTGGAATTTAAACAAATTAGCGATGCGCCTGTCATACACCCGACGGTTAGGGTCTATGAAGTAAGCCGACATGCTACCGCTGAAGTGGTTGGCGTCATTTATTTTGACTTGTTCAACCGTCCGGGCAAAGCGCATGGCTCGTACCAGATGCAATTTCGGGAAGCTGAAAACTTCCAAGGCAGAGTGCTGCCAATCTCTTGTGTCTTTTCCACATTTCCTCAGCCGCCTGAAGGACAGCCTGTCCTGCTACCTTGGGAGTACGCCAACGTCTTCTTTCACGAGTTTGGTCATGCGCTTCACATGCTGCATTGCAAAGCAGCCTATCGCTCTCTGGGCAGCGAGCATGTTGCCTGGGACTTTGTCGAGTTGCCGGCACTGATCAACGAACGCTGGCTGCGTGACCCAGAGTTGCTGGCCCGCTTTGCCCGTCACCATCAGACCGATGAACCCATGTCCCCCGCGCTGATAGACCGAATTGAAGATGCTTTTCAGTACGAGCGCATCTTTAGCCTCAACCCTGACTTCTTGCTGCCAGCCATCGTCGACTTGAGGCTGCACCTGATGGCCGATGGCACAGGAAATCCAATCGATGTGGTTCAAGTTGAGAACGAAATCATTGCCGAGTTTGGCATGCCAGATGCGTGGGATCTGGTCATGCGTGTCACGCACAACTTCCATATCTTTATAGGTGCGTATGCCGCTGGTCTGTATTCGTATCTTTGGTCTGACGTCATGGCGGCCGATGCCGTGCAGACCTTCGAAAAATCGCCAGGTGGCATCTACGATGCGCAGACATCAAAGGCCTGGATCGACAAGATCCTGAGCGTTGGCCACAGTGTTCCCGCAAATGAAGCGTTTCGCGACTTTGCGGGTCATGACCCGGAACCCTCGCCATTACACAGACGCTTTGGACTTGCAGCCACGATCTATACGCAGTAGGTTGAAGCAATGCCACAAAAACTCTCATGATCTCTGATTTAGAGCGCAAAAGGACGCAATGAAAAACCCTGATCCCTCAACAGCTTGCGTGCTCGAGCCGCTACCAGATTACCGTGAGTACCCCCACGCAGAGATGGTCGAACGCGCGCAAACTTTTCATGCTGAACTCGTGCGCCGTCGCACTGTTCGCGATTTCGATACCCGCTTGGTACCGCGAGAGGTGATTGAGGCATGCTTGCTGGCGGCCGGAACTGCACCTTCTGGGGCGAACCAACAACCGTGGTTCTTCAGTGTCATTACAGACCCTGAGCACAAGCGCCGCGTACGTGAGGCAGCAGAGATCGAAGAACGTAGCTTTTACGAGGGCCGCGCGCCTCAGGAATGGCTGGACGCACTGGCGCCATTGGGCACAGACTGCAATAAACCCTTTTTAGAAGAAGCGCCTGTTCTGATCGCTATCTTTGCGCAGAAGTACGGCGTGCATCCTGATGGCCAGCGATATAGTCACTACTACGTGCCAGAGTCGGTTGGCATTGCATCGGGTTTTCTCATCGCAGCGCTGCACCATGCAGGTCTGGCGACGCTCACACATACTCCAAACCCCATGAGTTTCTTGAACAAGTTGTGTGGCCGACCTAGTTCAGAAAAGCCAATCATCCTGCTGGTGGTAGGCTACCCTAAAGAAGGCTGCCAAGTTCCCTTGCACGGCGGTATTAAGAAGCCCTTGTCGGCCATAGCAAAATGGCTTGGCGAATAACACGATTGACTGGCCCGCCTTTATATGAACGCTCCAACTCCAACACATTACGATACCCTTGAAAAATTGTGGCGTCGAATTCATCATTTGGATCACCTTCAATCGATCGCATCCTGGGATCAAGCTGCAAATATGCCAACCAAGGGCAATGAAGCAAGAGCGGCTGCATTGGCAGAAATATCCACTTGCATCCATGAATTGTTGACAGCCCCCAACGTCGAGACCCTTCTTTCACAAGCAGCACAAGAAACATTAGCACCACCGCAAAAAGGCAACTTGCGAGAAATGAAAAGGGTCTGGCAAATAAGGAATGCATTGCCTGCTAGTTTGGTGCGTCGAAAGGATTTGGCCGAATCTCGATGCGAGCATGCCTGGCGCATACAACGCCCAGCCAACGACTGGCAAGGCTTCCTGGTAAATTTCGAGGAGGTATTGAGTTGCTCAAGAGAAGAGGCCGATAGACTTTCTCAGGCTTTGGGGGTTTCCAAGTACGACGCCATGATGAACAAGTACGAACCCGGTTTGACCACTGTCGCCGTTGACCGTCTGTTTGGAGAATTGAAAACCTGGTTGCCTGGCTTAATTCAAGAGGTGACAAAAAGGCAAAGTCAAGAAGTCACGATTCAACCCCAGGGGCCCTTTGAGCCGCAACGCCAGAAGGTCTTGTGCGAACAAGTGATGCGCTTGCTAGGATTCGATTTTGAAGCAGGTCGATTGGACGTCAGTACCCATCCTTTTTGTGGGGGAGTGCCTGAAGATGTTCGCATGACCACACGCTTTACCAATCATGAATTTATCACTAGTCTGTTTGGGACAATCCATGAAACCGGTCATGGTCGGTACGAACAAAACCGCCCTCGTGAGTGGCTTGGGCAACCTGCTTCAAATGCACGCTCCATGGCCATTCATGAAAGTCAGTCTTTATTTTTTGAAATGCAATTGGGATGTCACCCCGGATTTTTAGCCAATCTATCGCCATTGATCATCGAGGCATTTGGGTATCAAAAGGCCTTGGAACCCCAGGCGTTGGCCCAGCTGCTAACCCGCGTAAAACCGGGTCTTATCCGAGTCGATGCTGATGAGGTGACATATCCCGCACACATCATGTTGCGCTATGACATTGAGCGTCAACTGATTGAAGGCGACATTGAAGCGGCAGATATTCCTTCATTGTGGGATGCGCAGATGAGTTCCTTGCTTGCTTTAGACACGCGGGGCAATTTCAAGGATGGGCCCTTGCAGGACGTGCACTGGCCAATGGGCCTCTTTGGCTACTTCCCTTGCTACAGCATGGGGGCAATGTACGCTGCCCAGTGGTTTGCAAGTATTGAAAAAGCGATACCCAACGTGCACACGGACATTCACAATGGCAATCTCCAACCCATTTGGGAATGGCTTAACGACAACATATGGGAAAAAGCCAGCTTTTGGCCGACTGTTGAGCTAGCTCAGAAAGCCAGCGGTAGCGAATTAGATCTGCGGTACTTCAAGCGGCACCTCTACAAACGTTATCTGGGAGAAACTTTGTGAATCCATTCCATGTACTAACTCGACCGACAGCAATATTTCAGAGCTGGGTGATCGCGTCAATCGTCAAAGACTCTAAGTTCTTTTATTAGTGGTGACTTAGCTTCAGTTTGCCTTATCTACAAAGATTGCAGTATCATTGCGTCACCGTTGCAGCGGTACTGTTGCACGCGC